>LSQX01374745.1_pt2 | contig 27172 bp, 25 predicted proteins | sample 654561 | NCBI WGS metagenome assembly LSQX01 (sample SAMN04489861, study PRJNA283612) | anaerobic digester metagenome | isolation source: 4 biogas reactors fed with cattle manure at either 37C or 55C with and... | place: Denmark: Kongens Lyngby | collected 2014
GCTCATGGAAAAGCCGATGACCTGGCCTTCGACGCCACCCTGCGCGCCGCGGCGCCTTTTCAGAAAGCTCGCGAGGATGAAAGAAACGACGTCGCCTTTTCCGTTCGACGGGAAGATTACCAGCGTAAAGTACGAGTCAGGCGGGCAGCAAACCTGATTTTATTCCTGGTGGACGCCTCCTGGTCGATGGCTGTGGCGGAACGCATGGCCGCCACCAAAGGCGCCATCCTCTCATTGCTGACCGATGCCTACCAGCGGCGTGATCGGGTTGGGCTGATCGTCTTCCAAAAAGACCGTGCGACCCTGGTGCTGCCGCCAACCAATTCTGTTTTGCTGGCTCAGCATGCCTTGGCGGATATCCCCGTGGGCGGAAAAACGCCCTTGAGCGCAGGCTTGCAGATGGCTTACGAGGTATTAAAACGCGAAAAAACCCTCCATCCTGACATCTTCCCCCTGTTGATTGTCTTAACCGACGGTGCTGGCAATGTCTCTGTGGGCGGCGGTTCGCCTGAAAAGGAAGCCTATTTGCTGGCTGAACAAATTGCCAACGAAGGCTTGCGTTCCCTGGTCATTAACATGGAGCACGAAGCCTTCGACCAGGGTCTGGCCCAAGCCCTGGCAGACCATCTCAAAGCTACCTGTTATACCCTGGACGAACTGCGCAGTGATACGCTCTATCGCACCGTGCAAATGGAGATCACATCAAGCGCTCACAGTTTCCAGGCCGGAAAACCTTCAAGGTCATAAATTCCGCCCATTCGGTGAGGCTATGGTTTAAAAACTTAATTCAGGCGTGGGAAATTAATTAGCAGGGGTTTTCAACTTCTTCCACCTGGATATCCGGGAAAAACTGGCGCAAAGTACCAGCTACCCAACCCTGCAGCGTAGCCGGTGAAAGGGGGCAATCCTCACAGGCGCCGCCGAGGCGAACAAATACGGTCCTGCCTTCAATGCGATCCAATTCAACTGCGCCCCCGTGGTACTGCTCGATATAAGCGCTGATTTGCTCGATCAGCCCCCGGACTTGTTCTTCAAAGGTGAAATCCTGTTCAGTCATAAACACTGCTCCTGTTAAGCTTTGTACGCTTTCAAATCATATCATAAAAGGCACCTTAGGCGCAAATCTTAACTTTGTGAAGGTTGTTAACAATCCTGTAGGTTAATCGTGGGGGGAATGTGGGGGTTGCGTCAAGCAAAGACGGTTTTTCCTGGCTATACTGATGTCAGAACAGTGACAGAATTCCATTTTTTCTCCTCTTGACGAGAGCCAGGCGTGGTGGACCTGGCTCTCGTCATTTATCCCCAGCTTATACACATCAACCCATCCTTTTATCCACAGGTTCTCAAGTGTTTTTTGGGCTTATCCACAAAGTTATCCACACAAGTACAGGCCAGTCAGCCTGATGCTACTGGTGGGAGAGTAAACAGCTATCACGCTGGAGAATGTCAGCCAGGTGGAAGAACTGCAGCGCCTGGGAATGGGAAAGGGCTCTATCAGAGTTATCGATTTCTCCCCAGACGGTCAGCAACTGGTCTTAGCCTCCAGCATCGGAATCTCTATTTATAACAGCCAAACCCTGGCAGAAGAACGCTATATCAAAACGGATCATCGGATGTCTGGTTTGACCTTCTCACCCGACGGGCGGGTACTGGCCTCGGGGAGCACTGACGGCACCGTGCGCCTGTGGGACCCCGCCAGCGGTGCCCTGCTGCATACCCTGAAAGGGTATACCGATTGGGCAGATACCCTTGCCTTCTCACCTGATGGGCGCGTACTGACTTCGGGAAGCCAAGACTGCACCGTGCGGTTGTGGGGCATCCCCTGACTAGACTTCCAACAGGACAGCACCCTCATCCCCAACCCTTCTCCCTAGCAGGGAGAAGGAGGTGAATGGTGATTTGTGAATTGGGAAGCAGGGAAAATCTTGGCACTGCGAGATTGCTTCGTTCCTCGCAATGACAGGCGCCCATAGCCTGCGGGAGTGGCAAGCTGACCTGCCTGCCCTGACCCACGGCTAAGTTATTTCCACCGCCAGGCCCCCGGGCGTGAAGTGCCAGATAACCTGAGCAAAGCGCTCGATAAAATAACGGTCGTGTGCGCTGGCTAAAATCGTGCCTTCATAACTGGCCAGGGCGGTTTCAAAGGCCTCTTGCGAGGGCAAATCGAGGTGGTTGAGCGGCTCATCCAACAGCAGGAAATTACATTGGCGCGCCACCAGTAAGGCCAGCATCAAGCGAGAACGCTGCCCATAAGACAGCGATGTCACCGGTTGAAACACCTCGTCACCGCTGAATAGAAAGCGGTGCAAGAAGGTGCGCGCATCCGTATGTTTGGTCATCTCGGTTTTGTGCTGCAGAGTCTCGAGCACGCTCAGCTCAGGTTGTAACAGCTCCTGCTCCTGGGATAGGTAACCGGGCTGAACACCGCTGCCAAAAGAAAATTCACCCGTCACAGGCGGCACCTCACCCAGCAAAGTTTTGAACAGCGTCGTCTTGCCGGCACCGTTAGCCCCCACAAGTGCGATACGACGCCCTAAAGTGACCGTTTGGGTAATCGGCGGGAGTAAGCACTTTCCCTGGTAGCCGATCCCCAGCCGCTCTATGTGCAGGGCAATCCGCCCGCTATCCGGCAAATCGGTGAAATTCATCCGTACTTCCCATTTATGCGCCGGCTTTTCCAGCGCGCCTTCATTCTCTAAATACGCAATACGTTTTTCTAACTGCTTGGCGCGTCCAACCGTCTCCTTACTGCGGTCGGCAAAAAAGCCCACCGAGGCCCCGTCTGTGTTCTTAGGGTCAGCCTTTCCACCTTTGTGAAAGGTGGCCTGGTTGCGCACGCTTTGGGCGGCTTTCTTCAGGCGCTTGATCTCTTCCTGTTGATCGACATAAGCCGTCATGGCTGCTTCAAATTCAAGCTGCTGCGACGTTAAGTACTGCCCATAATTTCCCGGGTATTCCTGTACACCCACCCCGGTCGGGGAAAAGGCGATGATCTTATGGATCACCGTATCTAAAAATGCCCGATCATGGGAGACGAGCAGAATTCCCCCCGGGTAAGAGCACACCCAATCCTGCAGCCAGGCACGCATCTCCAAGTCGAGATGGTTGGTGGGCTCATCCAGCAGTAGCAACTGCGGCGCTTCCAGCAAGATGCCGGCCAACGCCAGACGCACCTTCTGCCCACCGCTGAGGGCCTCAACGGGTGTATTTTGGGGCAGATTGAGGAGTTCAAAGCCGGTCAGGATAGATTTCCGAAGGCCCTCCATCTCCTGGGCGCGGGAAACCGCCAGCAAGGCGTCTTCATAAGCGGTAACAACCGTCGGGTCCTGCGGAGATATTTCCAGGTCTGCACAAATCGCCTGCAGCACCAACAGAGTCTCATCCAGGTTGGCAGCAAAACGATTAAGATAGCGCCCCACAGTCTCGGCGGGCTCGAAGACAATTCCCTGGCGCAGATAACCGACCCGTAAGCCGGATGGGCTCAACATCACCTGGCCCGCATCCGGGGATTCTTCGCCCGCGATGATATTTAACAGCGTGGACTTTCCGCACCCGTTGGGCCCGACCAACGCGGCGCGTTCACCCTGGTTGAGATTGAAATTGATGTTCTTAAGGACGGCGTTAAGCCCGTATGATTTCGATAAATTATGCACTGATAACACATTCACCTGCTTTCTTAAACACAAAAACTCGTGGAAAGCCCTCAACTGAGGGTTCGTTTAACGGGCTTCCCGCAATATTAAGAATTTACAGACGAATGCGAATCATGCACCACTCCTACTAAACAGGCTGAAAATAAGTATACCAGAATTTTTCTAAACACCGTAAAGCACCGGTTTTAATCCATGCGAGCAGCTGTTTGATTAAAAGCAGAGGCACCGGATGCGACGCCCCAGCTTCTTAATTTCAGTTCAGTGATTGGTTTGGCGGCTTTATCCAGCCTGCGGCAGTTCCTCAGCCGGTTGCGGGGTTTTCACCCTGATCCCAAACAACGCTAGGGTGGAAATCAAAAACAGCAGTCCGAAAATACCCATCAGGGCGGTAAAGCCAATCCCGTCGCCAATAGGCCCGCCAATATAGGCGCCGATCGCACCGGCGCCGGCGCCGGCCAGGTTGTGGATCCCGAGGTAGCGCCCGGCTTCTTCTTTGGGAACCAGCCCCGTACCCAGAGCCCAGCTGGCGGAATAAAACAACCCGGTCGCCAGCCCGATCAACATGCCGCCGATATACAGTACAGTGGTGGAGGGCGAAGCGATGACAATTATTGTGCCCAATAAAGCCAGCACCCCGCTGATCGCACAAACCGGTTTTTGGCCGATCTTATCGCTGACCCAACCGGCAGGAATGCTGGAGACAAATATTGCCAGGCCGACATACATCATCATCTGTCCAAACATAGACTCAATGGTCACATTCTCAAGTGCGGCAAAACGTTCTTGAAGATAAAAGACTGCGAAGACCGATAAATTTGTGGTGCCCACCAGGAAAGACAGGCGGTTGATCACCCACCAGGTAAAAGACTTATCCACCTCGGCGCCGTTACCGCCCAGGCTGATCTTCACGCTCAGCCAAACACCGAGAATCACCGCAATCACCATGCCCAGCACAGCGATTGCAGCGGTCGCGATCAATGCCGATGCTGTCGGCAAGCCCTCTGCCAGGCGGTTAACGAACTTTACCAGAGCGCCTGCGCCGAGGATCACGGCTGTGAAGGCGGCTGTCATGAACGCCAAACGTAAAATAGGCTGCCAATCCATCTTAATTGCTGGCTTTTTGATCGACTTTTCCGAAACAAACATCGTAATTGCGACGCACAATAACACCACAGCGCTCAGGGTGATAATCGCCGGCCAGAAATTGCCATTCCCAATTTGTTTGGCAATCACAAAAGAAACAAAAATCATCGGCGCCGGCAGCTCAAAGACGGCTTTAACGCCGGCAAAAATGCCATGTTTTTCCTCCGGCACGAGATCGGGAATCAACCCCTGTAAAGCGCCATGCCCCGTATTGGCGGAGAGCATCGAGAGGATATATGCCACAAATAAGAACCCGTAACCCGTCATCCCCTCCATGGTGGCTGCAATCACACCAATCAGGATGTAAATCAACACTTCTGAAACACCGCCGATCAATATAAACGGTCGGCGCCGACCGTATCGCGACGGACTATGATCGGAAACAAAGCCGATCAACGCCTGGATCAGCACCGCTGTCATCAACCCCCACAGACGCAAATTCCCCAGAGCCGCACCTTTTACAGATTCATCGACAAATTTAATCAAAATCAGGGGGACGATTAACGCCAAGGTTTGCGACCGCGCGGTCAGCGCAAAATAATAGATATTAATGGTGATGTAATCGTACCAGCGAATTTCTCTTTCCATCCGTCATCCTCCAAAGCGGGTGCAGCGTGTTCCAGGGGCGTTGATAGCGCCAGGCTGAACAGCCCGGCGAAATTAACGTGCCAGTCGGGCGCCATCCACCTAAGCGTAACCACCCTGCAATTTACAAATCGCGCAGCATGGTACCGTTCAGGTCGCGATCAATTTCCCAGGGGTAAACAATGAAAGCATCTGTAATGGCAGCAAAGTAATCGGGTCGATTGGTGCCAAATAGGTTGCGATAAGGGTTGAAATGCAATACGCAGGTATATGGGAAGCCGCCAGCAGCAGCCACCCGGTTTTTTACTGAAGTAATTGTGCGGCCAGACCCCCAAACATCATCCACAATCAGGATGCGCTCGTTGGCCAGCAATTCCTCTTCCGGAAACATGAGGAAATTTGGCCAAGCCAGCAAGCGCGGCCGCTGCATCTCCTCTAATTCATAGGGGAAATCTACCGAAGCAATCAATAGTTTTTGAATATCCATAGATTCTGCCAGTAACCCACCCGGAACGATCCCCCCACGAGAGATCATGATCATACCATCAAAGACCATATTAAATTGTGGCAAAAGATGATCAATAATTTGGTCAACATCATTCCAGGTAAGCAATTCTTTTCTTTGTGACATGGTTAGCTTTCCTTCTGGTTTCGACTGTTGGTTTTCAACACCTGACTTAAAAGCTTTGGCGGCGCGCCCTGGCTGGCATCGCCCGTCATGCGGGCATTTTCAACACTTAAAACCCATTGATAGAGCGTTGTATGGTAGCAGGAACGATTATAACTGCTAATGCTCAACCCCAATAACGCCAATACCCCGGCGATCAAGGTGCCAACGACAACAGCCAGCAAACGACTGAGTAATCCAGCGGTTTGAAAAGGAGCAAGTTTTAACCCAAACTTTAAGCCCAGTAGAACACCTGCCCCGATCAGCAGCCATTGAACAACCCCCGTTAGCGGATGAATACTGATGAGACTGGGGTGAAATCGGATGAGGCGATCCCTGAGCAGTTGTTTAATGCGATCAATCCCTTCCTTCAGGTTGAAATCTTCCAGAGCGATGACCGGCAGCATCAGATAGGCCCCCGACAACCAGGCTAATTCTTCTACGTGCTGGGGGCGCAGGATTTGATTGAAGAGATGATTGATCATCAAACCTGGCTGGAGCAAAGTCCACAGGAGGATCTGCTGCCAGCGGGCATGATCCTGTTTATTTTGCGATGAGCCCGGCAATTCCAGGTCTATCCAGGTCAGATCATCAAAAGCCAGGCAAGTTTCTAAAGCGGTCACCCCGCTCCAGGCAAGTAAAGAAAACAAGAGCAAGCTGATAAAAAAGCCAATCAAAACCAAGCCCAGCGGTCGGACGCCGATCAGGGCGATCACACCCAACATCGGGATCAGCCACAGGGTTAACAACCCCATCCCACCCATCCACAGGTTAAATACGGGCTTGCGAAGCCGGGGATGTTTCAGCGCCAGTGAGAAACAGGCGCCAATGAATCGAAATGCATACCTCAGATGTTGCACTGTCGTGCTCCTGCCGATAATCTACTTAAATCATTTCTATTATAACGTGAGGTAAAGCTTGCCAACACCTCAACTTTTACCCAAAGCGGGCCTTACAACAAGCTGGGCGGATCGACCTCAATTATCCAATTTTCGGGCTGACGGTCTCGCAAAAGCTCTTTAGGGTCGGGGCCCCGCAGGATGATCTGCCAGCGGTAACGCCCCTGCAGGCGGGTGAAAAAGCAGGGCACCGGCCCGATCAGCGTTACAGGCTGGCCATCAGCGGCAATCCATGCTTGCAGCTTTCCTGCCAGCGAAAGGGCGGCTTCTTCAGCGACCCGGGGGTCGTGATGCCGGTACTCCAGCCTGACCAAGCGTGAAAAAGGCGGGTAGTCCAACTGACGCCGGTAAACCATTTCTTGCTCATAGAATTGAGCGTAATCGTGCCCTGCCGCGGTTTGGATGGCATAGTTTTCCGGCTGATAGGTTTGGATAATTACCCGCCCACCCAGCGGGCTGCGCCCGGCGCGTCCTGCCACCTGGGTTAAAACCTGAAAGGTGCGCTCTGTGGAACGATAGTCCGGCAGATTCAGCCCCACCTCAGCCAGAACCACCCCAACCAGCGTCACCAGGGGCAAATCCAGACCTTTGGCTAACATTTGTGTGCCGATGAGGATATCTGCTCCCTGATGGGTAAATTGGGCCAGAATGCGCTCATGGGCGCCTTTCGTCTGGGTGGTTTCAGCATCCCAGCGCAAAGTCCGTGCTCCTGGAAAAAATCCCCGTACCTGTTGTTCAACTTTTTCAGTCCCCGTCCCCAACTGCCGGATTTGCCGACTGCCACAAATCGGGCAGCGTTTAGGCATCTGGCGTTGATAGCCGCAGGTATGGCAGAGCAATGCGTCTTGAGGGCGATGGTAGGTCAGCGGTTTATCATCCCTGGGGCAGCTGATCACGTGGCCGCAGTCCCGGCAGAACACATAAGTGGCCGAGCCGCGTCGATTAAGAAAAAGAATGGCCTGCTGGTGGGCGGAAAGCACCTCCTGAAGGGCCATTTGCATTTCGTAACTGAAAATTGCCCGGTTGCCAGCCTTGAGCTCTTCGCGCATATCCACGATGGTGACCCGCGGCAGACCCAGATCCGCGGCCTGGCCCTCGCCCGCCGGCACTGTCAGGGGTATCCCAAGGCGGCGCGCATGATGCTCGATGGAGGCACGGTGTGCCAAAATCCGTTTTGGAAGTTCAATATAGCGCCAATTTCCCTCAACCGCCTGGTAGAACTGGGTAACCTGGGGTGTGGCAGAACCTAAAATGATCGGAGCGCCGGCTAAACGGGCACAGGCCACCGCTGCAGGCACCCCCCGATAATAAGGAGCGCGCTCCTGCTGGTCATAGGTGTCCTGGTGGCACTCATCAACCACAATTAATCCAAGATTTGGCATGGGAACAAATAAAGCGCTGCGCGGCCCGATGATTACCGGTAATTCCCCCATACGCACGCGCAACCAGGTATCGTAGCGCTCACCGTCCGAAAGCTGAGAATGTATCACCCCGACTTCAGCGGGAAAGCGGGCAGAGAAACGCTCAATCGTTTGTGGCGTCAGCGAAATTTCGGGAACCAGGATGATGGCACCTTTACCAGCAGCAAGGGTTTCTCTGACAGCTCGCAGGTAAAGTTCGGTCTTCCCGGAACCGGTCACACCATGTAAAAGATAGGGCGGCGGCGTGTGTCCTTTTTGGGCTTGGGCCAAACCTGTCTGGATGGTTTCCCAAGCCTTGTGCTGGTCGTAAGTCAGCTCTGGCAATTCGTCCGGGATGAAATTAACATCTTCAAGCGGATCCCGCCAGACCTGACCGTACACAAATTCAATCCACCCCTGGCGCTGCAAGGCATTCAAGTCTCCGTTGTTTGCCCCGGTTCGGGCATAGATTTGTTTGGGTTCTATTAAGCCGGTTTCAGCTGCAAGGAAACGTAGCACATGCTGCCGGCGTTGATGCACTTTTTCAATTCTGCTGAAGGGCTGCTCGGTCTGGTCGATATCTTCAGGGGGCCTGGTCAAAACAACTTTGCGGACCGTCTTCGGTTGCACTCTCGGCTCGGGCAGGATAGCACGCATGGACAGCACCCCTTTACGAACCAGTCTCCGCGCCACCCCGCGCCATTCCACCTGGCGAATGGAAGCGTCGATTTGCCGGCCCCGCAGGTCTCCGCGTTTTTGCAACAAATGGATTAACCGTTTTTCAAGGGGCGCATAAGTCGAAAGATCGGTTTCAGGCGGGGCGATCAGCCGAACCAGGGTATCCGTTCGTTGACTCAGCCCTGGCGGCAGCATGAGTTCAATGCAGGAACCAAGGGGCGCCAGGGTCTCATCTGCCAACCACTGTGTCAGGGCAAGCTGGATGGGCGTTAACGGCGGCAGGTTTTCAACCAGGTCTTCTACCGGGCGGGTTTTTGCCACGTTGGGAGCATCAACAAACTTCAGGACAACCCCTTGAACACGTTGTGCACCAAAAGGCACAATCACCAGCGACCCGGGCTGGACCGCTCCCACCAGCTCAGGGGGCAAGTGATAATGATACGTACCAGAGATCCTGGGGAGGTTGATCAACACCTCAACATAGGCTTGCATGGTTAAATTTTACCTTGAATGATGTCCCTGTTGGCGAAAGCGCGGGAGAAGACTCTTGATTTCAAAATAAACGGCTGGCATAACCCCATTCACCCTTAATTAATCGCTATTACCAATCAAACCTATTTCTGGTAAAATACCCATTGAATGAGCGCATCCAACCCGCCGCTGGTACAACCCTTCAATGCCGTTTCGTTGGTGGTGCGCCCTCCGGTCAAACGCCGAAAAACAGGCCGGTAATAATCTAAGGAAAGAGGGCCCAACTATTTGGGCAAGAGTGTCATTCGTTGAGGTTCGAGGCAATGCCAGTCCCAATTCAGGCTGGTACGGTATTACGTACCCGGTATCAGATAAAACAGGTCATTGGTCAGGGGGGGATGGGGTGTATCTATCTGGCTGAAGACCTGCGCCTGGAAGGCCGCCAATGCGCAGTAAAAGAGGTGGAATACGACCGCGCCCTGCCAGAGGCAATGCTCAATGAAGCGCGCAATCAATTCCAACGTGAAGCGACCGTTTTAGCACGTTTGGATCACCCCAACCTGCCCAAGGTGTCGGACTTTTTTTCAATTCACGATCGCGACTACCTGGTGATGGATTATGTCCCGGGTAAAGACCTGCGCCAACTGATGATTGAAGCGCGTCAAGGGCAATCCTTTTTACCCGAAGAAGATGTTCTCAACTGGGCCAGCCAGATAGCCGATGCCTTAAGATACCTGCATACCCAGGAAACACCCATTTTACACCGCGACATCAAACCCAGTAACCTTAAACTCACCCCCAACGGCCTGGTTAAGCTGGTGGATTTTGGTTTGGTGAAAGTTTTGGCACCTGGTGAGGTGACCATTACCATCCTCCAAGGACAGGGAACCGCCCTTTATACACCACTGGAACAATATGGCGGTGATTCAGGGCATACCGACGCACGCAGTGATATTTATGCGCTGGGGGGCACGCTTTACCACTTGCTGACCAACGAACCGCCCCTTAACGTCCGTGACCGCTTCCTGAACCCGGGTACTTTGCCCCCGGTCAGAACTATTAATCCCGATGTCAGCACGCGCACGGAACGGGCCATTAACTGGGCCCTGCAATTACACCCGGAAGACCGTCCAAAAGATATTGAGGCTTTTGTCAAAGCATTGTTTTTGGAAGACGCCCCCGTCACTAAAACCTTCCGTGGAGACCGTCGCCTCCAACCCAGACTGATCCGCACACCAGAGAAAATTCTGCTCTACCTTGCGGGAAGCCTGACAGTAATCAGCTTGTTACTCACCTTAATTCGTAATTTTTAATCGTTCAGTGAAAACCCATTCGGTTCTGAAGACCACCCTTAACCTACCAGGAGGTTACCGCCCTCTGCGCAGCGGGTAACGCCCTTCGGTTCTCATCCACCAGACCAAAGCAACAATCCACCCGAGCAGCAAACCCACAATTACGATCTCTACAACAAATACTGTCCCGGACTTCTGAATCCAGTACGCAGTCCCATCAAAGCCTAAATTGAGATAGGTATAAGCGAGCAAGCCGCCAATCAGGGCACACAGGGCAGAACGCAATCCCCAACGTGAAGAACCCCACCACAGCATCCCGATCAGGAAGGTCAGCGCACTGCCGACACCCATCACCAAGACGCCAAAAGCCCAATCGCCCAACGAAGGATAATCGGCAGGAATAGGCCCTGGTGTGATGGTCGGCGTCGGTTGCGGGGTGGGCGTTAGGGTTGCCATGGGCAAGGGGTCGGGGGTTGGTGAAAACATCGGCGTTGGCGTGAAAGCAAAAATTGACATAATCCCCTCAGAGGAGATATTGATCTGTAAGGTCTCAGACTGGGTTGCCATGCCGCTTGACGCGGTGATATCAATACCCCCCGCTGATTCAATGCGATAATTAAAGAGTGCTACGCCACCGGCGGTGGAAGATTCAAATTGCTGGGTGATGCCAGGTTCCCCTGTGATGCGAAAATTGAAGCGCACCTGGGTGCCATCGGGCACAATGTTCCGGTTGTGGTCAAGGATGGGTGAGGTGCGAATGGTGATCATATCGCCCACATTAAAACTTGGCAGCGGAGTCGGTTCAGGTGTTTTAGTCACACCGGGAATACCCTCCAGTTCAATTGCCTGTTCGTCTACCGCTGCATCACCTTCTTGGGCTGCCCCTTGCGCCTCCTTGCCTTCCGCGGGTGCAACGAGTTCCAAGCGAATCACCTGGGCCGGGTCGGGTGAAGTTACAGCGGCCAAATCATAACCAACAGCATTCAAAGATACGGGCAGCGCACCTGATAGATCAGATTCCTGCATTAAAACCCGCGCTGCTACATCCCAAAATTCAGGGGCCTTACTAAACAAGCCATAATAAGCAGTGACCTTGGAGATATCGGTTGCATCCAAATAGGTTGGCAAACCCAGGCTAAAGACGATCACATTTTTGCCCGTTAAAAGTTCGGAGCGTTCCGCCAAAATCCGCTGCAACGCGTTCGACGATGGGTATTGCTCCGAGATATCAAAGACGTTGAAAACCACCCAATTTGCAGTGCGAATGGTCGATCCAATCAGCTCTGTGGACTCTGTTTCAAGATTATCTAAAAATTCAGACAATTGTGTGAACGCGTAGGAGTGAATCCTGTTTTGCAGGATTTGTCCGCCGGCCTGGGGCCCGTAAAGGTTGATCAGGGCATTCGCCAGTGCATTGGCGCTGACGTCCGTTGTTTGAGGGCAACTCTCACAATGGGAAACCGTACGCACATCGGTAAAAATTATCACATTGTCATACCACTGCGGTGGATCAATGAGCACCGTATCCAATTCCTGCTCGCTGGGACTGATCAAAGTGAGCCCGGCCTGGGCAACATCGAATGTAACCTCATGTGCGATCCCGATCTGCTCAAGATCACCATTACCGTGCCACACTGATGAAAAATTGCTATAGATATTAAATTTCGCTTCTAAAATTCTTAATACCGAGGCATCCACCCTTTTCGCAAAGGCTGAATCTTCGCGATACTTCTGAACGAATGAATCGATCACCGATGCAAACGTGGCATAAGGATCGGTGTCGTCGGTGGCGATAAAATCATCCAAATACAGGACGTCATTACCGGCCAGGAAAGCATTTCTCGCAACCAAGCGTGCATCGAAACTGGTTCCATTCGGGTCTAAAAACCGCCTGACTGCACTGCTGCCGAGGTTGTCAGTGACAATTAAGCCGCCCTCCTCGCGCCAGGCGGCAAATTCGGGCAATGAAAATACCTGTTGAAGTGCATTTGAATCAAAGCTGATGGGTCGGGTATTCGCCCGGATGTTCCCCTGGAGGCCTTGATAGCGATTGTGTGAGACCATGATGCCATCCACACGGCCCGGGTCTCCTAAGGGCGGCACTGAAACAGAGAAATAAGGCACCAATTCCACCTGTTTTAGTTGCTCCAACGATTTTCGAACCGTCGATACTTCCTCGTCCGGATATCGATCTGCGTTTCCCGTTCCTGGGAAGTTTCGAGCGACAACCAGCATACGGTTGTTACTGCCCACGTGCACGCCGCTGACAAAGGCTTTTCCCAGTTCACCAACCCAAAAGGGATTGCCGCCAAAGGCATTCACCCCCAAAGAACTGGCAGCCTCATTGTTCACAGCTTCCAGCACATCTAAATTCGGGCCTAAATATAGATTAATGCCTAAAGAGCTCAGCTCAGCTCCCAAAATTTCCCCCACCTGGTTTGCCAGGTTCACGTCCCAGCTGGCACCAATCGCCAGATGTGAGGGCAGCTGTGTCAAACCGGATAAAATCTGATCGCCCGGGTATCCATCGCCTAATTGCTGAACCCCAATTAATAAGGGCACATAGGTATAACCTGCTGTTCCGCCGGTATCTTCGATGTCAATCACCTGTGAGGAGAATTCCCAAACGATATCCTGCAATTTGTGGGTTAATTGTTGAATTGATGCGGTTGTCTCTTCGGCTGGAAAGTTGTTATTATCGGTGCGCAACACCACACCGCCAATTTGATACCTCGAAATCAGCTGGTAAAGTTCTGAATCTTCATCGATTTCATGGCCTTCAAAAGTGATCAGGAAAAGTTGCGCAACTTTTTCCTCTGCACTCATAGTTTGAAGTAAGGCTTCTGCCTGAGAGGGCTTCTGCGCACCCGCGGGAAGAACGCCCGAACAGGTCAGGAACAGCGTTAAAATGATCAAACAGCAAAAAGGGCGCAAGAATTTTCTCACACAAGGGTCTCCAGGGCTGCTCGAGTTTCTTGTGGGAAATTGGTGATGATGCTGTCAACCCCTAAGGCGGCCATTCGGCGAATATCATCGGGGTCGTCCACTGTCCAAACATTGATTTGCTTCTGGCGCGCTTTTTCACTCGTCACCAGGTCAGCATTAACATCTTCGTAATGGGGGTGCAGGGCGTCAAAGCGAAACAGGCGCCAAAGCCAGAGGTTAGCTTTGCCAGGCACAGTCAGCAATCCCAATTTAACCTTCGGACAGTTGCGCCGAAACCGCGGCAGGTTGAAGGGATTAAACGACGAGATGATCACCGTATCGGTTAATCCCGCGCGTCTGACAATCTGTGCCGTCGCAACCGGGAGCGCATCAAAGGGCGTAGCATAGTTCTTTAATTCAATATTGATCAACCATTGATCGCCGAACGTATCCAGAACTTCCTGCAGGGTCGGGATGTGTTCGCCGTTTCCTGCGTCCAAATTCTGCAGTGCTACCAAGGACAGCTCGCGTACCTTGCCGAAACCATTGGTAGTGCGGTCAACGGTATCATCATGGATAACAACGACTTGCCCGTCCTTGGTCAGCATCACATCTAACTCGATGCCATCAGCTTGCTGATCCATCGCTAACCGAAAAGCCGCCATCGTATTTTCAGGTGCACGCCCGCTTGCCCCCCGATGGGCAATGATCTTGGGTTTTTTCATTTTCTTCTCCTTCCGTGTAATTATAGCACGCAGAATGAGGCCTGGATTATAATCATCGTGGATCATAACCTTACGGAGAATAACATGCCTAAAACTTTTATTTACCCTGTCGAAGCGCTTAAAGCTTATGTTGCCCGGTTTTTTACCGCCTTGAATGTGCCGATTATCGATGCCCAAATTGCCGCTGATGTGCTGGTCTCTGCCGATTTGCGTGGGATCAACTCGCATGGCGTCATCAGGTTGCATAGTTACTACGGCGACCGCCTTATAAAAGGCGCGATCAACCCGGCATCGCCCATGCGCGTGATTCAGGAAAGCCCGGCCACGCTCACTTTAGATGGCGGCAATGGCCTGGGCCAGGTGGTGGCCTACCGGGCCATGTCACGCTGTATCGAGCTGGCGAGCAAAGCCGGCCTGGCCATTACAACTGTGCGCAACAGCAATCACTATGGCATCGCGGGCTATTATTCCATGATGGCCCTGCCGGAAGATATGATCGGCATCAGCCTGACCAATTCTCAGCCCCTGGTCGCGCCCACCTATGGGCTAAAGCCCGTTCTGGGCACCAACCCAATTGCCGTAGCCATCCCGGCAGGTGAGGAAAAACCTTATACCCTGGACATGGCTACCAGTATCGTCAGCATTGGGCGTATTTCAGTGCATCAAAAATCCGGGCAGCCGATCCCTGCAGGGTGGGGCATCAACTCGCGCGGTGAACTCACCTCAGCGCCCGAAGAGGTGCTGCAAGGCGGCGCGTTGCTGCCCCTGGGCGGCCCGGCCGAACTGCGTGGCTACAAAGGTTACGGCCTGTCTCTGCTGGTCGATTTACTATCCGGGGTTTTAGCCGGAGCTGCCTTCGGAACACAGGTCGGCGATCCGGGGAAAAAGGGCACGGCTGATGTGGGGCATTTCTTCGCTGCCATCAAAATTGAAAACTTCCGCCCCATCGACGAATTCAAAGCAGCTATGGACGACTATATCCGCGCGCTGAAAGCCACACCCAAACTTCCTGGACAGGACCGCGTTTACATCCCCGGCGAAAAAGAATATGAAAACGAGGAGAAGTACCGGCATCAGGGCGTCCCCTTATTAGGCGAAATTGTAGCGTCCCTCATCGAAGCAGGCCAGACCGTTGGCGTGCCCTTTGATCTCGAAACAATCTGAAGGTCGGAGAGTTAATCCACTTCAGCCCGTGAAAACTGCAGATTGTCAGCGCTGCTATCACCAGCGGGATTAAATAAAAGTATCTCAAATATTATTCTCCTGGCCGGGCGCCAGTGACGCTGTAAAATGCTGCAATCTCAAGCCCCATTACTGTCGATCATCGACTTCCCATAACAATTTTGTTAAGTAAAGGTTTTTCCTTCTATTATCAAGGAGAACCTTAAAATATCAGGCTTCATAAGCGCTTGCCCTTGACAAATAGAACATTTGTGCTATTCTATGAAATATAGCACGAACTTATGTTCTATTTGTCAAAAAGGCAGGTGTATGATGCGTCGCATAATCGTTATCCCGGCAGTGTTGGTCGGCTGCATGATTGTGATCTGGATTGGAACCGTAGCTGCCGCACAAATGCCGCCCCAGGCATTGCTGGCACCCACCCTCACGGCGTCGGCAGCAGGTGCCGATGATGGGCATCCCCGCGAGGAAAGCTCAGCGCCATTGGCAGAAACTTCAGATCATGCCTGCTCGCTGCCGGTAAGTTATCCACCCGACATCTTGCAATGGTGCCAGTCAATTGAAGCCAATGCCCACCGCACCGGACTGCCCGCCCGGCTGATCGCGGCAGTGATGCTGCAAGAAAGCGGCGGCGATGCTAACGCCTATTCAAGCAGCGGTGCGGTAGGGTTGATGCAAGTGATGCCGCGCGACGGAATTGCCGCTGAGTTTATGTGCGTTAATGGGCCCTGCTTTGCCAGCCGTCCGACCATCCATGAACTTCAGGATCCGGAATTCAACCTTGCCTTCGGCGCCCAAATGCTGGCGGACCTGCTGACCAAAGCTGGTTCGTATCGCGAGGCCTTGTTCCGCTACGGGCCGATGGATATGGGCTATACCTATGCGGACAAAGTGCTTGCAATTTGGGAAAATTACCAGTAATTTTTCGCCCGCGATACCGAGGAAGTTTTTTCCTGTTTGGTAGCATTAACGCTGGTTGGCAGCAAACCAGCTTTGCCAGGCAGGTTATACCAGCTGGTCATCGACCGCGCTAACAGGAAAATATTTCTTATTCTCAATCGGTCTTCATGCGAAAATCGTAGATGCCGTCCTGGAAAGGCCACCGGGCGCCACATCCCCCGCAGACTAAATCATCCCCTGCGCCCGGGATAACCGTCTGGCAGCGCGGGCATTGAAACAGAACATCCCCCGCAGCGTCCCGCTGTTTTCCAGCCACCCGTGCGCGCACAAACACGCTGGGCGAGGCCTGCACCAGGCGCCCCGTCCATTGCAACAGTGCATCCAAACCTACCAAAAAACGGAGAGGCATCGTGCGTTTTAGAAAACCCACCCTGAAATGAGAGACCGTCCGGACCCTTTCAATTACAAAACCAATCGCCTGCAAATCCCGCTTAATCGCTTTGGGGTGAAAGTTAAAATTTAATGCAGCAAATTCAACCAGGTCAGGCGTAAAGGGGTTCCACCCTTGCTGGCCCAGCCAGAAACGCATAATCGCTTTGAGATTACGTTTATTGGCAAATTCCAGAATAAATACCCCTTCAGGCGCCATCACCCGGTATACCTGCGAGAGTGCCAGGGCCGGTTCAGCCATATGATGCAGCGTGCGAATCATCGTAGACCCATCAAAACAGCCGTCCACAAAGGGCAGACGGTACACATCCGCTGCGACATAAAGATATCGCTCCGATTCACCCAGGCGGGCTTGCGCCTGCACCAGCTGCGAGCGAGAATAATCGACCAGTGCGACCCGTTGATAGTGCTGATAGCGCTGCGTGTTGCGCCCGGCGCCAGCACCTAATTCGAGCATAGCTTTGCCGCCAGGCGGCAAAAGCCGCCGCAGCGCAAAAGCTTCAACGGCGTCTTCGTAGGCACGACCGCCATGCTCCCAAAAGGATTGCTGGTAATCGGAGTCCTCGTAATCACAAATCGGGGGAGTGTGTTCGCTCATGGCATGGGTTATATCATGAATTAGGCCGACGTTCAATGGGCATTAACCAGAATGCCCGGGCAGGATTACCGGCGGCACCCGGAGTAACCGGCTTACCGCTGCTTCCTCTCGGACCTGACGGGGTTCACTGGGCTCCGCCACGCCGGTCCCACCCGGACAGAAATAAGCTTACTTCACGCCTTTTGGCCTGTCAATAAGCCTAAGGGTGCGGTAATACGGCGGTTTTTAATCACTGGCAAAATATTAATCTTCGATGTATACTTTTAAGGATAAAACCTACGGTCATATTCAGACAGGAGAGGTGCGCCCCAATGAAAGTTCACGTCAAACAAGCCCAACTTGCCCACAGCGTTAACATGGTCTCGAGAGCGGTTTCTCCCAGGAGTACACTGCCCGTCCTCTCGAACATCCTGATCAAGACGGACCAAGGTCGACTGCGTCTTTCAGCTACCAACCTCGAAATTGGTATTACCAGCTGGATAGGTGCGCGGATTGAAGGCGAAGGCGCCATCACCGTCCCCGCACGCACTTTTACGGACCTGGTCAGCAATTTACCCAGCGAACAGGTTGTCATGGCTCTGGACAAAAGTACGCAAACCCTGAATGTGCGCTGCGGGTCTTCAGAAACCAACATCAAAGGCATCGATGCCGAGGAGTTCCCCCCCATCCCTGAGCCCGACCTTGAAGATGGCGTCGCCTTAAATGTTACCAACTTCAAAGAGATGGTACACCAGGTCGCCTTTGCTGCATCCACAGACGAAGCTCGCCCGGTGCTGACCGGCGTGCTTCTAAAACTGGACGGCGATCACATCACCATGGTGGCGACCGATGGATTCCGCATTTCAATTCGGGAAGATGCGCTTCCCACCCCGGTTTTGCGCCCCATTGAAGCCATCATTCCGGCGCGCGCCCTGGTAGAGCTTTCAAGGATCATCAGCAGTGCATCTGAAGAGACCCTGATCATGTCTTTTCCCCCGGAACGCGGCCAGGTCATCTTCAACGCAAACAGCATGGAACTGGCTTCGCAACTGATCGAAGGCACTTTCCCCGATTATCGCGCCATTATCCCTGCCAGCTTCAAGACTCACACCCTCCTCTCTACCATTGGGCTGCTCAAAGCCTGTAAACAAGCCGAAATTATCGCCCGAGATGGCACAAACGTCGCCCGCCTGAACATCATCCCCGAGACAGGCGCGGCCAGTCCGGGCACCTTAGAGATTTCAGCCCAGTCTGAACAAACTGGCACGTCCGAAATTCTTGTGGACGCCTCTATCGATGGCACGCCCCTGCTGGTGGCCTTCAACGTCCGTTTCTTACGGGAAGTCCTGGAGGTTATCAAAGCGGACAACGTCTGGTTAGAAACCAATGCCGCCAATACCCCGGGGTTACTGCGCCCTCAGGGCGACGATCATTTCAAGCATATCATCATGCCCATGCATATTAACTAACAATAACAGGACACAACCTCAAAAGCGCTTTTCGAAGAGCGCTTTTGGTTTTAAATAGGCGCATTTGGATTGTTTTTTTTAGGGGTCAGCCTTCAGCACATTGGCAAAAAGGCTTGATGCCGATTCAGCCGATACCAAACACCGTCAACACCAAGCATAATACCCGGGCCTCGCTCGGTAAGCCAGCGTGCAATTTCATACGCCAGCAAAAGTCCCAGATCAGTTAATTGTGATTCTTCTAACGCAACGCCATAAACAGCCTGTGCCTTTGAGATGAACGCTCGGGCAGAAACAGGCGGTCGAGCAGTCCCCTTATCCGCCAGAAACCGCACTTGCCACGCAGCCATGTCTTTCCATTCGCTGACGATAAGCGCCGGTCGGCTTTTTTCTCGATAGTGGAACAGAAAATAAGGGAGCGGCGCACCCCTGGATTGCTCGATAGAGAGGCGTTTCAGAGTCGGCGCTATCAGCGCGGTATCGAGCCCATATTGCTGGCATAAGCTCTCGTAATGCACCGCCCTAAGCGCTGTTAGCAAATCCTGCGCAAGCCTGGTCTGGGTCAAAGGGTGTTGGGTAAAAACTAAAATCGTGTACGACATACCATCATTACTGCTGTACGCTCAAGGGATTAGACGCCTCCGAGCGAAGGTTTTTCAAGGTTTCACGTGAAACCTTACCACTATACCCCCAACTTAGGGCCTATGCACAACAATTCCTTTGTCCATGAGCGGAATCACCCGATTGATGTGCTGTCAAGTGTTTCACGTGAAACATCTCATGGTAAGATTTAAGTCGCTAAGGAAGTGAGTTCACAGATGATTGAAATAAATGGCGCCGTTGGCGAAGGCGGCGGGCAGGTACTGCGCACGAGCCTGACTCTTTCAGCATTAACCGGCGTTCCCCTGACGATAAGGAATATCCGGGCGCAGCGCAGCAAACCCGGGTTGCAACCGCAGCACCTGGTCGCGGTCAAGGCCATCGCTAAAATCACCGCAGCAGAGCTGATCGGCGCTTCGCTCAACAGCCCAGAGCTGACCCTGATCCCCGGTAAGGTGCGCGCCGGCCGCTTTCGCTTTGAGATCCCCACTGCGGGCGCTCTGAGCCTGGTTCTGCAGACCATTTTCCTGCCCCTCAGCTTGGCGGATGGCGCTTCGCAGGTTGCCCTGACCGGTGGCACCCATGTTCCCTGGAGCCCAATTTTTCACTATATTGAGCATCACTGGCTGCCTGTGTTGAGCGGCTGTGGCTATCGCACCAGCGTCAGCTTGTTAACAGCCGGTTTCTACCCCCAAGGTGGCGGCACAGCACAGGCCAAAATCCTGCCCGTAAAAGAAATTGCCCCTTTTGTGGGGTTGAAACGCGGTCAGCTGGTGCAAATTCGTGGGTTTTCAGGCGCGGCGAACCTGGAGCGTGCGATTCCTCAACGCCAAAAACGCCGGGCGCTGCAACGTCTTTACCCTTTGTGTGCTGACACAAAAGTCAAAACACTTGATCTGCCCTCACCCGGTAGAGGCACGTTTATTCAATTGACAGCCTATTTTTCAAACGGGGGTCGATCCTGCTACACAGCGCTGGGTGAGAAAGGTAAGCCAGCAGAACAGGTGGCGGACGAAGCGGTGGATAAACTCTTGACATTTCTCGATACGGACGGCTATGTCGATCAATACCTGGCTGATCAGCTCTTATTGCCCCTGTTATTCAGCGCCGGGGATTCGGTCTTTCGTGCCAGCAAGGTATCTTCACACCTCCTCACCAACGCAAATGTGATCAACCAATTCCTGCCAAGACGCATTGAGGTTGACGGCGCCCTGGGTCAACCCGGGTTGGTCCGGGTGGTGGGCGGTTTGAGCCCCTGAAGTTTCTTAAGGCCTCTTTTTATAAGGTGTTTTAGCCTGCATGGGGTTGACTTGGCGCTTTAACGCAACGCTTTGCTCGCAGGCGGTCGGGCAATCAGCTCCTTGGCTTCTACCAGCGGGCGGGCATCAAGAACCTCGAATCGATATCCGTATTTTTCTAAAAACCCCAGCGTAGAGGCGTGCGCCTCCCGGGCATGCGTATCTAAAAAGATGAGCGGCAGATAGTCCCGAATAAGGCGCTCAGCGCCCTTGACAACGGCATATTCCGCCCCTTCTACATCCACTTTCATTGCATCGGGCGGGGCGATTTTACCTGCTGCCAGGAGCGCATCCAGGCTGTATTGGCGCACCGGTACCGTTCCCGTTTTTGAAAGATGCCCGGTGGCCACGCTGACGCCCGGGTCAAACAGGGCTTCACCATTCTGTTCTGCCACCGCGGCTTCAAAAACCTCAATCGTGTTGAAGTGGTTCAGGGCAATATGCTGATGGATGAAGTTCACATTGCGTTGTAAGGGTTCAAAAGCGTAGACTTTTCCCGTAGCCCCTGTTAATTGGGCTGCCAGAAGACTATAATAACCCACATTGGCGCCGATATCATAAACGATCATGCCGGGTTTAATCTCTCGCTCGAAAGCCTGTCGCTTCTGGATTTCATAGCTTCCCAACCAGTATCCGTGATTGCCAGCGCCGACCACCCACTTCCTCCCCCGCAACTGCCCTTGCAGAACAGGAAACACAGCCCTTTCAGGGATCAGGCGCAAGGGCCACCGGGCCAGACGTCCTAAAAAACTACGGTTGCTGAGTTTTGAAAAATCCATGGGTAACTTTCCTTTGTGTTTGACAGGTATTGCCCTCCAACAAAGCTTAGAACGTCGTTGTTTGGCAAAAGTATTATACTGGTTGTTGTGTTTGTGTTGGCAGAAAGGGCAGCTTTTCAAGCTCTCACTGCAAACAGGGCTCAACGCTCTTTTACCGATCGGATAGAATTAATTTTATAAATCCGCCCAAGAGACTAAAGCGAATTGTATCTGTTTCCACTTGCCAGCATAATCGGGAAATATTAGATAGACCTTGATCATGAGAAATAACAAAACCAAAGATAACCTTGTATATCCCCGAAAAGTCCTGATCCGGAGGGCGATGACTGCCCTGGGAAAGGGTTTATTAACGCTGTTTGCCGATGTAGAAGTCCACGGGCGTGAAAGATTACCTGATAAGGGCCCGGCGATCCTGGCGGGCAATCACGCTGCCGTCCTGGAAGCGGTGATGATGGCCGCCTACACCCCGGGCATCGTCGAATTCCTCGGCAATGGCGATATCCCCTTTGACCCGAAATATGCTTTTATTGTAAACGCTTACGGCCTAATCCCGGTTAACCGGGGCAACCTGGATCGGCAGGCATTAAATACCGCCGTCAGTATCCTGGAACAGGGCGGGCTTTTGGGCATCTTTCCTGAAGGGGGCATCTGGGATGCCGGCCAGATGCAAGCCCAGTTGGGCGCCACCTGGCTGAGTTACCGCGCTCAGACGCCTATCATCCCAATTGGTTTTGGCGGTATTATGGGCGGGGTGCAGGATGCTTTTAAACTCAAACGCCCCAAGCTGGTCATGAACGTTGGCGAACCGATTTCCCCGGTAATCCTGGGCCCAGGTCGGGCTGCACTGCGCGAAGTTTTGGAGCGTTCAGCCCAGGCGTTGCTGGAGCAGATCAGATCCCTGGTGCCAGAGGATGATACCCAGAAAACTCGCACACGCCTGAATGAGCATTATGCGTTAACCATCCAAATTCATGCAGACAGGCTGGAAGCTCCCCTTGACCTGCCTGAACACTTGCAGGTCATCCACAGCTCTGCATATGCACACTTATTATTTAATCCCACCATTCTCGATATCCTGGTGCGCAACCTGCGTTTGCCAATTTACGAGATCAAAGAGGTTCACCGCCGAAAAGATCTCGCACCATTAATTACTGCCTGGGATGTCATTTTGTCCTATCTCGAAGAAAACCCTGGTTTTTTCACCTACCGCTTTGGGGTTGAAGAAGGGTTAGCCGTCAAAGCAGCCCTGACCGAACTGCGCCGCTTGGCTCTCTGGGCACAGGATTCAGGTTTTTCCCTCACCCTGACGCCGACTCTTCGCTATCTTAACCCCAGAACGGGTGCAGAGGTGATTGAGACCGGTGGTCTCTTTCCAAACAGCATGCATAAAAATTAGGCCTATCCAGCACCGTCCAATCCCCACAAAAACAGGCTTAGCGCCTGGCTTTCAATATCCTCCCCCAGGCCGGCGGGACAGGAACTTGCAAGCTTCCTTCGTAGAGTGTGAACACCTCGCCAGGGTTTAACAGATCGAAAAATTCGCCCTGTGCGTCCGGCAGGGTCAGGTTGAGGGAGATTTCCTGTAAGTCGCTATTCAAGATCACCAAGACGGTTTCGTCTGCGACCCTGCGGCGAAACGCAAATTGTTGGTGATTGATAAACAAGGTTTTAAAATCTCCGTGACGCAAGGCCGGCGAACCTACGCGGATTTTGCCCAGTTTGGCAATGACCCCTGCCAGTGCTGGATGCGCTGGATGGTTTCTCAGGGCGTCAAGATCTAATTTGGGCCGCAGGGGTGCGTCGGTATGTTCGCCTTTCAGTCCCTGAATCCCCCACTCACTGCCGTAGTAAATCGATGGTATACCCGGGATGGTAAACAGCAGCAGGTACAGCGGGTAAAGATGCTGTTCATCTTTCAATTTACTGGCCACACGGTCAACATCATGATTGTCTACAAAATTGTACAGGTACAGGCCTTGACAGCTTCCCCCCTCTCCAAACTGATTCTCCAGGGTGTGTGCAATTTCAAAATAATTCTTGTCGCTCAGGCTGGAATACAATCCTTTGTAAGCCGCATAATTGGTCACCGAATCCAGGGTGTCCTCGTTGACCCAGTCCCGATAATGACCATGCACCACCTCGCCCATCAACCAGAAATCCTCTCTGCGGGTTTTAACGAAAGTGCGCAGGGCGCGTAAGAAATCAAAATCAATACAATCGGCGGCGTCCAATCTGAGACCATCGATGTTAAACTGCTCCATCCACATACGCACCGCGTCAAACAGGTGTGCCCGTACATCGGGATGCGCCAGGTTGAGTTTGACCAGGTCGTAATGACCCTGCCAGCTTTCATAACTGAAGGGATCTCCTTTGGGGCTGGTTTGACCAAAGCGCAGGTTCTCAAACCAATCCACGTAGACTGATCTTTCACCTTTTTCTAAAACATCTCGAAAAGCCCAAAATTCTCGCCCCACATGGTTGAAAACAGCATCCAACACCAGGTGCATGCCTCGTTGATGCAATCCATCAGAAAATCTGGCCAAGGCGGGGTTATCGCCCAACCGCCGATCGACGTGATAATAATCGCGTGTATCGTATCCGTGGGTGGACGATTCAAACACAGGGCCAAGGTAGAGTGCTCGGGTGCCGAGCGTTTGAGCGTGTTCCAGCCAGGGATAGAGCTGATCCAAATGGTGTTCAACGGGGGCACTGTTGTGATTGTAAGGCGGTGCTCCCGTCAATCCAAGCGGGTAGAGATGATAAAAACTTGTGTCCTGGTACCAATAGGGTTGCATTTTAAAAACCTCACTGACTCTATATACCGGTAGGTATAGTTACTTTAAAATAATCATTCTTTAGCTAAAGATTCCATGCATAAATTGGTGAACGGTTTGATACACCAGTTCGTCTGTCAGGGAAACTTCCTCGTTAAAATACAGGCCGATCATGGCATTGATCGCACCTAAAAATATGGCAGCATAGCGTGCATGTCGGCCGCGTAAATTGCCGTGGTCTTCGGCAGCCTGGACAAAGACTTCTTCAAGCAGTTGGTGCTGTGCGGTTGCATAAGGGCGAATGGCCTGGTTACCTTCACTCTCCGGGGCTGAAAAATACATCCCTAATTGCATCCGGTAACAGGAGGTATGGTTCTGAGCGAAGGAAAAATAAGCCCTGAGGATGCTTTCCAGGGTTAAAATCAGATCTCCCCGATAAACTGCACTCGAGGTGATCCCTGATAAAAGCCTCTGTGACTCCCTCTGCAACAAGGACTCCAGCAAGCCGCGCTTGCTGTCGAAGTAATAATACAAGGTCGGCTTCGTAACGCCTGCTGATTCAACCACCTCGCGCACGCCCACCGCATCGTAACCTCGCAAACTAAAAAGCTCCAATGCGCAATCTAACAACCGCTGTCGATTATCCATGTTAATATAATATACCGAACGGTATATTAGGTCAAGAGGTTAATCCCACCTCTTTTGATTCTTTTAGGTCAGAAAACGGTGGGGTGTTTGCCTCAAAGTCCTCTTTTTTATGATCACGCATACTAACCTCATTCATCTACATTGGTTTTTAATTTATCCGGTTGAAGGGGGGCTTAAGCCGTGTGGTTAATTAACTTATTCACAATTGTATAGGGTTAAGTATTTAATTCGTAGTCGTCGTAGGCCCTGTGGATATGTGGAGGAAAGATTTAAGGGCAGCTATTTTGGTGAAAAAGACCGTTCACAGAGCGTAAAAACGTTAAAATTGGTTTGCTGCCGCGTGAAAAGGTCAGCAGTGGAGGATATATTTATCCACATAATTTTGTGGATGAGGGTTGAAAAAGTCGGACAAAAGTACACCACAACGGAATACACCCTCTTTTCGAAGGGATTTCTCCACGTCTTCTCCAGAAAATGACTGTAAATTTATCGAAAATTTGGTCGATTTATCCACAGTTTCTACAGGTTATCCACAGTTTTTGGGTAGTTATCCACAATTGAAGAGAAATTCAGGCAGTCAGAACGCAAATAAAAGAGAAAAAAATAAAGCATGAAATCAAAAACCATAGGTATTAGCCCAGGCTTCAATTAATATCTCAATGCGGTCCAGGGCCACGTCTAAGGCTTTGAGTTTACCTGAGCTGACGGATGCGGTGAAATTCAGCGTTTTAATGAAGTCTTGCCAAACATCAAACCCGGGAGAGGGCTTTGGAAGAACCAGGTGGATGTCCAGCCAGGTTCGCAAGAGCGGCCAAACCAGATAAGCCGGATGATCACCGCGAGCCAAAGCATTGAAACCTTGAACATAATATAACTGCCGGCAGGCGGCCAGATGCGGCGGCGCGGTGGCGCTGTGGGTTAGGTAAAGCAGGTCGTTCTCAAAGGCATCGATCCACCCTTTGTACTTAATGTCGATTTCTTCCGAACATCCCAATAAGCCGCATAAGCTATGGTACATATCGGGCGTTCCCAAATCTTCCAAACGCTGGTGGAGGGTTAATAAAAAACGGCGTCTGGTTAGGGGCGGACCAATCAGGCCGGCCAGAGCGTTTGCGCCGAACCACAGGGCTTGCAAAAACAGGTCAAGCCATTCCAGATAATTGTCAGGGGCCTGTTCAGTGAGGCCTTGCCAAAGCTTACGCCCAGAACTCGAAAATGCGTTAACCCGGGCCAGGACATTATCCGCTCGATGAAACTCAGCACTCACACTGGATTGTGTAAACTCCAACCAGTGATTGCTGTCATAAAGCAGGACCAGGTTGTAAGTCAGGGGGTAGCCGATGAGCGCATTTTGTCGAAATTGGCGGGCGGGTTCGAAATCAGCCACGGTTTTATGTAGAATATCTAATGAAATTTCGGGTGTCAGGGCGACGGTTTCACGTGCTACCGGCGCAAGATACTTGTGTACCAGCACCAGGTCGATATCCGTGGTGCCACCTAAAAGGGGTTCATCATCCAGTAATGAGCCCATTAAATAGGATGCATGAAGGTCCGGTTCGCTTCTTTTTCGCGCTTTGATCGTATCAAGAGCAAACTTGTGGAGCAAAGCTTTTGTAATACGCATGAAACATCACCTGCTTTATAGATCGATCGGCAGGCTTTCCTGAAAGGGGGCCAGCTTTAATGCCTGCCTGATACGTTGGTTGACGGTTTCCAGGTCGTCCGGGTTGCGTACGTAGTCCAGCTGGTTGGTGTTGATTGTCAGACAGTGTTGACCGGGGTTGCTAGCAAAGCGCTGTTCATAGGCGAGATTAACAGCGTGAATATAGTCCGTTTTTATCTGGCGTTCATAAGTGCGGTCTCGCTGGGCAATGCGCTGCATGAGCACGTCTGTGTCTGCCTGAAGGTAAACCACCAGGTTTGGGCGGGTGATTTTTTCCGCCAGGGCTTCGTGGACGTTGAAGTACATATCCAGTTCATCCCCATGCAGGTTGACTTCTGCAAACAGGCGATCTTTTTCAAAGGTATAATCCGATAGCAGCCAGGGATTACTGTCTAAG
>LSQX01369329.1_pt1 | contig 27149 bp, 21 predicted proteins | sample 654561 | NCBI WGS metagenome assembly LSQX01 (sample SAMN04489861, study PRJNA283612) | anaerobic digester metagenome | isolation source: 4 biogas reactors fed with cattle manure at either 37C or 55C with and... | place: Denmark: Kongens Lyngby | collected 2014
ACCAACTGAGCTACTTCCGCAAAACCAAAATGCTACTTCCGCAATTATGTTAAAGAGTACCTTGCCAAGGTCGGTTTCATTTCTTCCCTTGGGACAAGGTCGTGCTCTACCCATCCTGAGCTACTTCCGCAATACCAGAATACTACTTCAAGTTGCACCTGAATAGCGAGCAAAAACATGCCCCCTATTTTCGCGACTGCAAATGTAAAGATGTTTCTTCGGTTTTCAAAGTAATTCGTTAAATATTTCACGAATTGGATGGCTTATTGTTTAATGGCTTATGTTGATGCGGGTGTCAATTCCACGGAAGTTGCTCGCGTAACTCGTTTCACGTAGCTGATAAAGAATCCGGTAAGCAATAGATTCAAACACATCGTCAAAACAGAAACAACCAGCAAAACTCCACCCAAATTATAACCTATAGCAATAAAGAGAACACCAGCACCTACCTCACCACGAGTAAACATCCCTACCGAAACGGCAAGACGTTCTTTTGTCGTTCTGTCCTTGTAGAAAAAGAGCGGGAAAAGCTTACCAATATTTGAAATAATAGTGACCATGAACACATGAATAGCAATAATTACCCAAGGCAACATTGGTATACCGGATATAATGGAATTAGATTGCTCTGCTACAGCAGCAAAATCTACTCCAATGAAGAGTGGCATACTCATACCCACCAACAGCATGAATAGGTAAGAAATGCCATTGGACACTCTTTCATCTTTCTGTCGCGGAACGGGACTGTGCTCCCCTTTCATGATCATGCCCAAAACAAATGCTGGCAGAAGAATTTCGATATGAATACTTCCTTCCCCTCCAAAAAAGTAGGTAGAAATCCGATACAGTGCATCAATCAAAAGAAACATAACCACTGAATAGCCCAGAATCCATTTCCATCCTTGGGGTAGATTATAACTCTTCATTTTTTTCCACCCCACTACGATTAGGATAATTGCAACGAAAAGTATCACAAACATTTGCCATCGCATACCAACCATTAAAATCTGCAACGGAATCATCAAAATAATGGTATCCAAATCGTCGAATATGGCCAATATCTGTACTTTTTTATATACCCACGTGAATTTCAACCCAGCTGCCGCGAGCATCGTGAACAAAATGCCGGCGGAGGTTGGAGCGGCGAATCGACTCAATAGAAAGGTCTCTTTCCATGCATCATCGTTATTCCAAATTTGCATTTCGGGGGGAGCCACCACGAAAAGATAGTACAAGGCTACAAGTAACCATGGGAAAGCCGCGGCACCCATTGCAACCGCGTAATCGACGGAATAGGTGCGCCATTGCTTTTTATTTATCTCGAATTCGCGACCAACATTTATCATGATGAAAGCCAATGATATGTACAGCAACGCGTCCAAGATCGTTTTGTAAACGTGAAAACCTGTTCCTAATAAATGAGGAACAAACTGCGATAAAACTAAACCAGCTACCAGTAAAAAAGAAAAAATAAAAACTTTTCTCATCCAAAAAAAGTTAGCGTTATAAGAACCTCACGACACGATAGCGTTGTGAACCTTAAAGGAAAAGTTATATAACCGCGGCAGGCCGAGATTGTTTAAAATAACCTGTAAAAAAACTTAACACCATTCGTCACACGAAACGTGCCCGGTTGAACGGGAAGGGGATAAACAAGATAACTTTGCAACTCCTCGGTAGCAGGACCCTGCATCACGGTACCGCGACCATAAATCGTCGCGAACACGCTGCCGCAGCTTTCACAGGTGGCTGTACCATCATCCCGAGGAGCGATCTTAATCTCTCGTTTTTTCTCGTGAGGACAGCAAAGATCATACGCGTACAGCTCATTGGCAGTGGCACTCGAAACAATCACGACACCACTGAATCCAAAACGCTCCTCCGGGAATCGCCGGTCTTGCTCGGTAAAAACCTTGAATGACAAAGGGTTTCGCAACACGTGGTCGAGACCATTTAGGATAATTTCAAAATCAACGGGTGCAAATGGTATCGATCCCCTCGGTGTTTTCTCCGCACATGAAAACAAAAAGGAAAAAACCGAAAAAATCACGAAAGAAATCAGCTGTTGCGTAACAATAATATTTTTTAATATTTTAGTGCAACGCCTTCGTTCAAACGCTCGTGCAATACAAAGCTTCATCCCTTCATTTTTTTCTCAATTTCCTTGTCCGATATAACATTCACGATAACCTGTCCATCCGGGGTGTAGGTGGGCTCTTTACTAGCAAAGAGCTGACTTACTATTAACAGCATCTCTTCGGAGGTAAGCCCCCTTCCGTAGGGGATAGCCGTCATATTCGCGAGGGAAAGCGCGATCGACTCTTGTACTTCGGCCTTTACATCGGTGTCTGTCTCCATACTTTTACTAATCATCCCTCGCACCAATTCTGTCGGATTATTGTATTCAATTTCGGAAGGAACTCCTTGAATCGCGAAACTCCGGTTGCCCAATTCGCTAAGCTCGAACCCCAACGCCTCCAACTCCCCGCTCACCGATGGCAGGGTAGCAGCTTCTGAAGCGGACAACTCCATCACCTCGGGAAATAAAATGCGTTGCGAGACTCCCTTCCTATTTTGGATCTGCTGTAAATATTTATCAAAGAGTATTCTCACGTGCGCTTTATGTTGATCAATGACCATAAGTCCCGATTTAACGGAAGTAAGAATATATTTTCGCTTGTATTGATAATGTTCCGGGAAAAGTTCTGGTTCTTGATTGGTTCCTTCTTGTTTAAATGCCAACGTAGGTTCTTTTTCTTCTTGAAAATCACCCGGCGATTCTTCACGTTCTCTCTCGCTTTCGAATCCCTCGTATAGTTGCTCCCACCCCAAAGCGGATGATGAAAAAGGATTATAGTCGGGATTCACGTTTACGCGTGGCATTGGAGCCGGTCGTGCAGGGTCGAAAATGGGTATATCGGGTGCATCGTCAGTATCAAAATCGATACTGGGCACGGCGTTGAATTTCCCGAGCGACTCCTTCACGGTCACCATCAATATCTGCCAAAGTGCTTGTTCGTTCTCGAATTTCACTTCGGTTTTAGTGGGATGGATATTCACATCAATCGCGTCGGGGTTAATCTGAAAATAGATAAAATAACTGGGTCTCTCATTCGGGGCAATCAGCTTTTCAAAGGCCACGAGTACCGCTTTATGAAAATAGGGATGGCGAATATAGCGGTTGTTCACGAAAAAATATTGGCTAACTTTCGTTTTCTTGGCAAACTCAGGGCGTGAAACGTAACCGTGTATCTTTCCCAACGTGGTCTCTTCATCAATCTCTATCAGTTGCTGATTGATGTTTTTACCCTCCAGCTGCACGATGCGTTGACGCAATCCCGTTTTGGGTAAATGAAGTGTTTCCACCTCATTTTCGATAAGCGTAAATTCGATTTCGGGATATACCAGTGCCAACCGCTCAATTTCGGTGAATATATTGCGACGTTCGGTTTCATTCGATCGCAAGAATTTTCTTCTCGCGGGCACATTATAGAAAATATTTTTCACCGCGATGGAGGTACCTTTCGCGCACGCGATCACTTCCTGTTTCTCGACCTTCGAACCGGCTATCAGCAATAAGGTTCCTAGCTCATCTCCTTCTTTGCGGCTTTTGACTTCCACGTGCGCGATAGCCGCGATAGAAGGGAGTGCTTCACCACGGAAACCCATGGTTGTAAGCGCAAACAGGTCGTTGGCTTGTCGTATTTTAGAGGTCGCGTGGCGCTCGAATGCCATCCGAGCATCGGTGGCCGACATCCCCACACCGTTATCAATCACTTGGATCAGCGTGCGGCCTGCACCTTTTATATGAATTGTAACTTCGGTTGCACCGGCATCAAGGGCGTTTTCTACCAGCTCTTTCACTACAGAGGCTGGACGTTGAATCACCTCCCCTGCCGCGATTTGGTTCGCGATAGAGTCGGGCAGCAAATGAATAATATCAGGCATAAAGAAATCAGTCTAACGAGGTTTCGCGCTTTTTCATTCAGGAACGAGAAAGATCGTCCTTTAACTCAGGATCCAAAGAAAGAAAAGCCCTAATAACACGATCACCGCGATAATCAGCACCCAATTCTTCGTGTAAAATGGGTTTTGCCCGGCTGCTTCTCTGCTCTTTCGCTTTTTTAAATGCCGAGTCTGGGACACGAATTCCGGTTTAAAGTCTTTTTTCACCTCTTTCTCACCTTCTGGGAGAACGCCCATTTCTCGTTTTCTCTCTTGTATACGCCGTTCTAACCGCTCTTTACGAGCCTCCTCTTCGGGATCGTAAAGAATTGGTTTATAATTGAATTTTCTCGGCTTCCTGTTCTTATAGAAAAAAAATGCACTCATAATACCATCGTTTTTTAGAATAGTACAAATATAACCTCAACGAACGATTTCACCCAATATTCATGAAAAAATCTCCCAAATTAAAGGGTAATATCCTCTCGTTGAAAACGTCGCTGTGGCTCGGTTGCCTCGGAACTTCTCCGTTGATTATCACGGAAGATATCCGTCGGCCCCAAGGGACGCAGGTAATCGAGCCACACAAATCCTTTTAACAGGGATTCCTCTGGTTTTAATAACGACAGTGGGGTGGTGGCTCCTTTAGCGGAAGGCCACCACTTGAGCTTGGTGATCTGATCATTTTCGAAATCCATTGAAAGGTAGGCACTTTCCGATCGATTCAAACCAATAATGGAACTATCCTTCTCAACCACGTAGTAGAGTGATTCCGCGTTGCCCTCCACGAGTACGTGGTACAGCTTTCCTTCCCTGAAATAGGCGGTCATGTCTCTTCCGCTAAGCTGATTAAATTGTTTGTCTTCTCGTCGGTCCTGTATGCCCAGCGCGTAATCCTTCACGTGGGCTTTTTCGATGGTTGAATCGTTCAGGTATACATCGATTTCGTTCCCCAATATTTGGTTACTTTCGTTCCATATCACGGGGTCACCTCGCATATAAATCATTGAATCACGGGAGGAGTAATGGATAGAATCGCTCACTCCCTGTATATCGGATCGATAGAAGCGCACTTTATAGTAGGCTTTTATCTCTCGATAAATCGAGTCGGTTGCCATTAATAGCGTATCACCATGCAGGAAGAGGCTATCTTGCTGAGAATAATCGACCACGTAGGCCGAGTCAGTAGCAAGTCCATACTCCGTTTTTTCATTATAAAAGCCGTAGTTGCCCCGGAGGATAGCTTTTCGCTCCTTGTCTTCGAGAAACATGTTACCATACACCTCTCCATCACCGCTCATCCGGTTGTAATATATGGTATCTCCAATAAGCACCTTGGTGCCGTCGTTGCTGTACACCTCCGAACGATCCAATAGGCGCGAATCTTCGCTGATGGTATTATACCATCCTCGGCTGGTGTGGATGTAACCACTGTCGGACACAATGCGCGAGGGACCAAGAATATCGGCAATTTTCGATTCCGTGTTATACTTGAGCGTATCGGCAAAAATGGTGTAATCTTCGTTCACCAGCTTCACGCTGTCGCTAAAAAGTGCCTCCTTCGTGTCGGGCGCGTACTGACCCCAGTACGAAGTGAGTTCGTTTTCATCGTCAACCACCATTCCCCCGTCGAAATAGTAGCCTAAATTTTCTACCCGGTCGTAATCCAAGCTATCCGTAAAAAGCGTCATCGTCTGGTCTTCCATCCGTATATTATCTCGTAAACGCGCCAATCGGGTGTTGCCGTCGTAATGGAGATAATCGCCATACACGAAGATGGTGTCACCCTGCTCCATCATCACGTTACTGAACGCCTCAAATGAGTTGGTTTGCTGATAGAGATAGGCACTATCGCAGTACATATATGCTCCCTCGTGATAAAAAACGACGTCCCCCGTGAGGATTTCGGCATCAAGTCCCGGGCGTTTGCTCCACAATTCTGCCTGCTTCATCTCCACGATGCGAGTGACTCCCTCCGCGGGTGGATCATCGGTTTGCGGGGGTTGTTGAACCTTCGTGGAAGCCATAAAGACAAAAAGCACACTCAGAAGAAGTATGCTTTCTTGTAAACATCGTGTGATTCGTTTTTTCATTTTAGTGAAACAAAAATCGGTTACCTCAGCCAACCGTTATATTGAAATTCACAACTCCTCCAATCGGGATCAATACGCACGTACGTTTGTCCAATTTTCTTTTTCAACCATTCGTCGACCATCTCCTGCTGCCTGGCGTTTTCGGCCATCTGTTTAATGATCTGGTAATCGTTATTGATGTTCGCGCGGTGGCCTTCGTTTCTAGTAGTAATTTTCACCATCGCGGCCACCTCTCGCCCCTTGTCGTTGCGCATGATAAATGGCTCCGACACTTCTCCGGTTTTCATCTCTCCGGCAATTTTGGCAATATCTTGATTTAACTCGTTCAACGCGAACCGAGGAGTTCCGGCGTTCATACTACCCGCCGTTCCGTTCACCATTATTCCCATGTTATTGCGAGTTTCTTTATCGGCTGAAAGATAGGTTGCCGCATCGTCGAATGTAATTTTCTCTTCGAGAATTCCCGTCCGGATTGAGTCCAAGCGCACGAGCGCGGTATCCAGTGATTCTTTTGGAACTTTAGGCCTCAGGAGGATATGCCGAAAGTTGGCCATCTCTCCCCGTCGTTCGATCAGTTGAATAATGTGAAAACCATATTCGGTTTCCACGACATTTGATACTTTAGAGGGGTCGTTCAAAGCAAATGCTGCACTTGCAAATTCGGGAACGTAATTACTCGGGGGAGCAAATCCCATCTCTCCTCCCCGTATGGCCGAGGGATCTTCGGAATGGATAAGCGCTAAGGTAGAAAACTCCCGTTCGCCGCTCGTGATCTGTTCAGTAAATTCACGCAATTGGTCCTTTACTCGATCAGTCTCTGCCAGGGGGATCTTAGGTTCCGCGGTAATTATTTGAACCTCCATTGTCGTGGGTATAAAAGGGAGGCTATCCTGCGCGAGGTTGTTATAAAACTTGCGGATCTCGGAAGGCGTAAGCTGTATGTCGCCAAAATGTTTCTGCTGAACCCCTTGAATCAGTTGCTGTTCGCGTATCTGAACCCGCACATCTTCACGAATAGCTGCAAGGTTTTTACCAAAGTACTCTTCGAGCCGCTCTATTGAGCCGATAGACGACACCATATTATTGATCTGGAACTCCAGCTCGCGGCTCACCTGTGATTCCTGCACTTCAATACTATCGAGTTTAGCCTGATCGAGAAAAAGCTTTTGAATGGCCAACTGTTCAGGAATGAAGCAGTAGGGATCCCCCTCGATACGCTGGTTTTGCATCAGGATATCTTTTCGATACTCTTCCACCTCCGATTTAAGGATAGCTTCGTCACCAACGACCCAGACTATCTCATCTATCACGTTATTTTGAGCTACCACATGTGGCACGGCCAACACCGAAAAGAAAAAAAATAATATCTTGAAGGAACGATTCATATAACAAATATCTGTTTAAGAATAAGAGGTGTAAAAGTAGTGATATTCCCCTTAACAGCCAAACCGATGGAGGGTTAAAAGTAGTTATTACACACGAAGGCACCCGCGTGGGTGCCTTCGAGAAAACAGTTCCTGTAAAATATTATCCTTCGATGGCCGCCTGTGCCGCTGCCAATCGCGCGATAGGCACCCGGAAAGGGGAGCAAGAAACGTAGTTTAATCCCACGGTATGGCAAAACTTCACCGAGGAAGGTTCTCCCCCGTGCTCTCCACATATACCGCACTTGAGTGTTGGCTGCACCTCTCGCCCTTTTTGCACCGCCATCCCTACAAGCTGTCCTACCCCGTTTTGATCAAGAACCGCAAACGGGTCTTGCTTGAGGATACCTTTATCGATATACATTGGCAGGAATTTAGCCACGTCATCGCGGCTATAGCCAAAGGTGAGCTGCGTGAGATCGTTTGTCCCGAAAGAGAAGAAGTCGGCTTCTTTGGCAATCTTGTGTGCCGTGAGCGATGCACGCGGAATCTCGATCATGGTACCGATCTTATACTCCACCGAATCGTTATTTTCAGCAAAAACTTGCTGGATCGTTTCTTCGATGATCTCTTTCTGCGCCTTAAACTCGTAAACGATACCGGTAAGTGGCACCATAATCTCGGGAAGTGCTGAAATCCCCTCCTTTTTCAATTCAAGAGCAGCCTCCATGATAGCCCGGGTCTGCATTTCGGTGATCTCGGGATAAAGGTTACCCAGTCGGCAACCCCGGAGCCCCAGCATGGGGTTCGACTCCATCAACCCTTCTACTCGTTCATGAATATCGTCGTACGATATCCCCATCACTTTCGCCATCTCCATCTGTCCCTTTTCGTCGTGAGGTACAAATTCATGCAGCGGCGGATCAAGAAGCCGTACCGTCACGGGCAGGCCATCCATCGCGCGAAAGATTCCAATGAAATCCTTTTTCTGCAATGGAAGTAGTTTCTCCAGCGCAACCCGGCGCCCCTCTTCATCCTTGGCAAGAATCATCTCGCGCATGGGCACGATTTTATCTTCTTCAAAAAACATGTGTTCTGTACGGCACAAACCGATTCCGGCAGCACCAAATTCGCGGGCTACCGTGGCATCGTTGGGAGTATCCGCGTTTGTTCTTACCTCCATACGCGCGTATTTATCGGTGATCTCCATCAATTCCGCGAAATCCGCGTCCAACTCCGCGTCTTGCGTGGAGAGTGCCCCCTCGTACACGCTTCCGGTGGAACCATCCAGGGAGATCCAATCTCCCTCGTTAATCACCCGACCGTTCACGGTCATCTTTCTCCCCCTGTAATCTATCACCAGGTTATTGGCAGCGGAGACGCAGCACTTGCCCATTCCTCTTGCCACCACCGCGGCGTGCGAAGTCATTCCCCCGCGAGCAGTAAGAATTCCCCGCGAAGAAGCCATCCCCCTAAGGTCTTCAGGCGAAGTCTCGATCCGGCACAGAATCACCTCTTTTCCTTCTTTGTGCCACTGTTCTGCCTCATCCGCATGGAATACTACTTGTCCCGCGGCGGCACCCGGCGATGCCGGCAACCCGGTGGTGATCGGCTTCACCCGTTGCAGCTCTTTTTCGTCGAACACGGGGTGCAACAATTCATCCAGTTTCTCGGGGTCGCAACGCATCAACGCGGTCTTCTCGTCGATATATCCTTGGTGCAACATATCGATCGCTATTTTCACCATCGCGGCACCCGTACGTTTCCCGCTCCGTGTTTGTAAAATCCAGAGCTTGCCATCCTGTATGGTAAACTCCAAATCCTGCATATCCTTAAAGTAATCCTCGAGTTTCTGTTGCACTTCAACAAGCTCGCGCGCGCAGACGGGAAGGACCTCTTCAAGCGACGGGAACTTCGCGGCCCGCTCATCTTCCGAAATGCCTTGTAGCTTGGCCCAACGTCGCGATCCTTCTAATGTAATTTGCTGCGGCGTGCGTACACCGGCCACCACGTCCTCCCCCTGGGCATCGATCAGGTATTCACCATTAAAAATATCTTCTCCGGTAGCCGCGTCGCGCGTGAATGCTACTCCCGTAGCCGATGTTTTACCCATGTTCCCGTATACCATGGCCTGCACGTTTACCGCGGTGCCCCACTCTTGCGGGAAATTATTCATTTTACGGTAGAGGATGGCGCGTTCATTCATCCAGCTATCGAAAACAGAACAAACAGCTCCCCATAATTGATCCCACGGGTTTACAGGAAATTCGCTTCCGGTTTTTTCTTTCACCGCGATCTTAAACCGTGCTACCAACTCTTTCAAATCGTCGGTAGTAAGATCGGCATCCGACTCGACCCCCTTCAACTCCTTCATCTCGTCCATGATCTCCTCGAATGGATCGATATCTTCTTTGCTCTTCGGCTTCATGCCTAGTACCACATCACCGTACATCTGCACGAAGCGACGGTAAGAGTCCCACGCGAAACGATCGTTGCCCGATTTTTTCGCGATCCCTTTTACGGCATCATCGTTCAATCCCAAATTTAACACGGTATCCATCATCCCCGGCATAGATACTCGTGCCCCGGAACGCACGGAAACAAGGCAAGGGTTTTCATCATCACCGAACTTAGTGCCGGTAAGTTGCTCTATTTGAGCAATTGCCTGCTCCACCTCGTTTTTCAAGGCATTAATCACGTACTCCCTACCCAGTTGGTTATACTCTGTACAGACCTCTGTGGTAATCGTAAATCCCGGGGGAACCGGCACCCCGATATGGTTCATTTCAGCGAGGTTCGCTCCTTTCCCGCCAAGCAGGTTTTTCATATCCACACGCCCTTCGGCGGTGCCGTTTCCAAAGGTGTAGACTCTTTTCTTCTCCATATTAATGATTCGTGATGATAAATTAAATAAAAAATCAGTTACTTATATCCCATTTAACTGGGCAAATATAGTAATTTATCATAAATTGAAAACTCTATGAAGAATATCTTTTCTCTATAACACGACAAAAAGGGAAAGCTTACGGAATTATTTGCTGTATCGTGTCGCCTGCTTGAGTTTCAAACCGATTCTCGTCATCGGTAGACTCTCCCTCCATCCTTATATCATACAGCTGGATATCAGGGGTTACATTTGTCTCTTTTTGCAGAAAAACAAATCCGTTCACACTCGAGAGGGTATCCTCCTCGATGTACTTCGAGGCATTTATCCGGTACTCCCTGTTTTCCGTGATTGGATAGTAGTGATAGAGGGTGGTATCTTTATAGGTTAGCGTGAGTAACGTCGACAAATGGGAGTTAAAAACCGGGGGGATACCGATTACATTAAATGCGAAATAAAATCGAGGGCCATCCAGTTCAGACGAGATATAGGTGGAGTCTAAATAAAAGCGAAACCCATTTCGCGCACCGGGTGCTGCAAAAGAGTAATGAGGCGGGATATAAGAACCGGAGTAGGCATACGGATCGTAAACCGGCGGTGGGGTTTGTTGTGCCAGCCGGGCATCAATCTCTTCTCGGTCTCTCTTTAGGCGCGCCTTCACCGAGTCGTTCATCCTTAAATAGATGTCGATCCGATCGGAATACCACGACAGGGAGGTATCCCATTGTGCCGATGTTACATCGTGCGCCCTGAAAACCTGATGGATATAGGCCTCTTTTTTATCGGGAGAATTAAAGTTCTGGTAATCGTTTTCCATGAGGGCTTCTGCCACGTATACATCGTACATCAGCCTCTCCATTTTTTTCCTGTTCAGCACTTCCCTGGGGCGGTTTTGACAAGAGGCAATCAATATGCTCGCGACCATGAGCATCAAGATATATACAACCCGTTTATATTTCACTCGCGTTGCTATTTGCTTTTGCAATTTGTTCTTTCTTGAGTTTTTCACGCTCCCTTTTCGATAGAAGTGAGTAAGAGAAAGTTTTTCGATAAAAAAGTAAAAGTAGAATAACCCCTACCGTGATGGCAGAATCGGCAACATTAAAAATAAAGCGGAAAAAAAGAAACTCATCTCCTCCCACGAATGGCACCCAGTCTGGAAATGTACCACTGAACAGGGGAAAGTAGAGCATGTCGACCACCTTCCCGTGCAGCAGTGACGCGTATCCTTCTCCCCACGGTACAAAAGAAGCCACGTGCCCAGGGTAGCTAGCCTCGAAGATCACGCCGTAAAAAACACTGTCCAGGATATTTCCCGAAGCCCCGGCGAGAATCAACGACACGCAAGCAATAAAGCCCGCCTTATAGTTTTGTTGAATCAGCCTGAAAATATAGTAACCTATAAACATTACCGCGACAATCCGGAAGAGCGATAAAAACAGTTTCCTCCCGGTTTCAATACCAAACGCCATTCCATTATTTTCCACGAAATATATTTTAAACCAATCGGTAACGTGGATGGTGTCGTAGAGGCCCATGTGCGTTTTGACCCAGATCTTGGAAAGCTGATCGACAAGCAGCAATGCCACAACAACCGCTATGGCAAGTATCATTTTACTTTTTTTGCTCTTCATAAGAAAAACCTCGAGATTTTTTATCGATTTCTTATCTCTTTTTCTTCGATTTTGCTTCGATACTTAGCGTAGCGTGTGGCACAGCACGTAGCCGCTCTTTGGGAATCAGCTTGCCCGTTTCACGGCAAACGCCATAGGTGCCGTTTTCGATACGCACCAGCGCTGCCTGCAAGTTCTGGATAAACTTCATCTGCCGTTGGGCCAGCCTTCCCGCCTCTTCTTTCGAAAGCGTAGAGGCACCCTCTTCCAGCACTTTGTAGGTAGGAGAGGTGTCAATTGTATCATTACCGTCGGTATTGGTTACTGCAGCACGATAATTCTCGTACTCCTGACGGGCTACTTGCAATTTCTCATTGATAATTGCACGGAATTCTTCTAATTCCACGTCTGAATATCTAGTTTTTTCGCTCATATAAATAAATATTTATCGGCTGTGTCACTTCTGGAATCAGAGTCAATTAACAACAATCCGAGTTTGAACACATTATACTATTCACTAAAATTTGACCCTTTTTTGCCGCGTCAACAGGGTTGTCCCGACGACCGACGGTCAGCTGTAGGCTCCGTTGTCAAATTCCTCGCGCAAAGATACATATAAAACAGATAATTCTCAATAGTTTTTATGTATCGCGAGTGTCAACGTGTGGTCGTTAATTTCGATTTCATCTTCCAGTGCCTCCTTCACGATGGTCACCTCGTCGGCCAGCACTTGGTTTTTGATGTATTCCACGTTCGCCTCCACCGCTTCGTCGATTACCGGATTGGAGGTAATCTTAACCACGATTCGGTCCGTGATTTCAAAACCTTTCGTCTTACGCGCGTTTTGTATCCGGTTCACCAGCTCCCGGGCAATTCCCTCTTTGAGGAGCTCATCGGTTAGCGTGATATCGAGTGCCACGGTAATTCGTCCCTCGTTTCCAACCAGCCATCCCGGCACATCTTCCGACAATATCTCCACGTCGTCGAGCGTGATCACCGCCTCTTGCCCATCCACCATCAAGGTAAACGAGCCCTCCTTTTCGAGCTGCTGTATATCACTGCCCTCCATCTTCTGGATAACCACAGCGAGTCGTTTCATTATTTTTCCATACCGGGGCCCTAATTTTTTAAAGTCCGGTTTCACCCGTTTCACCAGCATCTCGTTGGTTGAATCCACGAACACCATCTCTTTGACGTTGACTTCGCTTAAAATCAACTGCTCCACCGCTTGGATGGTCTTTTTCTGCGCATCATCCATCACGGGGATCATCATCCTTGAAAGCGGCTGTCTTACTTTGATGTTGACCTTGCGGCGCAACGAAAGCACGATCGACGAGGCGGCTTGCGCCACGTACATCTGTTCCTCCAGTTGCTTATCGATCATCACCCCATCCCATTTGGGGAAGTCGGTCAGGTGTACCGACTCCCGTTTATCATCCCTCGACACCGATACCAGGTCGAGGTACAACCGATCGGCATAAAAGGGCGAAATCGGAGCCATTAACTTCGCCACGGTAGTCAGGCATTGGTAAAGGGTTTGAAAAGCGGACAATTTATCGTCGGTCATCTCCCCACCCCAAAAACGCTTGCGGTTTAACCGGACATACCAGTTGCTAAGCTGATCGTTCAAAAAGTCAGCAATCGCGCGGCCTGCTTTCGTGGGTTCGTACGCCTCATACCCCTCGTCCACCTCCTTAATCAAGGAGTTAAGCATCGAAATAATCCATCGATCGATCTCGGGACGCTGCTCGATAGGGATTTGAGGGTATTGATTCCTGAAATCATCCACGTTGGCGTACAGCACGAAAAAGGAGTAGGTGTTATACACCGTCCCGAAAAACTTACGCCGTACCTCTTCCACTCCCTCGATATCGAACTTGAGATTATCCCACGGCGACGCGTTGGTAATCATGTACCAGCGTAACGGATCGGAACCATGCTTTTCGATGGTCTGGAAAGGATCCACCGCGTTTCCTAACCGTTTCGACATCTTGTTGCCGTTCTTATCGAGCACCAACCCGTTCGAAACCACGTTCTTGAAAGCAACGCTCCCCTTCACCATAGCGGCTATGGCATGAAGCGTGTAGAACCACCCGCGGGTCTGATCTACCCCCTCCGCGATAAAATCGGCCGGGAACACTTTTCGGAACTTCTCTTCCGAGATGTGTGGGTAAAACACTTGAGCAAACGGCATCGCTCCACTATCGAACCACACGTCGATAAGGTCGAGCTCGCGACGCATTGGCTTGCCACTATCCGACACCAGCACGATATCGTCCACGTAGGGGCGATGGAGGTCGATTTTGTCATATTCCAGCTCTTTATAGTCGCTCAAGCTCACATCTTTCCACGGGAGTTTTTCCATTACCCCCGCGTCGAGTGCTTTTTGCATCTCCTCGTACAACTCTTTCACGGAGCCGATGCATTTCTCTTCTTTCCCATCTTCGGTGCGCCAAATTGGCAGGGGTGTGCCCCAGTAGCGGCTCCGGCTCAGGTTCCAATCCTGTAAGTTCTCCAGCCATTTACCGAAGCGGCCGGTTCCCGTAGATTTTGGTTTCCAATTAATTGTATTGTTGAGCGCGATCATCTTATCACGGCAAGCGGTTGCACGAACAAACCAGCTATCCAACGGGTAGTAAAGTACCGGCTTATCGGTGCGCCAACAATGCGGATAGCTGTGCACGTGTTTCTCGATACGGAACGCCCGATTTTGGAACTTCAGCATCACCGACAGGTCAACGTCGAGCGTGGCATCCGCCGCCGTTAACGAGTCGTCATACTCGTTTTTCACGTACCGCCCCGCGTACTCGCCGTAGAGTTCCACGTTCACGTAATCCCGCACGAACGTCGGGTCGAGGTCTTCCACCCGAAAAAATTTCCCCGTTAAATCCACCATGGGACGAACGTTCCCCTCCTTATCGGTCAGCGTGAGCCCGGGCACATCATTCTCTTTCCCTATCTTGGCGTCGTCGGCCCCAAACGTGGGAGCTGTATGAACAATACCGGTACCATCTTCGGTGGTCACGAAATCGCCGGTAACCACCTTGAACGCGTTGTCGGAGGTTTTTACCCAGGGGATAAGCTGCTCGTAGCGTATTCCCGCGAGCTCTTCGCCCCTCCACACCTTGTCGATTACGCGGTATGGAATATTTTTATCGCCTGCCCTGTATTCTTCGATCTTCTGCTCTTCATTTTTCGGGGAGAAGTAGACGTTCAACAAATTTTTCGCGAGTACTACCGTCATCGGTTTCCCCGTGTATTGATTATAGGTTTGCACCGCCACGTATTCGATTTTGGGGCCTACCGTCAAGAGCACGTTCGACGGCAGCGTCCAAGGCGTGGTGGTCCATGCCAAGAAAAAGGGTTCCCCAAACTCGGCCCACTCCGGAAGCGGATCCTTGATCAGAAATTGAGCCGTACAGCTCGTATCTCTCACGTCGCGATAGCACCCGGGCTGGTTAAGCTCGTGCGTGCTTAGGCCGGTGCCCGCGGCGGGTGAATAGGGTTGTATAGTGTATCCCTTGTACAGGTACCCGTTGCTGTAGAGCTCTTTCAAGAGAAACCAGAGCGTCTCGATATATCGATTGTCATAGGTAATATAGGGATCGCTCATATCTACCCAATACCCCATTTTACGCGTGAGATCTTCCCACTCTCGCGTGTATTTCATCACCTCGGCACGGCAAGCTTCGTTGTACTCTTCCACCGAAATTTTTTCACCAATATCCTCTTTGGTAATACCGAGTGTTTTTTCCACGCCCAGTTCTACCGGCAGCCCGTGGGTATCCCAACCCGCTTTACGGTGTACCAGGAATCCCTTCATGGTCTTGTAGCGACAAAAAATATCTTTAATAGAGCGTGCGATCACATGGTGGATACCCGGCATACCATTCGCCGAAGGAGGCCCCTCGTAAAACACGAACGACGGCTTTCCCTCCCGTATCTCCAAACTTCGTTTGAAAACAGCTTTCTCATCCCACTCTTTCAACATCTCTTTATTGATTGCCGAGAGGTCTAAATTATTATATTCCGGAAACTTCCTACTCATCTGCAATGATTTTAAACCTAATAGAAATTAATTCGCAAAGGTAGCAATAAATTAAGAAACGTCGATTGCCGATCAACTAGTTTTGTCCGTTTCACGGGAATAATGTAATTTTGGCCATCGTAATAGAAAAAGGAACACGATAGCAATAACGGTAAAAAATGAAACGAACTCTTTCCCAAATATGCCTTATCATGGCAACGATGACCGCCTTATCAGCACAAGAAAAAGAAATTACCACCCTACGGGTTGCCTCGTATAACTTGCGAATGGATACCTCATCCGACGGGCTGAACGCCTGGCCCCATCGAAAAGAGATGGTTAAAGGGTTGATCCGGTTTCACGACCTGGACATTATTGGCACCCAAGAAGGGTTTAAGCACCAGCTCGACGATATTCTCGAGTTGGAGGACTACGAGTACACGGGTGCCGGAAGGGACGACGGGGATGACGCGGGCGAACACTCGGCCATTATTTTCAAAAAAGAGCAATTCAAGCTGCTCGACCACGGTGATTTTTGGTTCTCCCAAACCCCCGAGGAGCCGAGTAAGGGGTGGGACGCCACCTGCTGCAATCGCATCTGTTCATGGGCAAAATTCAGAGATAACGAAACGGATAAGGAGTTTTTCGTGTTCAACGTGCACTACGACCATCAAGGGCGTGTAGCGCGCCAAAATTCGTCCATTATCCTTCTCGGCAGAATTGATAAGATAGCCAAGGGCTACCCCGTGTTTGTCACGGGCGATTTCAACGCGCTCCCCGAAGATGAGCCGATCCAGTTGATTTACAACTCCGGCCGGCTCAACGACTCCTACTTGATCACCCTACAACCTCCCTATGGTACCATCGGCACGTTTAACTCCTTCAGGACGGATGCTTCCATGCGAAACAGGATTGATTACGTCTGGGTAACACCCGGCATCACGGTGGAGCGATACGGGGTGCTTAACGACATGCAATACGGCCGTTTCCCTTCCGATCACTTCCCGGTGGTGATCGACGCTTCCTTTTAAGAGAGTTTCTCCAACGCGATTTTCACCCGCTCGATGGCTTTCGTGATATTCTCGTCGGAAGTCGCGTAAGAAAGCCGTATACAACCCGGGGCACCAAAAGCATCGCCTCCTACACAAGCCACATGCGCCTCCTCCAAGATATACATCGCTAAATCGGTGGCTGTATTGATGGCTCTGTCGCCGCGCGATTTGCCCAAGTAGTATTTACATTCCGGGAAGATGTAAAAAGCCCCCATGGGTATATTTACATTCAATCCCGGTATCTCACCCAACAATTTCGCGATAAGATCCCTCCGCCTTTCAAACGCGACCTTCATCTCTGCCACGCACGATTGATCGCCCATGTACGCCGCGAGTGCTGCTTTTTGGGAAATGGAGGAGGGCCCCGATGTATATTGCCCCTGGAGCATACTGCAAGCCGATGCAATCCATTGCGGGGCTGCAATCCACCCAATGCGCCACCCGGTCATCGCGTATCCTTTCGAAACACCGTTAACGATGACCACCCGGTCATGAATCGCGGTAAATTGAGCGATGGATTCGTGTTGCCCGATGTAGTTGATATGTTCGTAAATCTCATCGGCAACAACGTGCACTTGGGGATGCTTCTCAAGCACGCCGGCCAACGCTTCAAGCTCCTCCTTGGTATAAACACTGCCCGTGGGATTGGAGGGCGAGCAAAGGATGAGCACCTTGGTCTTGGGCGTGATCGCCTCCTCGAGTTGACGGGGGGTGATCTTGAAATCCCGCGCGATGCCCGCGTAGATAAACACCGGCGTTCCCTCTGCCAGCTTCACCATCTCGGGGTAACTTACCCAGTAAGGAGCCGGGATGATCACCTCGTCGCCCTTGTCCACGATGGATAGAATCACGTTGCAGAGCGACTGCTTGGCCCCACTCGATACAACGATTTGAGCGGGAGAATATTCCAACTTGTTCTCACGCTGTAATTTCTCGCTAACGGCCTTTTTCAGGTCGGGAAAGCCCGCCACGGGTGAGTAGAACGAAAAATTATCGTCAATGGCCTGTTTGGCCGCTTGCTTGATATGGGCGGGCGTGTTAAAATCGGGCTCGCCCACGCTCATATTAATCACGTCGACACCTTGTGCCTTGAGCTCGTTACTCTTTTGTGCCATCGCGAACGTCTCGGAAGGAGACAGTGCGGCTAATCGGGCTGATAGTAATTTCATAAAAAATCAATCGTTTTGTTAGATAAACGATACAAAGATAAACAAAAAAAGCCGCCTTTTTTGGCAGCCTCGTGAGCAATTGCTCCTATATTGAGTGATACTAATAAATTTCGCGGCAAAGCTTTCGTAATCCAATGAAGGATTACTCAGCTATTACAACTTTTAATCAACTTGCCATTCGCAAGCTGGCTTTTAAGGATCGGATCCTGTTTAATCGATTGGTACGATAACTAGGAGATCCTTTCGAAATATTCTGCTCCAGATACTTGATCTGCGACAGAATCTCTTCGGTAGTTAAGCTTTTGATTGTCATAATTTCTCCTTTCAATTAAAAAGTTATGATTCATCGGCAAACTCGCTATGAAGCCACGTTAATGGCTCGCTCGCCATTTAAATCACCACAAAGATACAACAAAAAATATGTTATATAACATATTTTCGATAGATATTTCTTCATACTCATAGACGCAGTCTATTCAAAAAAGAAAAAAGCACCCATTTCCGGATGCTTTCGTGTACGTTTTCGTGCACAAATATGGTACACGGCTGATTTTCAAATTTTTTCGCGGAAGCGGGGGGATTCGAACCCCCGGTACAGTTACCCGTACGGCAGTTTAGCAAACTGCTGGTTTCAGCCACTCACCCACACTTCCCAATGGATTTGCTAAAATCGGATGCAAATATACGAGTTGTTTTTAACTTGTCAAAAGAAAAAGCAGTTTTTGACACGAAAATAGTTCCCTTGAACACGCCTTATCGACCTCTTTTTGCTTTTGTACCGAAAAAGAGAATAATTACCTGTAAATTTGCACCGGTTGCGACGATCGACAAAAAATTAAAAATGGAACAGATAGAAAAAAAACACCCAGAAAATAAAAAACGGAAACGAACCAAGGTTTTACTCTCGGTCGTGGCCTCCGTTCTCCTTATCGGGCTAGCAGGTGCCTTATATATTTACAACCAAGTGTTCAAACCTTTTTCGCTCGAGGAGACGGCCTATATTTACATCCAACCGGACAAGGGATACGAGCAAGTGATGAAGCAAATCAGCGAGCAGGCACCCCCTCCTTCCGAGGAGATTTTTCGGATATTGGCCGATCGGATGAACTACCCGCGACAGGTGAAAAGCGGAAGGTACGCGATCGAACCCGGAATGACAATGCCGGATGTTATTCGCCGTTTACGTTCGGGACAGCAGGCACCCGTGAACCTTACCTTCAACAACGTCCGCACGTTGGAAGACTTGGCAGGCAGAATCTCTCGACAACTGATGATGGATAGTGTAACGTTGGATACCCACTTGCATGACAACGAGAGAGCCGCGGCTTTCGGGTTTCACCCGGAAACATTCCCCGTGATGTTTATACCCAACACGTATGAAGTGTACTGGAACACGAGCATAGATGACCTACTCAACCGAATGAAAAGAGAATACAACGCGTTCTGGAACGAGTCGCGCGAAGAGAAATCGCGCCGGATAGGGTTAACCCCGGTTGAGGTTTCGATACTGGCCTCCATCGTGGAGGAGGAAGCCACCTACGCCGATGAGTATCCCGTCGTGGCGGGGCTTTACCTTAACCGACTGAAGAGGGGCATGCGGCTCGAGGCCGATCCAACTGTAAAGTTTGCCGTGGGCGATTTCGCACTGCGCCGGATTCTTTACCGTCACCTTGAGGTTGAGTCGCCTTACAACACCTACAAGAACAGCGGCCTTCCTCCCGGCCCCATTCGTGTTCCCTCCATACAAGCTATCGAGGGTGTTTTAGCTCCTCAACAACACGATTATCTATTCATGTGCGCGAAAGAAGACCTCTCCGGGCGCCACAATTTCGCGGTGACCCACGCGGAGCATGCACGCAACGCGGCGGCTTACCAACGAGCGCTCAATGAACGGGGGATCTATTAAAACTCCATGTTATCAGGGTGCATGCCGGTACGATGATCCCTGTTTAACGCGCCAATTCGGCCGATCTCTTCGGCCGTCAGCCGAAAATCAAACACCTCAAAATTCTCTCTCTGCCGCTCAGGATGGGATGACTTGGGGAGAGGTACGGCTCCGATATCCAAGTGCCATCGCAACACCACCTGCGCGGGCGATTTAGAATAGTTGCTGCCAATCTCCGCGAGAACCGGCTCTTTTAACAGGGGGATTTTATTACTCCCCAGCGGGCTCCAAGATTGCACGGTGACCCCTTCCTCTTCACAGTATTCCCTCAGCTCTTCCTGATTTAAGTAGGGGTGCTGCTCCACTTGATTTACCACGGGAGCGACCGTGGCATTTTGCAATGCCTCTTCCATGTGATGTATGAGGTGATTGCTCAACCCGATGGCACGGGCCTTCTCGGAATAGTAGAGCGACTCGAGCTCTTTCCAGACCTCTTGCAATCTCCCCTTCACGGGCCAATGCACGAGATACAGATCCAGGTAGTCGAAGCCCAAGTTTCGCAAACTGGTTTCAAAAGCTCCCTTCACGTTATGAGCAAGAACATCACTCCCCCACAATTTCGTGGTCACGAACAGCTCATCACGCGTGATGCCACTATCGCGGATTGCTTTGCCCACGGAATGTTCGTTTTGATACAGTGTTGCGGTATCTATATGGCGGTAACCAATATCTAATGCCGATCGAACCGCATGATACACCTCTTCATCGGTCCGGCCTATTTTATACGTACCCAAGCCAAGTGAAGGCATCTCTACACCGTTATTTAAGAGTATGGTCTCCATTATTTTTTATTTTTTAATCGTTTTTTCACCTCTTCTTTATCGCGATGAATCCGGCCGACCAACTCTTCCTTTGTACCAAACTTTTCATCGGCACGAATAAAGTCGACAAATTCCACGGTCATCGATTGGTTGTAAAGGTTTCCTTCGAAGTCGAAAAGATTCACCTCCACGCTAATCTCGCTATCCTCGTGCAAGGTGGGACGTGTGCCGATGTAAAGCATACCCGGGTACACCACCTCGCGCAGGTGCACCAACACGGCGTACACGCCTAAGGCAGGAACCACCTTGTAGCGTTCCCAAACTCGCATGTTAGCGGTGGGGTACCCGATAGTACGCCCTACCTGATACCCCTCCACGATTTTCCCTGATAAGGTGTAACTGTAGGACAACAAACGATTGGCCTCTTTTATGTTTCCTTCCTTTAACAGGCGCCGCACCCGCGATGAGCTCACATCGTGACTGCCGCTAAACTGAAATTCGGTGGCCAAAAAAACATTCATTCCCACCTCTTCGCCGTAGAGCTTGTATTCGTTGAACCCCTCTTCTCGGTTGTGCCCGAAACGATGGTCGTACCCCACCAGAAGCGTGTCGACATGAATTTTTTCTTTCAAAACATGATGTATAAAATCGCGGGCGGAAAGTCGCGACAGTTCTACCGTAAAGGGGAGGCTGATGCAATAGTCGATGCCGGTCGTGTCGAGCTGTGTTACTTTTTCATCGAAACCGCTGAGTAGCGAGGGCTGGTAATCCGACTGAAGCACCTTACGCGGATGCACCGGGAAAGTGATCACGGCCGATGGCAAATTACGAATGCGCGCTTCCGCTTTCACCTGTTCTATAAGATGCCGATGCCCAACGTGGACACCATCAAAAAAACCAACGGTGGCTACAAAAGCCAAGTCTGCTATTTCCTTCTCTACAGCTAAATCAATGAGTTTCAAAATCGAATAAATTAATTGTTAATCGCATTTCTACTATGAACGATTTTAACGACTGTTTGTTTAAAATCGCTCGCTACAGCCTACAAACGTAGGTATTCTTTTCCAAAATGTGCGATTCTAATCTCTTTTTAATATCTTTGTAGTATAAACTCAACATAGATAACCCTTATAAAAAAGAAACGATGAAATCTAAAATTATTTTATTATTTACGACAGTTATGATGGTATTGACGACTGCCTGTAACAGTGGGGCGAAACACAACACCCTCACGCAGCAGGAAATCGCCGAGGGATGGGAACTGCTGTTCGATGGTGAAACCTTGAATGGATGGCGAGACTATAATGGTGAAGAGCTTACGGCTCCTTGGTTCGCCGAAGATGGCATGATCCAAGCCAAAGGCGAGGGTGCCGACGAGCACGGGTATATCGTGACCGAAAAAATTTACGAGAACTTCGAGTTGAAATGGGAATGGAGAATCGCGGATGGTGGCAACAGCGGTGTATTATACCACGTTGTTGAGAACCCGAAATTCGCGGTGCCTTATGTAACCGGCCCTGAATACCAGCTCATTGACGAACTGAACTTCCCGGAACCCCTGGAGGATTGGCAAAAAACGGGTGCCGACTACGCGATGTATACCACCGACCCGGAAAAAACAATCATCAAACCTGCCGGCGAATGGAACACTTCGAAGATTGTATTCGATAATGGCCACGTGGAGCACTGGCTAAACGGTGAAAAAGTGATTGAATTCGAAGCATGGACCGATGACTGGTTCGAGCGAAAAAACAGTGGGAAATGGGAAGATGCTCCCGAGTATGGCTTGGCACGTAAAGGGGTACTTTGCCTCCAAGATCACGGGTCGGCCGCTTGGTTCCGCAACGTCAAAGTGAAGGAACTCCCGAGAAAAACCCAAGAGGTAAACCTTTTTAACGGGGAAGACCTGCATGGCTGGGAAGTGTATGGCACCGAGAAATGGTACGTGCAAGATGGATTGTTGGTATGCGAAAGCGGGCCTGATAAAGAATATGGCTACTTGGCTACCCGGGAATATTACGACGATTTTGACCTAACGGTTGAATTCAAACAGGAAGCCGATGGGAATTCGGGCGTTTTCATTCGTTCGTTCATCGAGCCGGTGGCAATCGTGAACGGTTGGCAAGTGGAAGTAGCTCCCAAAAACATGCATACCGGTGGTATATACGAGTCTTACGGAAGAGGCTGGCTCGCTCAGATACCGGAAGGGGAAGATAACCTCATCGAAGGGGATTGGAACACGATGCGTATCCGTGTAGAAGGAGATAATATTCAAACGTGGCTGAATGGCAAAGAGATGGTGAATCTCACCGACGAAAAAATCGGACAGGCACAAGGAAGAATCGCGCTCCAAATTCACGATGGAGGTGGAATCAAAGTGTTATGGAGATCGCTCAAGTTGCAAACCTTATAGCACAACATTCAGTTGCTCATCGTATGACAACAGCGTACCTGAAGAAACTTAATGAGCCTTGTCTTTCGAGACAAGGCTTTATTTTTTTTGGCACTGTTTTTGTTCAATATTACACGAAAGAGAAGGTTGTCCCTATTTTCGGGCCGTTATAAAGAAAAAACAACCTATCTTTGTCACAACAGTACGGTGTTTTTGATACCTTACTGAATGTTCGCGAGTTCGTGATAAGAAGTATGCAACCAAACTCACGAAGCTCGAATTATTTATAAAACCGGCTTAAAATTAAGGATGATAGAACAGAACGAGTTTTTACAACATGTTATCGAAGGTATCCAAGAGAAAAAAGGAAAAAACATCAATGCCATCGAACTGGGTGAATTATCCGGAGCAGTCTGCGATTATTTCGTGATTTGCGAAGGCAACACGCCTACCCAGGTATCGGCACTGGCAGAATCGGTAGAGAAAAACGTTGTGAAAAACACCGGCGAACGACCACTTCGCGTACACGGGCAGCAACTTGCAGAATGGATTGGCATGGATTATGGGAACGTTATCGTTCATATTTTCCTGCCTGAATTGCGAAATTTCTACAACATCGATCTCCTATGGGAGGATGCCCGTTCCACACGGATTCCAAATATCGATTAAAAACTTATTACTCGAAGAGTTGTTACAAAACAAGGATTTTCATCCGGGATAAAAACGAGGCATTACCAATTTCAGATAAGGTAGCAAAACAAATGAGCAATACGAATAAAGATAATAAACAACAAGACAAACAACCCACTTTACGCCCAAAGTTGGGAGGCAACACCAATCCTAAGAAGCCATTTAATCCCTATTGGGTGTACGCGATCGTGCTGGCTATCCTGATGGGGATGTGGTTTTTTGGTCAAGACACAACGGTTAAAGAGATAAAATGGTCGGAGTTTCAAGAGTACGTGAGGGATAATCGAATCAGCAGCGTAGTTGTCTATAACAACAAGGAAACCGCGGAGGCTATCGTGCGGGAAGAGTCTATTCCCCAAATATTTGGCGACGATGCAAACCGGGTGGGTAGAACTCCGGTTATCCGGGTAAAAGGATCATCGCCCGATGCCATCTCGGAATTTATCGAAGGCGTTAAAGAGGAACGAAACTACGATATAGAGGTTCGTTTCGACACCTCTTCGGAAGTATGGGGGATATTGATCACCTTTGCCCCGTTCCTTTTGCTTATCGTTTTTTGGATATGGATGATGCGCAGAATGCAAGGCGGTGCTGGTGGAGGATCAGGCGGCGTGTTTAGCGTGGGTAAATCCAAAGCGCAACTTTTCGACAGAGACTCCAGCCAGAAAGTCACCTTTAAAGACGTGGCCGGCCTCTCGGAAGCCAAGGAGGAAGTACAAGAGATTGTTGAATTTCTAAAAAATCCGGGGAACTATACCAACCTGGGTGGGAAAATACCAAAGGGTGCTCTCCTGGTAGGCCCCCCCGGGACCGGGAAGACATTGCTGGCAAAGGCAGTAGCCGGTGAGGCCAATGTGCCTTTCTTTTCAATCTCCGGTTCCGATTTCGTGGAAATGTTCGTGGGAGTGGGTGCCTCACGGGTGCGCGATCTTTTCCGACAGGCGAAGGAGAAGGCACCCTGTATCGTNNGTGGCCGGCGAGGCGGGCGTGCCGTTCTTCACGATTTCGGGCTCTGACTTCGTCGAGATGTTCGTGGGTGTTGGTGCATCGCGGGTGCGGGATCTCTTCGAGCAGGCCAAGGAGGCCGCACCAGCGATCGTGTTCATCGACGAGATCGATGCCGTGGGCCGTGCCCGTGGTAAAAACACCAACTTCGGCTCGAACGACGAGCGTGAGAATACATTGAATCAACTCCTCACCGAGATGGATGGCTTCGGCTCCAACAGTGGAGTCATTATTCTCGCGGCCACGAACCGTGCCGACGTGCTTGATAAAGCCCTGCTCAGGGCAGGACGTTTCGACCGGCAGATATACGTGGAATTACCCGACCTGAACGATCGGAGAGAGATTTTCAAGGTTCACCTCCGACCCATCAAGATAGATGAATCGATCAATATCGACATCCTGGCACGTCAAACCCCCGGATTCTCGGGTGCTGATATCGCGAACGTCTGTAACGAGGCAGCATTGATTGCCGCGAGAAAGAAAAAGAAGTTCGTGCAGAGAGAGGACTTCATGAATGCGGTGGACCGTATTGTAGGAGGATTGGAAAAAAAGAACAAAATTATCACGCAGGACGAGAAGAAGTCGATCGCTATCCACGAGGCGGGGCACGCTACGTTAAGCTGGTTCTTGGAACACGCTAATCCCCTGGTAAAAGTAACCATCGTGCCGCGCGGAAAAGCACTGGGTGCGGCTTGGTACCTCCCCGAAGAGCGACAGATCACCACCAAGGATCAAATGCTCGACGAAATGTGTGCTCTCCTCGGTGGAAGGGCAGCAGAAGATCTGTTTATCGGGCAGATTTCGTCAGGGGCTATGAACGACCTTGAGCGTGTGACTAAACAAGCTTATGCTATGGTTACCTACATGGGGATGAGCGATAAACTCCCCAACCTGAGTTATTACGATACCTCGGGGCAGGAGTACACTTTCTCTAAACCCTACAGCGATGACACGGCAAGGTTGATCGACAGCGAAGTGAAAAGCATGATAGCGGAACAGTATGAGCGGGCAAAAAATATCTTGAGCGAGAAGGCAGTAGGCCATAAAGAACTGGCGACCATCTTGCTGGAGAAAGAGATCATTTACTCGGACGACCTGGAGCATATTTTCGGGAAGCGCAAATGGATATCTCGTTCGCAAGAGATACTAGAAAGTACTCCCGAAACTCCGGAAAAACAAACACTGCCCTCCCGACCGGATGGATCCAACGACTCCGTCTTCTTGGACGCTCAGCAGGAACAGGAAGAGACGAATACCGAAAGAACAGAACCACGGCCGGAATCGCCCGCGCCATAAATAAATAAAAAAGGCTATAGACAAAATAGATAGAACGCCCGGAGTAGCTGCTCTCGGGCGTTTCTTTTTGGAAGCAACCCATTGATCAATGGCGAAAGGCCCTGATCGTTACTCGAACAAATGGAAGCAAAACGAACAATAACGCGTGCTTTTCGTTATATTATTGATCAACTAAATGATGAGGTTATGAAAACAATGCATCTCTATCTATTAACTGGATTAGTGGTATTCGCCACGATCAGTTGCAGTAACTCCAGCGCGAGAAATAACGAAAACAATAATTCTAAAAATAGTGTAAATATGAAATTCGAAAAAGTAGCATTGCCCTACGAGACCGACGCCTTGGAGCCGGTTATCAGTAAACAAACGGTTGAACTTCACTACGGCATACACCACCAGGCGTACGTGGATAATTTAAATAAACTGGTCGTGGGAACCAAGTTAGAAGATGCCGATCTTGTGACAGTAGTAAAAGAGAGCGATGGTGCTATCTTCAATAATGCCGGGCAAATATTGAATCACAACCTCTATTTCACCTCTTTCAAAAAAGGGGGCGGCGGTGAGCCTACCGGACAGTTAGGGGATGCGATCAACGAGCAATTTGGCTCATTTGAAAAATTCAAAGAAGAGTTTAACGCGGCCGGTGTTTCGGTTTTCGGTTCTGGCTGGGTATGGTTGGCAAAAGACGACAATGGTAAACTCTCGATTGAAAAAGAGAGCGGCGGTGGAAACCCCGTGACAAAAGGGTTAACCCCCATTTTGGGATTCGACGTGTGGGAGCACTCCTACTACCTCGACTACCAAAACAGACGCGCCGAGCACTTGAAAGAGATCTGGAAAATTGTTGACTGGGAAACGGTGGGTCAACGTTATTGATGCGGCACATCTAACATACTTGCATTAAAAGCAAGCA
>LSQX01095630.1_pt1 | contig 27139 bp, 37 predicted proteins | sample 654561 | NCBI WGS metagenome assembly LSQX01 (sample SAMN04489861, study PRJNA283612) | anaerobic digester metagenome | isolation source: 4 biogas reactors fed with cattle manure at either 37C or 55C with and... | place: Denmark: Kongens Lyngby | collected 2014
AACGTGCACGATATTACGAACGCTGCAGGTGCAGCGGCCAACTTCACGGCTTCGACCTTCGTTGACGCTGTGCAGCGGCTGGGCGACGCCAAGGAGCAACTCACCGGGATTATGATCCACTCGGCGACCGAGGCAAGTCTTGCGAAGCAGGATCTGATCGCCACCGAGAAGGGCTCTGACGGCAGTGTCGGAGTCAAGACCTTTATGGGCAAACGCGTCATCGTCGACGACGGCTGCCCGGTCAATGTAGGCGCAGGCAACTACACCAGCTACATCTTCGGCCCCGGTGCCTTCGCCCTCGGAAACGGCAATCCGGTTGGCTTCGTGCCTACGGAAACGGCCCGGGACTCTCTGGCGGGTGAGGACTTCCTGATCAATCGCAAGACCTTGATCCTCCATCCGCGTGGAGTACGCTGGACTCCGCAGGTGGATGTTCCGGCCGGCGTTTCTCCGTCCAACGCGGAGCTTGCCGACGGTCTCAACTGGACCCGCGTCTATGAGAACAAGGCCATCCGTATCGTGGCATTTGTCCATAAACTGCAGTAAGCAAAAAGTCTGCAATAAGTAAAGTGACGAAGCGGTGCAGGGGCGGGATCCGGCCCGCCCCACATTATAAGGAGGTATCATAATGCCTGAGAAAAAAAAAGACATTACAGCTTCACAGCGTACCAGGCGCTGGCACGGTGGGGTGGCGGCGATAAATAATGCGAGTGCTGCTAGCGATATTCCGGACATCCTTGCTGTCTGGGGTAAGAAGCTTGACCTTGACATGGAAGGCTATAACAGCCTTGCCGATGCCAATAAAGCACTTGTTGATGCGGCCATCTACGCAGGGATTGGCGTTGGGGGCTATGCTAGCCGTGAAGAGTTGGCGGCTGTGGCCGGGCCAATAATCTCAAAACGGGTAATCGTTGAGCGGACGCTGCATCTGATCAACAGCGTAAGCGAGCCCGCAAGGTACCCGATATTGCTAAAACAATACGGTCAATGGCTGGGCGTGCTTGGAATTGATCTAACCGACTTTAACCGTTTGTTTGAGGGAACGCCGACAATTGACGATCCTCCGGCGGATGCCACAGGCAAGTGGGCTGTGTATGAGGCCATCTATGAAGATAAACCTTATGACAGCGAAGATGATCTCAAAACAGCCTTCAATAATGCTGTGGCGGCTGCGCTTGCAAGCCAGGCCGTCGCTGCTGTTAACAGTGCTACTGCAGAAGAGATGGGGGCGGTGCTTGTTCTGTATGCAGTGGCGCTGACGCTTGACCTGACCGACTATGAAGCGTTGGACGAGGCGAAGAAGGGCAGTGTTCATGAAGCGCTGGTTGGCAAGGACTTTGCGGATGCCGCAGCGGTAAAGACAGCCTTTGACGCCGCCGTCACATTGGCGCAGGGCGAGTAGGTGATTGGGAATGACCGAACTATACAGTAATGTGACGGCGTTCAACAGGCACCGGAAGCTGGCGGCGGAAAAAGCAAGGAGGGAGGCGGAGGCTAAATGCCAGAAGAATTTGAAACCACAATCACAGTCGGAGAAAACAGCTACATCGACATCGAAGGAGCAGACGAATACTTCGCAGGACGCCTCCACGCCGAAAGCTGGGGCGAAACCAGCGACGCAGACAAAGAAAAGGCACTCCGGCAGGCAACAAAAGAAATAGACCGGCTGCTTCTCAAGGGCCGCAAGGCAACGGATACCCAGGAGCTGGCCTTTCCCCGCTACCCGGACGAAGAAGTCCCGGAGACCGTGAAAGAAGCCTGCTGCGAAGAGGCTCTGGCTCTCCTGGAGCGCGGCAACAGCCAGCGGCGCAAACTGCAGCAAGAAGGGGTGCAGTCATTTACGCTAGGCAACATGAGCGAGACTTATGCGCCGGGGGGCGGGCGTGGCCTGATTAGCCAGGAGGCAAAAGAACTGCTCAGACCGTGGTTGCTGGGCGGTGTAAATATTATCTAAAAGGGGAAGTGATTGATATGGCAATGTCAGTAGGTTACCGTAACGCAATTGCCGATGCAGGGGCAGATTTAATTACCCACATCGGCCTGGTGGACGATGAAGGCACGGAGCTTTCCGGCGGCAGTTATGCCCGAAAGGCCGTGACGTGGACTGCCGCATCCGGCGGCACGATCCGCCCCACCGCAGATCTGACTTTCGACGTCCCCGCGGGTGCCACCGTAGCTGGCTGGAGAGGTTTTTCTGCTTCTTCCGGCGGCACGAATTACGGCGGGGCTGATCTGACAGAGGAAACTTTCGCTGCGGCTGGGCAGTATAAACTGCTGGCGGCATCGACCGGTATCCTGCATACTGATGCCACGTAAGAAAGGGGGGCGGCGTGTATGTCTGACACATTAACAGCAACCCAGGTAGGCAAAAAAATTAAACTCGTCTGGACGTACACGCCCGCTCCGGGCTGGCCGGATGAGAACGGGTTTATATACAATGAGGGCGAATTCGAAGATATGTGGGTGCCGGGGTATAGCTCAGGCTCAGGTGATCAGAGCAAGGAAAGCGATCATCTATATTTACGAGGAGGCACGTCTTTTAGTAGTAGAGACGAGCGTACCTACGTTACAGATGAGATGATAGATGTAACTAATTATAACGCCTTAAAAATTGAATGGCAAGTTCTGGCCATGATGGGAGGGCTGGGCGCATTGATTGTATCAACCAACAAAATGGGGAACCACCTTACGTATGATGCCCAATTGGCACAAACATTTGGCACAGGTGGCCGCGTAATAGGATCATTGGATATCAGCAGTTTGAACGGAAATTACTACATCCGCATGCATGCGGTGAGTGATGCTTGCGGCGAGGCCCCCGGAGTTATTGAAGCTTATAAAGTTTGGCTCGAATAAGGAGGTGCCAATATGAACAAAGAACCGAAAACCCATTATCTGGAATACCGACAATCAGACGGCTATGTTGTAGCAATCCACGAAACCATGCCAGCCGCCATCGAGGACGGTTACGCCGTGGCAGAATCTACGCATTTTGCTCCCGGTGACGAATTTGAATATTGGATCAAAATTTACGTTGACGAAGTCAAAGACGGCAAAGTTACCTCCCACGCGGCAGTTCGTCAGGCACCTCCGGCGCAGGAGATGCTATTGAGGTTGGCGCAGTTGGAGAGAAATTTTGTGCAGTTTGAAAACGATAAAGAAGTTATAGAACAGAAAGTTGCAGCGTTGGAGGCTAAAGCGGTGAAGTAGGGGGTGGCAGAATGTCCGACACATGGAGAATCGAGCGGCGGCAATATGATCCGGTTGAGGAAGAATGGGGTAGCTGGGCTGCCATCGAAACCGAAGCCGAGATCGCCGCAGATGAAAACGAAGAATATATATACGATGATGACGGCACCCTCACTCACAACACGAAATACCAGTACCGGGTTAAGCATGTTGGTGATGACAGCGACTGGTTAGAGAGTAACGAAGTCATTTTCTGCTACGTCGAAAGCGGCGCTGAAGCAGGCATTATCATAGAAGTGAGCGGCTCCGGCTCAAAATACACAGTAGGCGGATCTGAGGTAGCGGTAAAGCTGTCTGTTAGCGGTTCCGGCGCGAAGCAGGTGCAGGACGGCTCCGAAACTGAGGTAAAGCTGTCTGTTGCAGGAGAAGGAATAAGGATTGCCCAAAGCGGCTCCGAAGCACACGTAGCGTTATCCGTTGGAGGGTCCGGTTTAAAACATGCGACAGGTGGCTCCGAGGCTCAAGTAACGCTATCCGTCGAAGGCTCCGGGCAGAAGATAGCGCAGGGTGGCTCCGAACCTGCCGCCATATATATTGACGTGGAAGCTGATGGGATAAAGCAGGCCAGGGCGCCTCCGAGCAGTGCGGGTATTGAACTTGTTGTAGAAGGATCAGGAGCAAAAACAGCGGTATCTGGTTTATCTGATTCTGATATTTTTATAGATACTCAAGGCGCGGGCGTAAAAGCAGTCCTTAGCGGTTCAGAGCATGAAATAACGACATTCCCCCAAGGCGCAGGTTACAAAGGCGCGCAGGGCGGCGGCCAAGCAACCGTATCCGTTTCAGCAAGCGGCAACGGGGCGAAAGCAACAAGCGGCGGCGGTGAAATAGCTATAGCCGCGACAGCTGAAGGCGGCACAGGTACAAAAAACGCACAAAATGGTGCCGAAGCCGGTATAGCCGTATCTTCCGAAGGCGGCGGCCATCCCATAGCCGAGTATACAGGCGGCAGTACGGCGAAGGTAGCGGTATCGCCCGAAGGCTCCGGTACGAAATCGACGGAAAACGGGGCGCAGGGAAACGTCATCATAGCCCCCGAAGGAGCGGGAAGTAAGCGATCTGCCGGCGGGTCTGAAGCCGAAACTCTCATCGCTGCCGAAGGCCAGGGTATAAAAGTTTTTTCCGGCGGTTCGGAAGCCGGAATACAGATTGGCACTCAAGGCGCGGGCGCGGTAATCTATCACGGTGCCAGTGAAAGTGAAGTAGCCGTATCGCCAAAAGGCGGCGGGACAAAAACCGTCAGCAGCGGGTCGGAAGCATCCGTTTCGGTGGCCGCGGAAGGTGTCGGGCGTGCTATAACTGAAACCGGGGCGGAATCTATCGTTTACGTTGCACCAGAAGGTAGCGGGCACAAAACCGCCAGCGGCAGCAGCGGGGCTGAAGCAAAAGTCAACCCCGTTGGTGTGGGGCTGAAAAGCGCTGCGAGCGGCGGCGAAGCCGAGGTCGCTACAGGTAGTCAAGGAAGCGGTGTAAAAACGGTTGCTGGCGGCAGCGAAGTCGGGATAGCCGCAGCAGCGGAAGGCGCAGGGGTGCGCTTTAAAGCCGATGGGTCAACGGCGCAGGTTGCCATCGGCACAGAGGGCTCTGGGAAAAAGATAGCAGAAGACGGCGCCCGGGCGCAGGTGTTTGTAAATGCCGAGGGGCGCGGAGAAATAATCCGCTCCGGCGGAAGTGAAGCCGAGGTAAAAGTAACCGCCGAGGGTGAAGGCACAAGGCCTTATAAACAGTTAACCTGCACCGTAACAATCGAGGAGTGCCCGGTAGTCCTGTCGGTGCAGGAGCGCGAGTGCATAACGAGCTTTCAAGAACGTGGAGTCAAACTGGAGGTGGAGGAGTGATGCCTTTAATCGGAAATACAATCAGGCTAAAAGGTGAATTTAAGGATTTTAACGGCAACCTTACTGATATTGAGGAGCCAAAGGTGGTGGTCTATGACNNGAACCAGAGGGCGGTATGGAAGCGGGTTGTAAGGCTGAATGAATACGGAGAACCGGAAACGAAACAAAAGACAATCAAGGTTCGCTGGGAAGATGTGCAAGAGCTTTTCATGGGCGATGACGGCCAGGAAACGGTATCTAATGCGAAAGTGCTTTGTGCTGAAAACGTTCAAAAAGGTGACCTGTTAGAATATAGTGGCAGATCTTGGCCCGTAAGGAAAGTTTCTGCTATCCCCTGGCTTGATGGGTCGGTTACTCACCGAGAGGTGTTGTTATAATGGCGAAGCGGGATAAATGGCGCATTGAGGAAGCTGTCAAGATAGCAGAGGAAGCTGGGCTGAAAGCGCTGCGGACCGGTGCAGAGGCAATACTCACTGAGGCCATAGATGAAACGCCGATTGAAACCGGGACTTTAAGGCGCAGCGGGACCGTGACGGTGGGCGGGTTGCCGGACGGGGCGCAGGTGTATGAAGCAGCAGAAGCGGGGAGTGAGCAAAAGGACGCGTTTAAAAAGGAAACGGGTAAAGAAAAGGCTGTATACATCAGCTTCAATACTCCGTATGCGCGGCGACAACACGAAGAGCTGGACTGGGAGCACCCGCTGGGCGGCAAGGCCAAATACCTTGAAGACCCGTTTAACCGGCTAAAGAAAAAGGTTGTAAAAATGGCTGAACTGCGGATTAAAAAAGCCCTCCGGGACGCGAAGTGAGGTGATGCCGATGTGTTAACAGAAATAAGCGCATATTTGGCAACAAAGAGTGTCGGGACAGTTGGAACCGACATTTTTTTAGGCTTAATGCCAGACCAGCCCGACAACTGCATCGCTCTTTTTGAGTATGCCGGATCGCCGCCCGATTTGCATTGGGCCGGCGAATACCCAGGGTTGCAGGTACGGGTGCGCAACAAGAGCTATGCGGCGGCAAGGGCAAAAATTGGGGAAATCGCGAAGGAGTTGCATGGGTTGCATGAACAAACGTTATCCGGCACCCGGTATCTGCTCATCCGTGCCCGCGGGTCCCCGGAGATTTTAAAGCGGGATGCAAATAACCGGGTGGAGCTTGTTTTGAATTTTGAAATTATTAAGGAGCGTGATTAATAATGGCGGTAACAGGAACTGGCGGAGCTGTAAAGCTTGGTATGAATAAAATAGCGGAAATATCGAACTGGAGCCTGGATTTGGGCGCAGACGATATTGAAATCACCAGCTTTGATAGCAATGGGTGGAAAGAATATCTGGCCGGCCTGAGAGAGTGGAGCGGGAGTATTGAAGGAAACTTTGTGGCTGACGACACCAATGGACAGAAGGCGATTTTGAACGCATGGCTGAATGGGGCCAAACTCAGCTTTGTCTTTGAAGTTTCCAACGGCGTAACTTTCGAGGGTGACGCATTCGTAAAGCCCTCGGTTGAAGTGCCGGTGGACGATAAGGCATCGTTCTCCTGCGATATACAGGGCACAGGCGCATTGACGCTGCCGACCTTTTAAGGAGTGTGAATTAATATGGCAATTAGTGGAATGACTGGGGCGGTATACGTTTCTGACGTCAACGCCGCCCCTGTGTCTTTTAACGATGAACCTTGCAGCGCGGTGGACGCGGAGCGCAAGCGATTTCGGATTGACGATCCGGATTTGCGGTATTGGGATCCTGAAGCGCCGGTTACCGTGATGCTTAACGGCGTGCCCGTGACGCCGCCCGGCTATACACTAGAACACTGCGGCGGGTTTATTGTGCTTGAGGATGCTGCGGACTCAGAGGACGAAATTTCAGTTTCAGGTAAGGCTTTAACGCTCATCCAGGCCGGCGGTTTCTTCAACTGGAGCATTGACCTTGACGGTGAGGACGCGGACGCTACCACCTTTAAGAGCGGTGGCTGGAAGGAATTCAAGCGGACGTTGAAGGGCTGGAGCGGTAGCGCGGAGGCCTATTGGGGCGATACGCAGTTTTTTGATTCGTTGGGGCAGGTTGTTGTCGTCAAGCTGTTTGTTGATGCCGGCCCCGCGCAGGATTGCCTGGAGGGCTTTGCGATCATTAACGGTGACGGCATCGAGAACCCGGTTGACGGCCTGGTGCAGGAAACAGTTGACTTCACGGGCACAGGGCCGCTGTATATCAGGATGTAGGAGGGCTATCATGCGAGACAAAGTAATAAGTTTTGCCGGCAAGGAAATCCGCATCGAAGAAAAAAAGATCGGCGAGCTGGAGAAGGTCGTAGCTGATCTGTTTCCCGAATCAAAAGGCAACATCCAGAAGGTAGACCTGGGCAAGCTTCTGGAGCAGGCGGGATTTGATCTGCTTTATAAAAAGCTACCGGTCATTATACCGGATATAACTAAAGACGACGTCAAAAACGCCTACATGAGCGAGATTGAGGCGCTGGTGGAAGCGTTCATTGACGTAAATTTTACGGGAATAAAGCGGCTGGTGAAGCCGCTCATGAGCTTGATTCAAGCTGGGATTCAGCCTGGCTCACCCCAGAAGTAATCGTTCTTCTGGCCCGTGAATTTGGCTGGACGTTGGATGAAATGCGGCAGCTTACGCCGCGGGAATTGACGGCAATCTTAAGTGAACTGCAGCGGCAAACGCTGATCGAAGAGTACAACGAACAGCGTAACCGGTGGAACTTCTTGGCTGCGGTAATGATGAACGGTTTCAGCACGCTGGCCACCGTTTTCGGCGGCAAGCGGCGCAGGCCGAAGCTGGTAGGACCGGACGATTTTATTGACAAAAAAGCAAAGAAAATGTTTCGGGAATTGCTGGGTCAAGATGAAGCGGGAGAAAAAACAAGTCAAAAAGGTTGGAGCAAGCATATCAAAGATGCTAAGGTCAAAGGCTTGCGTGGCCCGTGGGGGGAAGGAGGCGAGAAATGCTAGTCGGTGAAGTATTTGCCCGGATGGGGCTTGATTCAAAGCAGTACGAAAAAGGCTTAAACAAGTTAGAGGGCTATACCCAAAAAAGAGCGCTGACCCTGGGCACTATCTTTAAAAACGCTTTTTCTTTTGGCATCGGTATAGGTCTTGTCCAGGGCTTTCGCTCCCTGGGCGACGCTATAACGGATTTTGTGAACACCGCGGCCCGAACTGAAGTTTTAGATATTGCCATGCAGTCTGTGGCGCGTTCATCAGGCTACGCCATAGCAGCACTGAATGAGCAGAGAAAAGCCGTCATGGAACTCGGTATCGCGGAGCAGGAAGCCTCGCAAATCCTTACCCGCTTTATGCAGGCGCAGCTTGATACTGCTGATGCGGCCAAGCTTGCCAGGGTAGCACAGGACGCAGCGGTTATTAGCGGCATGAACTCTTCTCAGGCCGCGGAACAGATGACAGAGGCTATCGCCAAGCAGCGGCCGGAATTGCTGTCAGCATTTGGTATGACCCGGAACATGAACGAGATATATAAGGACTATGCCGGAACCGTAGGCAAGACCGCAGCCCAACTCTCCGAGGCCGAGAAGAAGCAGGCCATGCTGAACTATATCCTCAAAGAGGGCGAAAAAATTGCCGGCACTTATGAGGCCAGTATGGGCGCCGTCGGCAAACAGATCGGCTCCCTTCCCCGTTACTGGGACACGCTGAAAAACGCCATAGCAAAACCGCTTGCGCTCCCGGCAATCAGCGTTATTGTTGACGGAATCACGAATTCCCTAAAGAATGCTATCGCCTGGGCTGAAGCCAATCAATCAACCCTTCAGCGCTGGGGGCAGACAGCGGCAAATGTGGCCACAGTCGTTATTCGCGGCTTCCGCTGGGTGACCAAGATCCTGATCGAAAATTGGCGTGTAATTCGATTCGCCGCCACGGCGTTTCTAACTTTTGCTGTTGCATCGAAGGCTGTTAGTTATGCCGGCGTTGCGGTCCGCGGTCTGACTCTATTATTGTGGGCGCTGCGGGGACACGCTTTTTCAACGACCGGCGCTTTCGGTATACTTGCAACCAGCGTGCGGACCTACCAGGCGGCAAGCATCGGCGCAGCCGGAGCGACCGGTATATTTACCAGGGCGCTGGCAACTTTGCGCGGAGCCCTTTATGCAGTGAATGCCGCCCTCGGCCCTGTTGGCTGGATATTGATTGGTCTTTCCCTTCTGGTGGCCGGCGGCCTACATCTCTGGAATAAATATACTCAGTCCCTGCAAAAAACGCCGAAGCTGAGCAACAAAATCGAGGACTCCACGGCGGCCGTAAATAAGAAAATACGCGACCAGGCCGAAGCGCTAAAAGCGGCCGGCAAGGCTGCAGCAAAGAACCTGCAGCCGTTTGACGAAATCAACCAGCTACAGAAGGAAATGGGCGGCCTTGGCGATATGCCCGAACTGGATATGCCTGGGCTGGACATACCGGAACTTGGCCTGCCCGACATGGGTGATATGCTTGCGGGGTTCGGTGCCGGCCTGGAAGAGGTGAAGGGGACATTCAAAGGGTTCTTGCAGTGGATCTGGGGCTATGTCACGGATTGGTTCAAAGACTGGAACTGGTGGGAAATACTGCTTCTCTGTTTGGGGCCTGCCTTTCAGATTGGGCTCCTTATATACAAGAACTGGGACAAGATAGTCACCTGGGTAAAGGAAACCTTGGGGCCGCTATTTGCACCTATCGGGGAGGCGTGGGGCCGGTTTGTCGCCTGGGCCGGCAATCTGTGGGACACTATCAAGATTAAATGGAACAACTTTAAAGACTGGGTACGGGAAAAATGGAATGCCTTTTGGGATCCAATTAAGCAAAAGTGGAACAATTTCAAAACCTGGGCCGGTAACCTCTGGGACTCGGTGAAAATCAAGTGGGACAATTTCAAAACAAATATACAGNNATGGAATTCCTTTAAGTCCTGGGCTGGGGAGTTGTTGGCTCCTGTTAGACAAAAATGGAACTCCTTCGTTACTTGGGCCCGGGGCATCTGGGACGGGCTGCTCAAAAAATGGAACGAAATCAAAAGCTGGCCGCTATGGAAATGGATCAGCGATAAAGTTAACTGGTTGAAAAATGTCTTTAACTTCAAGTGGAGCTTGCCGAAAATCAAGCTCCCGCGTTTTACAGTCAGCTGGTCCACCGCGGGTCTTTGGGGTAGCATCGGTAAATTTTTAGGCTTGCCCGGCAAGCCGGTTATTGACGTGACTTGGCTCGCCAAAGGCGGTATCCTGACCAGACCGACGCTATTCGGCGGCGGCGAGGCGGGGAGAGAGGCTGTCCTGCCGCTGGACAACAACACCGGTTGGGCCGATATTGTAGCGGACCGGCTTGCGGCCGCCCTGCAAAAAACTCAACTGGCCGGCGCCGGAGCAGGCGGGGCTGGCGACATATACGTCTACATCGGCAACGAGCAGGTAGACGCATATATCTACCGGTCGCAGGATAGACGCAACGTCAGGAGCAACGGGAGGTAGATGCTATGGCCATGATTAGAATTGACGGTGTGGACTTACCTGCTCCTATTGAATACTCTGTTAGCCTGCAGGACATCGACAGCGAAAATACAAGACGAACAGAAACAGGAATGTTGCAACGGGATAGAGTAAGGGCCGGGGTGTATAAGATACAAGTAAAATGGAAAGTCACTAAAGCGCAGCTTAAAACCATTACAGATGCATTGAAACCAGCTAAATTCAGCGTGACGTTCTTTGATCCTACAACCAGTACCAACCCCACAAAATATATGTATTGTGGTGACCGAAGCGCTAATCTTATATTAAACAAAAACAATCCGGATAAAAGCCTGTGGGAGCTGTCAACGTCATTGATTGAGTACTAGGGAGGGAAAGAGATGTATCCTGTCAGCGAAGCATACAAAAACGCAATAGCGCAGAATGAAAGAAATGTCCGAATAACTGGCACTATCACTCTTAAAGACAGCTCTATTATTAATATTTCTGATGAAGACATTCTGCAGGGCAGCCTCTATTTTTCCGAGCAATGCGTAGCTGGCGAAGATATTGAGATTGGCAATGTGTATGCTTCCGAACTGGGGCTGAGCCTGACCTCTCCCCCTGAAAACCCGTACAGCTTGGATGGTGCCAGAATCATCCTTAATTTCGGCATAGAAACCAGCGAAGGCGTATGGGAATACGTGCCTCTGGGTTATTTCTACGTGACAGAAATCGAGCGGAAACAAACTACCGTAAACCTGAAAGCCCTGGACGGCCTGATTTTTTTCGATGTTGATTTGTCCGGCGTGCTGACTGCCGGGACACCTTACGCGCTGATTCAATCCTGCTGCACAAAGGCAGGCGTGACCCTGGCCACAAGTAGCGGCGAGTTTGCCGCTTTTGCAAACGGGCTTTCGGCGTTTACGATCCCGGATGAAAGCAAGATAGAAACCTGCCGTGACCTTATTATGTGGGTATGTCAATTAACCGGCACGTTTGCCCGTATGAATCGTATGGGACAGCTTGAGATAATCCCTATTACTATGGGCCCTAGCGTCAAAACAATCAGCAAGCCGGAGCGGTTTACTTCTGACGTATCCGACTTTGAAGTGAAAGTTACAAAAGTGGCCATGAAGGTGGGCGAAGAAGAGTATTCCAGCGGAACAGAAGGCATGACGATGAAGCTGGAAGAGAATCCTTTGCTGGCCGGTAAAAGTGAAGCGGAAATAAATGCGGCACTTACGGAAATTCTCGACCAGGTGACCCTGGCTGAATATACCCCATATAATTTGACCTGCGCCGGTGACCCGGCAATCCAGGCCGGCGACTGGGTAACACTAAAAGATACCGGAACGCTTACCGGCGGCGACATCGTGTCTATCGTCACACACCACAGCTGGCATTACCGTGGCCCGCACGAAATAAGGGCCGCCGGTAAAAGCGGACTCCTTCGCGGCGTTCAGGCGCAGCAACAAAAGACTGTATCGTCAATCCGGGCAATTGCCAAAGCGGCCCAGGACCTGGCCCAGGCGGCAAATCAGAGCACTCAGCTCATCAAGGATGCCATTGGCGGCCACGTGCTTATTCGCCGCGAGCCGGGCGGCACGAATGAGATTCTCATCATGGATAACCCCGACCCGGAGCAGGCTGTCAAGATATGGCGCTGGAACATGGGCGGCCTGGGGTATAGTGATAACGTGGTTGGCGCAGACAACCCCGATCGGGAATATACCGTGGCCATGACCATGGACGGGGCGATTAATGCGGATTTTGTTAAGACGGGGAAATTGATTGCCGACGTGGTGCATATTGGTGCGGGCACCACCTTTGATTACGGTTATGATCCGAGCGAGAAAGCAGACAGATCTGATCACGACGAATTGAGTAGCATCGTCTCCGAGCATTCATCGCTGCTAACAGTCTTTTCAGATGAAATTCTTTTAAAAGCAGACCGGACCGAGGTTGATGAGCTCAACCAAACCGTCCAGCAGCACTCAGCGCAGATATCCACTGTGGCCGACCAGGTATCTATCGAGGTTTCGCGGCTCGAAGGCGAAATCGGCGCAACATCCGACGAGCTGACCATGGTGAAGTCCCATTTTGATTTCACCGCAGATGGCCTGCGTATTAGGAAGCCGGGCAGCCCGATGCAGGTCAGCATTAGCAATGAGCAGATCGGGCTTATCGACAGCGGCCAGCTTGTGGCCTACATAAACGGCCAGGAAATGAACATTACCAAGGCAAAGGTCTTGCAGTCCCTGCTGGTCGGGACTCATGTTATAGAAAAGTATGGCGACGAAATAACGCTTATCAGGTGGGTGGGATAATGGCTTTAAGCGGAAGCATAACCCAGCCCTTTCAGACGTGGTGGCAACTAGTATTAGAATGGTCAGCAACACAAAGTATTGCTAATAACACCAGTACGATTACGGCTAATCTTTACCTGGAATCCCTGGGCGGATATATTATCTCCGGGTCTGTCAACAAGACGGCTCATATAACAATCGATGGTACTACCTATACTAAAACAGATTGTAATATAAATCTTTCGGTAGGTCAGAAAAAGCTATTATTTACGGCAAACAGAACTATTTCGCATAACCCTGATGGAACAAAGACTTTTACTTTAAAAGGCGATTGCCAGATAAATGCTACCCTGGGCGGTGTCTATGTGGGGACGGTTTACCTGCCCCAAAAGAGCTTCACCTTGAATACCATTCCCAGGGCCAGTTCTATCAGCAGCTTCCCTAACTTCACGATTGGCGAAAATTTCACGGTTACAATCAGCCGGGCCAGCTCAAGCTTCACCCATGACCTGACGCTCAAGGTTGGCACTGCCACGATCAAGACCGTTACCGGCGTAGCCACCAGCTACACCTTTTCGCTGTCGCAAGCTGAGCAGGACATCATTTACGCGGCTACACCTAACTCCACCAAGGCCACGGTGACCCTGTTCTGCCAGACCAAGAGCGGCTCAAGCAACGTCGGCCCGCCGGTGTCTAAAAACGCTACGGCAACCGTGCCGGCCAGCGTGGTGCCGACATTTGACGCCATTATCCATAGCGAGTACGTGCAGGACGTGGCACAAAAGATAGGCAAATACGTCCAGAGCTTGAGCCGCTTAAACCTGGAGATTACCGGCGCGCAGGGAGCAAAATTCAGCACCATAAAGAGCTACCAAATTGATTTTGACGGGGTTAGCTATAATGCCCGCACGGCCACAAGCGCGGCAATCAAGGGCAGCGGCAATCTTACTGTTACCGGCAAGGTTACCGATAGCCGGGGGCGGACTGCGACGAAAACCGTAACGGTAAACGTCTTGCCCTATGCTCCGCCGCAGATAACCGAATTTTCCCTGCAGCGATGCAATGAGGACGGAACGCCCAACCTTATTGGGGAATATGTCAGGGTTGAAAGAGTCGGCAGCGTTTCAAGCCTGCTAAACGTAACCGAAAAGAACTCGCTAACCTACCGAATCAAATGCAAGGAACGCGGCGGCTCTGATATATGGGCTACGGTCAAAGAAGAAACGATTTCGGGCGTTTCCTTAACCGGGGCCGATGTAATAAGCGATTTCCCCATAACCAAGTCTTATGATTTTATTCTCGAAATATCGGACCAATTTAACACTACGTTTACCCTGGGTGTTCTCTCTACCGGGACGGTTCCCTTATCCCTGAGTCCGCATGGTATTGGCGTCGGCAAAGTTTGGCAGCGAGGCGTATTAGATGTTTTGGGAGAGATATTTTGCAATGATGGAGAAATGGACGGCCTGGTGCCGGTGGTGGAGAGCGGAAGTAACAGTAATGGCTCCTATATAAAATGGAGCAACGGATTGCAGATATGTTGGATACCGTCTATCACGCTGACCTATGTCCATACCGGTTTGCTGCGTGCTCGCTGGGATTACCCGGCAGAGTTCAAATTCGGCTCCACGCCTGCCGGTTTTGCGAATCCTATAGACTATGCTCCAGTAGCTTCTGCCAGAACATCGGGGACAGTAGTTGATTGCGCCGCAAGTTTCTGCTTCGTTTCAGCGAGTAACTCCTCTGGCACCTTTGAGGAAAGTAACACATGGAACTTTCAGGCTGTCGCGATTGGATGGTGGAAGTAATGATAAAAATATATTTTGTGCCTCAACGATCAGACAATCAGATTGAATATTCGTTTTGCGGCGAGGCGGTAACGGCAAAAATCGGCAAAGCAGAAAACACCTTCGACTTTTCAACCCTGCCCGACGGCGAACTGAACATAGAAGAATCCATCGAGACAACCCTGCCTGTCTGTCCGATTATCTCCGCTAAAAGAATAAACGGCATCCTGCACCTGGAACTTTTAAACTGGATCGGAAAGGACGCACCCTACGAGAGCCGTTTTCCGGACTGGGTGGAGCTGCCGCTGCCGAAGGGGGCGGTAAAGAAAGAAGAGTCGAAACACAATGCCGTCATCCCCTGGCGCACTAAACAGGAAATCGAGGCAGAGAGGGCGGTCAGGCTGGCGGCAGAACAGGAGCGGCAGGAACGTAGGGCGCGGATTAGGGAGGGGCTGACAACTGCAAAAACAAAGGCCGAGTTGCGCAGCATCTTGCAAGACATGGCCAAAGAAATGGGAATAATATAGAATTAGCAGGATATTTTAAAATGATTGCGGTCCTCCGGGGCCGCTTTTGATTTGGGCGAAAACGAGGAAAGGCGGGCGGTGGTGCGTATGCCTGGAGCTGAAATAGCGCAGTATGGAATTGCGGCGTTTGCGGTGGCGGGGATCATCTATATCGTTGACAAAGTACTCAAGCAGCGCAGCAACAAAAGCCTGGCCGAGGTCATCGAAAACAACACCAAGGCGATAGAGAGCCTTACGGTGTTGTTGCAGGTTAATATGGCCCGGCAAGAGGCGAAAATTGAAGAAGTGCTTGGGTGGGTGAAAAGAGGCGGGAAGGGGGAATAAGGTTTTCAGTTTAATGCTCCATCTTTTCAACAATGCCGCCTGCGGGGCGGTAAATTTATTTTAAGGAGAGGAATTTTTATGACTGAATTACTGATTGTGTTTATCCTGGCGTTTCTTGTAGAGGCGGTCTGGCAGGCTCTAAAACCGTTGTGGCCCGCGAAGTTGAAAGAGTTGGAGATTAGCCGGGGCGTTCCAGTTGACGCTATCGGGTGCCTGGTGATCGCGCTGCTCTTGTGCTTTGGGACTGGCACCGATCTGCTGGCCCTGATCGGCGTGCCGCTGGTAATCCCCTATGTGGGTATCATCCTAACAGCCGTCCTAATATACAGAGGTAGCAATTTCCTTCATGATGTACTGGCTGGGATCAACGACATACGGACAAGCAATAAGCCGGTAACCTGGGCTGACGCCGGCATGGGGCCGGAAGGGGAGCCACCTGTTGCTTTTGTTAAAATAGCTGAGGATGAGCCCGCACCTGAGAATGAGCCTGGCGAGGTGGGATAAATGGCGCTACAAATTGTCCAGGACTTCATCCCGAAGGGCCGGCGCAACAGGCCCGGCTATAAGTTGGAGCCACGTTATATCACGGTTCACGATACCGCGAACACCTCGGCCGGCGCCGACGCTAAGGCACATGCCAACTACGTAAAGAGCGCAGCTGCGGCAGCCATCCCGGCCAGCTGGCATTTTACCGTAGATGACAAGGTGATATATCAGCATCTACCGCTAACGGAAAACGGCTGGCATGCCGGGGACGGCACCAATGGCACCGGGAACCGTCAGAGCATCGGGATCGAGATCTGCGAAAACAGGGACGGCAACCGGGCGCAAGCGGAAAAGAACGCCGCCTGGTTGACCGCGAAGCTGCTCAAGGACTTCGGCCTGCCCCTGGCCGCCGTGAAGCAGCACTACGACTGGAGCGGTAAAAACTGCCCGGCGCAGATCCGGGGCCGGAAGAATGGCTGGCAGGACTTCCTGGCGGCGGTAGAGACGCATCTGAAGCCGGCAACGCTACCTAAAATCGATCGCACGATCGGCATCCATGTGGACGGCAAGGCAACCGCCGAAACCGGCTACCTGATCAACAACTCCACCTACGTTAGGGCTGCCTACCTGATCGAGCTGACGGGCGGGCAGGTAACTGGCCACGGCGACCATATCAAGATCACCCTGCCAACCACCCCCGACCAGACCGAGCTGGAAGAGCTGCGGGCCAAACTCAAGAAATCCGAAAGTGACATATCGGCGCTCCAGGCCGCCCTGGCCGCGGAAAGGCAGAGGATCGAAAATGCTAAAAGACTGCTCAAAGAAGCCGAACGCGCCCTGGGTTGACGTGCCTGCCCGGCTGGAGGCAATCATCGGCAACATCCGGCGTTACCGCGCCAACCTCTATCCCGAGGGCTGGACTTACGATCCGCTCTACCGGATTGAGCGGGAGCTGGACAAACTGATCAAAGAGGCCAGAACGACATTACCTCACCGAGAAGGTTGAGACGTTTACTTATGCCCCTCGAAAGAGGGGCTATTTTTTTTGCCCTAATTGTTAAGAAAACTTAATATTTATATACTTGCATTATACGTATAAGCATGATATACTTAGATTAGAAAAGGAAAGGGGGAAACAAGATGATTAAGCAGGTCGAGGTTAGGGAGATGGAGGTTGTAGATGTTTCCAGTAATCGCGCTGAAGTCCGCGTAAGCTATACCATCCCGCCCCAGCGGGGGCGCGGGCGGGCGTTTGGGGCGCAGGTTTTTAAATGTATACTGCGCTCGAATGAAGAATACATCAGGCTTTACATTCAGGGCCGCGACAGCAAGTGGGGATATTGGGATGTTAATAGGGAAACCTGGCGGCCCTGGGATGCCGCCCGGCAAGAGATGTATGGCGATATGGTTAAGGCTATCGCGGAGGCGGCATTAAAAGAAATCCGCCGCGTGCAGTAAACATCACGGCCCGCCGGGGCTTACCCGGCACCGGAATGGCGGCCACCCGGTTAAACAACGCCGCCACCAGGCAACAATTGAAGGGACAGGCAACAATTGAAGGGAGAATCTAAAATGCGATCCAAAATGCGTTACCCCGTGTCTGACCCTATCCTTCATCGTTGTATTGCTATCGCCCTTACCCAAAAGAAATTTATACGCAGTAGCCTGAAAGCATTGCTTTACGATGCGGGTTTATACGCCGATCTGCACCAGGAACTTGTTGCTGCTGCCGTGGATGCCTGGCGGCAAGGATATGACCCGGATAACGATTTCCGGGCCATTAAAAATACCGTGCAGCGGCGCATTTATCACTTCCTGAAAAACTACGGGTTCCATCGTCACTGGGACCCGATAAGCAAAAAGCAGGGGAAAGGTTTCTTCCGGCGCGAGATACCCCTGCAAAAAAAATACGAGCCAACATGTGAGTTCGGCGACAACACCGCGCTGCTTGCGTGGTGTGAGGCATACATAACCCAGGCGTTGGGCCGGGAAGCCTGGCAGGAGGTGATCGGTTGGGCCCGTTCCCGTGCCCCCGAGCCGCAGGGCATTGCGGCAAAATCTATTTCAATCCTGAAGGAGGCTTTTTCAAGATGACAAATTCTATTAATTCCATTCCCGTGTTGAAAATGGTGTGTCAAAGTTGTGACGAAGAATTCCCGGTTAATCCGGAGCATTTCGCCAAACTGGGTTTCAAGAACCTACCCAAAAGGTGCCCCAAATGCGCGGATATCGCGCAGGCCCGTCCTTCCGTAGCTGTGGAGCGGAAATGCATTGCCGTATACGACGGCGTAGAGATCGTTTCCCTGCCGCCCGGGGATTGGCAGGAAACCGAAGGTTACAAAAAAGATATACCTGCCTTCCGGTTAACTGTCAAGGGACGCCGGTACGGCGCTGCCTGGTCCGGCAGAATTGATCTGTTTTCCGCGTCCATCCCGCAACCCGGAGACATTGTGTCGATCCGGGAGATGGAGGCTAAGCACCTTATCAAGGTGCGCCGGGAGAATCGTGCCCGGAACGACTTTGAATCCGGCACGGTGCAGGAATATATAAAAGAAATCGAACTCCCGGTTACTGCTGATGACCCGGACGCGGAAGAGGTTATCCGTGTTCGCCGCTACTTGGTGCTGGAACCTTTCGATGGTCCGGCCATCTGTCGCTTGGTATGGGCTGAAGCCTATACCAAAACGACACTTAAAGGTTTCGGCCGCCAATATTGGGCCGAAATTAAAGGTGCTCCTATTGTATCCTGGCTTGTTTCCGGCGGCGTCCGGTCCGGCCGGGCGCATACGACCGGCGCGCTGGCCATTGTGGATCAGGATCATCCCCTGTATGTAATTAAAACGGGGGATATTGAGGGAGAGGAGGTATATAACTAACGGAATGTCCAAGCGTTTTAGAACTACGGCCCGCCGGGAGCCTATCCCGGCAAATTAAAAAAGGAGGTTTTACAATGCCTAACAAAACCATTTATGTTAAGGACGAGGATTTACAGATTTTCGAGGAGGCCGAAAAGCTGGGGGGTGACAGTCTCTCCGGCATCATCGCCGAGGCCCTGCGCCGGTTCGTGGATGTGAAGCGAGCCGAGCAGCAGGGGATGCAGGAGTACACCCTGTCCGTGGGCGTCCTGCGCAGCCAGGGCGCTGACACCAGGAAGGTGCGGTTCGTTGGCCGCCTGCTGGCCGAGGCGGAAGTGCTGACCGACCAGACCAGCAGCTCCCGGAGCTCCCGGGATGACCGGGGAACGGACTACAAAATATACCAGACCCAGGCCGGGAAGATTCTGGTCTGGTGGAAAAGGTGGACCCGGTGGGAAGGAGGGAGCGACCTCCTGGATTATGCCGTGTTCGATGCGCTGCCCGGTTATGATGATGAGATCTACGGCAAAGTGCTGGACCTTATTGAAAAGCTGCCCGGCAGCCTGCTCCAGGAAGCCGCGGAGGCGCTGGGGGAAGAGCTGGTGGAGTGGATAGAGTAATCCCTGCCCGGTAGGCCCGATTGAAAGCCTTAAAGAAAGATTCGGGGAGCCGTGAGCTCCCCGTTTTTTGTGCTACAGCTAACATACAGCTAACAAAACCGCTCAAAATCCTTATAAATCAGGCCCCCACCTATGACTTTTTTTCATTTTACCCCTTGACAAGGTCAAGCAGCCTGACTTATAATATGATTGAGGTCAAGATACATGACCCACGGGGGTGATTTTGATGAGAACATGGCTTAAAGAGTTAAGAACAAAGTCAAGTAACATGACGCAAAAGGAGCTTGCTGCAAGGGTAGGCATTTCCAGAACGATGATCACCGAAATTGAAAACGGTAATGCAAACCCCTCCGTCGAGGTTGCGAAGCGCATTGCCGCCGTCCTGGGCTTCGAGTGGATCCGGTTTTACGAAGACCCGAAGCCCAAGGACAAGACGGTTAATTTATAAGCTTTCGGAGCGGGGAGGTGCCTCATGTCCGCTAAAGTTAAAAAGCTCACCGTCCCTGAAGCCGCTGCCATCATGGGCGTAACGCCGCAATTCCTGCGCATGGGGCTGCGGCAGGGGAAATTTCCATTCGGAACCGCCGTTAACTTCTTTAGAAAGGAGGGACGAAATGCGCTTCGCGATTTTCAGATTTATCGGCACGAAAGACGAGCTCAAGCGCAAACTCGCCGCCATGACCGGCAGCAACGTTATCCACCTGGGCCGGTGCGAGCTGTGCGGCGAGCTGGCGAAGGGTGCCATCTGCCGGCGCTGCGAGCCGCTGTTCCGACGCTGGACAAAGAAAATCGCCCTCGAGATGAAGGCGACGACAAAACCCTTTAAACCGATTATAGCATAACGGATCTATTTTGACAAACGTAAACGGGCGGGGCGGCCGTAGAGGCTTAAACCTCCCACAGCCGTCCCCGCTCAAGGAAAAAAGGAAGGAGGTCTCAAACAAAAATGTTCCGCGATACTGATAAAAAAACTTGGCCAACAGAAATCAACGAAAATACCACTACCATAATCATCTTAAACGCTATCGAGGAATATATCGGCGGCGAAGCCCTGGACAGCGAAATGAAGCCGGATAACCCGAAAACCGTTAGGGCGATGGAGGACCTGGAGATGCTGTCTAAAGTGCTGTGGCGGCGATACACCAGAACCGGCACATGGTTTGAACTGGCGGCGGCGCTCGAAGACCGGATCGTTGCAAAGCACCGGTATTTAACAAACCTCGAAAACGAAAAAAATGCGCAGGCAGCTAATGTTGCGGAAATTGAAACCGAACTAGAGCCCAAAATCAAAGGAAAGGAGGTTTGTGTAAAATGACCACCGCACAAATTCTCGAAATGAACCGCCCGATGAAGGAAAAGCTGTTTAACTTTCCCGGCGAAATCCGGGCGAAAAAAGCGGAGCTTGAAACGGCGCGACGGATCCTGAAAGAAGCGCAGACCGCGCTCCAGGAGCTTGAGGCGGAGATGGTGGCGGCAATCGCCGCGGAGGTTAATCCGAATACCGGGAAAGCCGCTTTCTCGAACGCCGAGGCCCGTGGGGCGGAGCTGATTAAGCGGAAGGCTGAGAGCAAGGATTATGCCGCTGCATATGGCGCCGTACGGCGGGCGGAAGAAGACGTGAACGTAGCCCAATTTGACCTGGAACGCCTGTACGACGAATTCCGGGCGTACCGGTATGTGGTGGATTTGACGGCCCGGGAGCTGGCGTTGCTGGCGGTGGATAATCACAGCGAAAGCCGTGAAATGGAACGGGCGGCCGCCGAGCCGTATTAAAGCTGTATCTAAGTGAATCTTGAAAACTTGAAAACTTGAAAGGAGGACGTTTTAAAGTGACTACCGTTAATGAAACCGCCGTAAGCATCAAAAGCGAAGTCTCCCTGGCCAACTTAGACGACATCTTGAATCAGGAGGTCCAGACGGCGCTCGAGAACATCGACCCGCGCCCGCCACGGATCAAGATCAGCCGCGAGGCCCAGGCTTTCCTGATGCCGGATGGGACGACCGAAAAGGCGCTTACCGGCGTCATCGTCTATCACCATAAGGCCCGCGGATACTGGGAGCAAGAAGGCCAGCAGTTGCCGACCTGCAGCTCCATGGACGGCAGGACCGGCGCTGATGAAAATGGAGAACAGCATGCCTGCGCCGCCTGCCCCTTTAACGCCTGGGGTTCCGGTAAAGATGGCCGCGGGAAAGCTTGCAAGGAGATGCGTTGGATTTACGTGCTGCAGGAAGGCGAGATCATTCCTTCGCGAATTTCGTTGCCGCCTACTTCTCTCGGCCAGTTTGACGCATTTGTGACGGCGTTAGCCCAGCGCAAGATTGCGCCTATCATGAAGCAGGTGAGAATCGGTCTCGAAAAAACCGAACGCCACGGCTTCACTTACAGCGTGCTCAGCCAGCCGGAAGTGCTGGGCGACGTGCCGCGGGAACAGATCGTGGAAATGCTGAAGCTCAGGGACAGCGTGGTGGCGGCGGCGAAGAAGGCCGGCATTGAGGCCGAGGATTATTACTTTGACGGTGAGGGTGTTGAAGCTGGTGAAGCAGGGACCGCGGCAGGCAATGCAGACGAACCGTACTAAACTTCGCAGCACCCTTTAAAGTAGCACTGGGGCCCGGAAATCCAAACCGGCAATCCGGCTCCGGGCCCCAAAATTAAAAAATATCATACATAACACACGCCCCGGTAAGCTCAACAGGCGGAGCGTCCGGCTGCAGACGGAAGGAACCTGGTTCAAATCCAGGCCGGGGCTCCAGGAACCGTAAAGAAAGAAGAGCAAGCAAAAACAGAAAGGAGGTTAATCTTTAGTGAACCCTATCAAATCTATTGAACTCCAAAACTTCCAGTCTCATGCTAAAACTATCATTGAACCTGCCGGGCCGGGATTTTTAACCGTTATTACCGGGCCGAGTGACAGCGGTAAAACAGCGATCATCCGGGCCTTAAAGTGGCTGCTCTACAACCAGCCCCAGGGCGCCGAGTTTACCAGGACCGGGGCGTCCATGGTTCGGGTGGCAGTAGATTATGTGGGCGGCGTAACGGTGGTTCGCGAACGGACTGCTTCAACAAACCGCTATAAAATTCTTCAACCAGGAACAGAAAAGCCGCAGGTTTTCGAGGGCTTTGGTAGCAGCGTGCCGCTTGAGGTTCAGGAAATTACCGGCGTACGGCCCATTAAAATCGCGGATCAGGAATTACTGCTTAACCTATCGGAGCAATTAGACCCGCCGTTCCTTGGCCAGAAATCCACGACCGCCCCAGCCCGCGCCAAGATTCTCGGCAAGCTGGCCGGGACCGAGGAAATTGACGTGGCCGGCGCGGAGACCGGCCGGGACCTTTACCGCCGCGGCCAGGATGATAAACGGTTAAGTGCGGAGATTGAGGAGATGGAGAAGCGGATCGGGGAGTTTGCGTGGATTGAGGAGCTGGGGGAGAGGATTGCAAAACTTGAGCTGCTGCTGGCCGGGATTAAGGAGCGGCAGGCCAGGCTTGCCACCTTAGAGCAGAAGCGAGGCGAGCTCTTGCAGATTCAGACTGAAATGATCGCCGCGCAAAAAATCCTGAGGCGGTGGAATGTGCTGCCGGCAATCGAAGCCGCCGTTAAAGGGGCGGAAGTGGCGGCGGTCCGTTGCAAAACACTGAAGACCCTGGGCATGAAGCTGACGGATATCCGATATGGCATCGAAGAAGCTCAGGAGATGATTTACCGGCTGCGCGGGATTGAGAAAGCGGAAAATATCGCACGGCAGACCGGCGAAGGCGTCGCCCGGATTAAGCTGCTGCATAATTTGAACATTAAGTTGGGTTTAATCAACGAAAAAGCGACATTTTGCCGCGCTGATCTTGAGAGCCCGCGCGTGGCCTACCTGGAGCAGCTTGCGGCCGCCGTAAAGAACGCCGAAAACGCCGCAACTCGCGCCGGCGAACTGGCAATCTTCAAAGGCCGGTTGAATGAAATTACCGCAAGCAAAGCCCAGGTTAAACGAATTTTGCAGCAGTGGGAAACCAGGCTGCCGGAACTGCAGCAAAAATACCTGGAGACTTTAATGGCTGCCGGGGTGTGCCCGATGTGTGGCAGCACCGAATTTAACATTACGAGACTAAAGGAGGTTGTGTAAGATGGCTACCGTAACCGAACGCCTGGAATTCTTGAAAGCCGAGATTGAGAAAGGCAAGACCGAAAAAACCCGCGCGGAGACTAATTTGGAAAGCCTGGAAAAACAGCGGGCGGAGATTGAGGCGGAACTGGCTGAGTTAGGCGTAAAGCCGGATGAGTTGGACGCGGAAATCGAACGGCTTAAAAGCGAAATTGAGGCCGGTTTAAGTGAGGCGGAGAGGTTGCTGCAAGTGCGAAGTTGAAGCTGAGGTTTCAAGTTTCGGCGGGGAGCAGTTACTCCATAGCCGGGCCAAGTAGGCTGAAAAGGGGATGCTGAAGATGAGGTTCTTGCGGACAGCACCGTCCGGCCTCCCCGCCAATAAAGAAGAAGGAGGACGGAAACTTGAAAATTATGACCATGACCCAACTGGCAACCGATAAGATGCTGCACGATATGACTGAGGTCGCCATCAGGGAAGCGATACTTCTCCAGAAAGCGGCAAACAAGGAACGCTTTACACAGATTGAAAATGAAGCTGAAGGGCGGCCCTATAGCTACGCGGCAAAATACGCCTACGAGCAAGGGGTTCATGCTCTTTGTGAAGTCCTTTGGCGCTTTTTCGGAGGCTGCACCATGGACAGTATAAATGCCATCCACAAAATAGTTGCGAAGAGCGAAAAAGATAAACTCTTAGGGCTTGATAGCAGGGATTACATCAAACTTTTTATGGACGCATTCAAGGAGTAAAAAGTAAGGGGTTTTTAAATCAGAAAGGAGGCTTCAAAGCTCATGACTTTAAGCATACAGGTTCTCGAATCCGAACTCGCCGCACTCCGCACCCGCCACTCCCAGGCCCAGGGCCAGCGTGACCTGCTCATTAATCAGCGCCGTGAAAAGGAAAGTGAACTCTCCGCGGCCCGACAGGATATTGAGTTGTGGCGTGATGTGCAAGTTTTATTAAGCAAGGCAAGCGAATTCGCCCGCCAGCAGCTAAAGACCAGGATTGAACAAACGGTGACCGCCGCGCTGGCCGCTATATTTAACGACAGCACAATGAAGTTTGAAATTGAGATGTCAACAATCGGCGGCAAACCGGCAGCGGACTGGCGGGTGGTGAGCTGCTACAAAATTCCCGCTAAAGCGGGCGATGAGGACGTTAAGATAAGCGCTTATACCGTCGTGGCTTCTCCCGAAGATGCCAAGGGCGGCGGTGTGACGGACGTGGTGAGCCTGGCCTTGAGGTTGGCTCTCCTGGAACTTTCGAGACCGCGAGTTGAGGGGCCTGTGTTATTTGACGAACCAGGGAAGATGATCAGCAAAGAATATTTGCCTAATGTGGCTGAGTTTTTGAAGCAGTACGCCAAGAAAACCGGGCGCCAGATTATTCTTGTGACACACCATGAGGCGCTGGCGGATGTGGCGGACGTGGGGTATGTCGTGAAGCAGGAAAACGGGGTAAGTGAGGTGAGCCGGAATGTTTAAGGCTATCGTTACCGGTGACATCCATTACCGCGGCACGAACCCGCGGGCGAGACTGGACAATTTTCAGGAAGCCTTGTCCGCAAAGCTCCTGGAAACAATCCACCTGGCCCGGGACCATAAAGCCGACTGTATAATTATCCCCGGCGACGTATTTGATGGGCCGTCAACTTCGTGGGGTGTGGTGGCGGACTTAATTCAAATCCTTAAAAGTGCGCCTTGCCCCGTTCTCTCAATTCACGGCAACCACGACATTTACGGTCAGAACCCGGCTACCAGGCACCGGACACCTTACGGCCTGCTTTCAAAAATCGGCTTTCTGTGGGACGTGGAAGAATCTGAATTTAACGGCTCGGAAAATGTGATCGTTACCGGCTGCGGTTTTGACACAAACACCGACACCAAAACCCCGGAAGGCAAAGCGCAATTTTCCCCGCGAATTTGGGTTGACGGGGCGTTTCAGATTCATGTCGTTCACTCTATGCTGCTGGATAAACAGCCCGGTTTCGACATGCGCCATACTTTAATCAGCGAGGTCAAAACTTCAGCACAAGTCATTATCAGCGGCCATGAGCATACGGGCTTTGGAATCGTGCGCCGTGAAAGTGACAGAATGTTGTTTGTAAATCCCGGCGCCCTGTGCCGGCTATCGGCCCACGTTGCGGAAATAGAACGGCCGGTGCAAGTAGCGCTGCTCACCGTAGAAAACGGCCAGGCTACCGCGGAATTAATCCCCCTAAAGTCCGCCCGCCCTGGGCATGAAGTTTTAAGCAGAGAACACATCGAATCTGCGGCGGAACGCGAAAGCCGGATTGATGAGTTTTTGAAATTGCTGGCCAGCGAGGGCGAGGCAAAGTTTTTAGAAGTGCGGGAGATTGTTGAGGATATCGCCGCACGGGAAAACTTGCCGGAAGCGATTAAGGCGGAAGCGTTGAGGCGGATTGGGGAGGCAAGAGAGAAGTTGGGGGGTGAAACATCATGACCCTCCAAGCTCAGGCCCAGCTTGAGGTAAACCAAAAAGGAGCGGCCTACACCCCCGAATACATCACCCTTCAAGGCACCATTCAACGCATCATTTTTCATAATCCGCAGAACGGGTATACGGTGCTATCTTTAGCTGTGGAGCTTGAAAAAGAAACGCTAAATAACGTGCTGGACGATGAAGATATAGTTGTGCCCGACTTGAAACTCACCGGCCACCTGGCCGCGCCGCGCGAGGGCGACGAATACCGGTTCACGGGAACCTGGGTCAATCATCCCCGCTTTGGCCGGCAGCTAAAGTTTACGGACGCAGAATTGATTCTGCCTGTTGGCAAGAGTGGCGTGGCGCGGTATTTATCGCAAATTGTGGCCGGCGTGGGCATAAAAAAGGCAGAAAAAATCGTTAAAGCCCTGGGCGAAAATGCCCTAGAACAGATCCGCGAGAACCCAGGCTGCCTTGACCACCCCGATCTGGCCTTTTTGACCGAAGAACAGAAAAGCGAAATCATCGCCGACCTTACGAAGAACTCCGTCCAGGCGGAACTGGCTGCGCTTATCTGTGGCCCTGGCATTGGCATGGGAACCGTTATGCGGATCATGAAAGAGTTCGGCCAGGACGCCGTGGCAAAAATCAAAGAAAATCCTTATGTGCTGTGCAGCGAGGTTTACGGCATCGGGTTTAAGACGGCGGACAGTATTGCCTTAAGAACCGGTATCCCGAAAAACAGCCCCTTTAGGGTGGACGCTGCGCTGCTTTGGGTGCTGAGCGAAGCGGCGAACGAGGGGCACTGCTACTTAAGACCAAGCTTGATTGTGGAAAGGCTAATTGGCAAGGGCGGAATTATCGCTGCTTCGGCCGTTAAAGTTGAGGATGTTGCTGAATCAAACCAGCGGCTGATTGATGACGGGCGGTGTGTGAGGGAAGGGGATTGCGTTTATTTAAAGAGGTTGTGGCTGGCGGAGAAGGCGGTGGCGGCAAAGGTCAAGGCGCTGACTAAAAGAAAAATTGAACTCATAGACGCTGCCGATACATTAAACATGCTGCTTGCTAATATTGAAACCCGGGACAGCGTAGAGTATGCATCAGCACAAAGAAAAGCAATTATCGGAGCCTTGCGCAATCCCCTTTCCATCATCAC
>LSQX01159522.1_pt2 | contig 27132 bp, 27 predicted proteins | sample 654561 | NCBI WGS metagenome assembly LSQX01 (sample SAMN04489861, study PRJNA283612) | anaerobic digester metagenome | isolation source: 4 biogas reactors fed with cattle manure at either 37C or 55C with and... | place: Denmark: Kongens Lyngby | collected 2014
TTAAAGAAATTTTAGGTTAAGGAGGGTGGAAAATGGCAGGAATCCAAGTTAAACTTGTAAAAAGCCTTATCGGCAGCACTAAAGTTCAAATTGCCACCGCCCATGCTCTCGGCCTTCGCAAAATCGGTGATGTAGCTGTTCAGCCGGACAATGCCGCCACCCGCGGCAAGCTCAACAGAATCGCTCACCTTATTGAAGCTGAAGAAGCTGTTCAAGGAGGTGCCAACTAATGAAGTTGCACGAACTTACCAAACAGCCCGGTTCCACCAAAACGGGCAAACGCGTGGGCAGGGGCATGTCCTCGGGCCACGGTAAAACCTCGGGTAGGGGGCACAAGGGTCAGAAGTCACGCGGCGGCCGCGGCCAACATCCCGGATTTGAAGGCGGTCAAATGCCCTTGCAAAGAAGGCTTCCAAAAAGAGGCTTTGTCAATGTGTTTGCAAAAAACATTGTGATTGTTAACCTCGCTGCTCTTAACAGAAGCTTTGAAGACGGTGCGGTTGTTGACACTGCAGCCCTTTATGATGCGGGGCTTGTCAAAGGTAGCTTTGATGGCATAAAAGTTTTGGGGAACGGCGAAATCACAAAGAAGCTGACAGTGCGTGTCAATGCTTTTTCCGAAACCGCCAAAGAAAAAATTGAAGCTGCCGGAGGAAAGGCAGAGGTGATTTGACTTGTTGCAAACACTTGTTAATGCATGGAAAATCGCCGATTTAAGAAAGAAAATACTCTTTACGGCACTTGTCGTTTTCATTTTCAGGGTTGGTGCCGCAGTTCCCGTTCCTTTTGTTAACATCGGTGCGGAAGGCATTATAGCCGACCAGAGCTCGGGTACTTTCATGAACTACTTGAGCATGATGACAGGTAATGCTTTTAACTACGGTACCATATTTGCCATGTCCATTACCCCTTACATCAACTCGTCAATTATTATGCAACTTTTGACAGTAGCTATTCCCTACCTTGAAAGGTTGCAAAAAGAAGGCGAAGTCGGGCGTAAGAAAATTGCAGCCATTACTCGTTATGTTACGGTTGTACTGGGTATACTCCAAAGCACGGCCTACTATTTCTACCTGCGAAACGGTAAATTCCTTTCCCTGGACCAAAGCGGTCAAGCCTTTACGGGTTTCTGGGCAGTTTTCCAAGCTATAATCATTGTCTTGAGCTTTACGGCCGGCACGGCCCTGATCATGTGGCTGGGCGAGCAGATTAACGAGAGGGGTATCGGCAACGGTATTTCCATAATCTTGTTTGCCGGTATTGTTTCGCGCTTGCCCACGCTTATAGCTCAACTTTACGGGCCCGAAATCGGTTACATGGCCAAGGGCGGCCCTTTCTTGGTCCTTTCACCCTTGGTTGGCGTAATTTTGATTTTGATGATTGCTTTTATAGTCTGGATGGACAATGCCGAGCGGCGCTTGCCCGTGCAATACGCCAAGCGCGTTGTGGGCCGCAAAATGTACGGTGGTCAAAGCACCCATATCCCCATCAAGGTAAACATGTCAGGGGTTATGCCCGTTATTTTTGCAAGCTCCATTCTTTCACTCCCGCCCACTATCGAGATGTTTATGACAATCAAGCCGGATTCACGCTTGGAAAGCTTTTTCAAACTCTTCAAGCATGAAAATTGGTTCTACGGTATCATTTACTTCCTGATGATAATCGGCTTTGCTTATTTCTATGCCAGCATCCAATACAATCCCATTGAAATGGCAAACAATATTCGTAAAAACAGCGGCACAATCCCCGGCATTCGCCCGGGTGACCCCACAGCCAGGTATATCGGGAAAATCCTTTCCAGAATCACCCTTTTAGGTGCCTTGCTCTTGAGTGTTGTGGCCCTCTTCCCCATTTTGTTCTCACAAATATCTACCCTGATATTAACAAAGGGTTACGACCACGAAACCGGAATGAACATTTCACTGGGCGGTACTTCAATAATAATTCTGGTCGGTGTTGCTCTTGAAACAATGAAGCAACTTGAAAGCCAGATGATGATGAGACATTACAAGGGTTTCTTAGATTGATTCCCAAATATCTGTGAGGGGGCCTTCCCCTTCACAGCGGAGGATAAGATAAGCATGATAGTGCTGAAAACCGGCAGAGAAATATCACTTATGCGTGAGGCTTGCCTCATAGCGGCCGGGGCACTAAAAGCTGCGGGTGACGCGGTTGAGCCCGGGGTCACAACGGCACAACTTGACCAAATAGCCGGTGACTTCATAAGAAAACAAGGCGCTCAACCAGCCTTCTTAAACTACAACGGCTTCCCCGCAGTTGCATGCATATCCATAAATGACGAGGTTATTCATGGAATACCGAGCAAATCGCGTGTAATCGCCAAGGGCGACTTGGTCAGCATTGACCTTGGAGCCGAGTTTAACGGCTATATCGGTGACAATGCCGCCACATTCGCGGCGGGCGAAATTTCGCCTGAGGCGCAGCGGCTGAGTGACACGACCCGCGAAAGCCTTTACCAGGGCATTAAGGTCTGTGTGGCGGGCGGCAGAATCGGCGATATAGGCGCGGCGATTTCAAACTATTGCGAATCCCGAGGCTTTTCTGTGGTTAAAGAATACACAGGCCACGGTATAGGCTCAAAACTTCATGAAGACCCGAGCGTTCCAAACTTCGGCAAGGCCGGGCGGGGCACACGCCTTTTACCCGGTATGACCTTGGCCATAGAACCCATGATTAACCAGGGTTCGGCAGCAATCAGGCTCATGCCCGACGGTTGGACGGTAAAAACGCTCGACGGCAAACTTTCGGCCCATTTTGAACACACCATAGCCATAACGGCAGATGGACCGCTCATACTCACACAACTTTAAAGGCGGAAGAGTTATGGACTTGAGAGTTGGCAGTGTAGTCAAATCATTGGCCGGGCGTGACAAGGGCAGTTTCTTGGCGGTGACAAGCCTTGATGAAAATCACATTTATGTTTGTGACGGCAAAGAAAGACCCCTGGGCAGGCCCAAAAAGAAAAATCCGCGCCATCTTGAAAGCACCGAATTTTGGCTCAACGAGGCGCAAACAGCAACAAATCGCGCGTTAAGAAAATCACTGGCAGATTTGTGCAGCCTAAAAAGCAACTCTGAACAATAGGAGGGTAAACTTATGGCAAAGCAGGATATGATAGAAGTTGAAGGTATAGTTGTTGAAGCCCTTCCTAATGCAACCTTTCAGGTTGAGTTGGAAAACGGGCACAAGATATTGGCACATATTTCAGGTAAACTGCGTATGAACTACATACGCATATTGCCCGGTGACAAGGTAACGGTGGAGATGTCGCCCTACGACCTCACCCGTGGCCGTATCACCTGGCGTTCCAAGTAGATTAAGGAGGGTATTCAAATGAAAGTCAGACCTTCTGTCAAGAAAATTTGCGAAAAATGCAAAGTAATCAAACGCAAGGGTAAGATCAGAGTTATCTGTGAGAACCCAAGGCACAAACAGCGCCAAGGTTAAAAGGCGCAAACCATTATTGGAGGTGTAACTGACAAATGGCGCGAATTCAAGGTGTTGACTTGCCGAGAGAAAAACGAATCGAAGTAGGCCTTACTTATATTTTTGGTATCGGCCATTCAACGGCTCGTAAAATTGTATCGGCAACCGGTGTAAATCCGGAAACAAGAGTTAAAGATTTAAGTGAAGAAGATGTTGCCAAACTCCGTGACTATATTGAGCAAAATTGCCATGTAGAAGGTGATTTGCGCAGGGAAGTGGCTTACGATGTTAAGCGCTTGACGGAAATTGGTTGCTACCGCGGTGTTCGCCACCGTAAAGGCTTGCCCGTAAGGGGCCAACGCTCAAAAACCAATGCTCGCACACGCAAGGGTCCAAAGAGGACTATTGCCAACAAGAAGCAATAATTAAGGAGGGATAAAATGGCTAAAAAAACCACAGGAACGCGTAGGCGTCGCGAACGCAAAAATATACCAAATGGCGCCGCTCACATCCAATCCACCTTTAACAACACAATAGTTACTATTACCGACTCACAAGGTAATGCCATATCCTGGGCCAGTGCGGGTGAAATGGGTTTTAGAGGTTCAAGAAAATCCACTCCTTTTGCTGCCCAAACCGCAGGCGAAACTGCAGCCAAGGCGGCAATGGAACACGGTTTGAAAACCGTTGAAGTGTATGTAAAAGGCCCGGGTTCGGGTCGTGAAGCGGCTATCAGGTCCTTACAAACGGCAGGTTTGGAAGTAACAATGATTAAAGATGTTACTCCCATCCCCCACAATGGTTGCCGCCCGCCAAAGAGAAGGCGTGTATAGTCAAGTAAATTAGGAGGTGTAACTGACATGGCAAGATATACCGGAGCGGTATGTAAATTATGCCGCCGCGAAGGCAAAAAGCTTTTCTTGAAAGGTGAACGCTGCCACACAGGCAAGTGTGCATTTGAACGCCGCGCATATGCGCCCGGCCAACACGGCCAAAGCCGCCGCAGAAAAACTTCTGAATACGGCTTGCAATTGCGCGCCAAACAACAGGCAAGGCGTTATTACGGTATTCAAGAAGGGCAATTTCATAAATATTTCCTTATGGCAGAACGCAGACAAGGCATGACCGGTGAAAACCTGTTGCGTATTTGCGAAAGCCGTTTGGATAATGTTGTTTACCTTTTGGGTTGGTCAAACTCGCGTGCACAAGCCAGGCAGCTTGTAACTCACGGCCATTTCTTGGTAAACGGCAAGAGAGTTGATATTCCCTCATATTTGCTCAAAGAAGGCGACAGCCTGGGTATCAAGGCAAAGAGCAAGGAAAGCGAAAACTTCAAGCTGATGCTTGAAGCAAATGAAGCTCGCCCCGTGCCGCAATGGCTTGATATTGACAGGGAAAAGGCAGAGGCAAAGGTTCTTAACCTGCCCGAACGCGACCAGATCGCAGTGCCTGTTGAAGAGCATCTTATTGTCGAGTTTTACTCGAAGTAATAAAGCCGCTTGAGTTTTGCTTGAGACGGCGGCGGGCCTTGTTGAGCCCGCACTGATTTAAGGAGGGTTTTGAATGATAGGTATCGAAAAGCCGCAAATTGAGACGGCGGACCTTCAACCTGACGGAACTTACGGAAAATTTATAGTTGAACCGCTTGAAAGGGGTTTTGGCACAACACTTGGCAACAGCATGCGTCGTGTTTTGCTCTCTTCCCTGCCCGGTTTTGCAATAACATCCGTTAAAATCGATGGCATTCTCCATGAATTTTCTACCATTGAGGGCGTTAAGGAAGATGTAACAGAAATTGTTCTCAATTTAAAGAGTGTCATTTTAAAGATACACGGGGACGGCCCCAAAACAATTTATATAGATGCTGTCGGGCCCGGTGCCCTGACCGCAGGTGATATTAAGACCGACACAGAGGTTGAAATACTCAACCCCGACCTACACATTGCCGAGCTGCAAAGCGGTGCCCGTGTTGTTATGGAAATGACATGTGACAAGGGGCGCGGTTATGTTTCGGCCGAGAAGAATAAGCAGTCAATGCAGCCGGTTATCGGTGTTATAGCGGTTGACTCAATTTATTCACCCGTCGAAAAGGTCAATTTCACCATTGATAACACACGCAGGGAACAAATCACAGACTTTGATAAGTTAACCCTGGAAGTGTGGACCAACGGAACAATCTCTGCTCAAGAGGCTGTATCCCTTGGTGCCAAGATTCTCAACGACCATCTCAGCTTGTTCGGTGATTTATCCGACGAGGCTTTTGATACGGAAATCATGATAGTTAAGGACAAGGACGAAGAAGATGAAGTTCTTGAGATGAGTGTTGAGGAGCTTGAACTTTCGGTACGCTCTTTCAACTGCTTGAAGCGTGCCAATATTAATACGGTTGGGGAACTGATCAGCAAGTCTGTAGACGATTTGCTCAAGGTTCGCAATCTTGGTAAAAAATCTCAGGAAGAGATTGAGGCAAAACTGGCCACACTCAACCTGACACTTCGCCAAGACGATGAATAAAAAATCAACCGCAAAATTTAGATTTATTCAAAAAACACCGCAAGGAGTGTGATTTAAATGCCCGGTACCAGAAAACTCGGCAGACCGACGGATCACCGCAGGTCCATGCTTAGGGGATTGGTAACCTACCTCTTGGAACACGGCAGGATTGAGACCACCGTCACAAGAGCTAAAGAGGTCCGCGCAGTCGCGGAAAAAATGATTACCACAGCAAAGACCGATAGCTTGCATTCCAAACGCAAGGTTTTAGCTTATGTTACAAAAGAAGATGTCGTAAAAAAATTGTTTGATGAAATTGCGCCTCAATATGCAGATGTTCCCGGTGGCTATACAAGAATAGTCAAGACCGGCCCCCGTCGCGGTGACGCAGCGGAAATGTGCATAATTGAGCTGGTTGAAAGCCCGGCAGAAAAGGCTAAAGCAGCCGCCCCCAAGAAGGCCAGGGGCAGGGGTGCCAGGAAGGCAGCCGCAGAAGCGAAAGCCCAAGAAAAAGCGCCGGCCAAGAAGAAGGCAAAAGCGGTTGAAGAAGCTGTTGAGGAAATTGTTGAAACGGTTGAAGAAACCGTTGAAGAAGCAGCCGAAGCAGTTGAAGAAACCGTTGAAGAAGTCGCTGAAGAAGCAGCCGAAGCGGTTGAAGAAGTTGAAGAGGCAGTTGAAGAGACGGCCGAAACAGCTGAAGAAGTTACCGAAGCGGCCGAAGAAGCAGCCGAAGAGGCAAGCCAAGAATAAAAAATATATTCTAAAAAAACCCCGGGCTATCCAGCCTTGGGGTTTTACTTTTTTATCTGCCTTGCCTTTTCCTTTAAATTAACATACAATTTAAGGGAAAGAAAAGAGGATGAACATTAATGTTTAAACGGGCCATAAAACGGCTTTATGAACCTGAATATTTATTGGGCAAGCGCTCTTGGGCGGGGGAAGCCCAAACAGCCGGTCAAGTGTATAAAAGCCTTTCAACAGTTGCCTGGCCTGCAGCCGCGGAAGCTGTTTTAATAGGCCTTATCGCTTTTGTGGACACAATTATGGTGGCCACGGTCGGCTCAACCGCCATTGCCGCCACAGGCCTAACCAACCAACCCCGCATGCTTTTCTTCGCCTTTTTTTTCGCCCTAAATGCAGGTGTGACCGCCATTGTCAGCCGCCGCAAGGGTGAAAATGATCGTGAGGGTGCCAACAAATGCCTGGCTCAAGCCCTAATAATCTGCTTTGCTTTAAGTATTGTTTTGTGTTCGCTGGCCTTGGTTATAGCAGAACCTTTAATGTATTTTGCCGGTGCAAATGAAGACACCATTGTCGACGGTGTTGTGTACCTTCGCATAACCATAGTCGGCATGGCTTTTGTATCGCTTGGCATGGTCATAAATGCCGCCCAGCGCGGTACCGGTAACACACAAATATCCATGCGAACCAACCTAATTGCCAATATAGTCAATATTGTTTTTAACTATCTCTTAATCAACGGTATATGGTTTTTCCCTAAATTAGGTGTAAAGGGTGCGGCCATAGCCACGCTTTTAGGCAATATTGTGAGCTGCTTTATGTCATTTGTTTCGGTCTTGTATAAAGAAGACTTCCTCTACATTGGTCAAAAAGGTCTTTTCAAAATTGACGGTCAATACATGAAGTTGCTCTTTAAAATCAGCAGTTCCGCCGCGGCAGAACAATTATTTGTAAGGATTGGCTTCTTTTCCTACACAAGAACGGTGGCAAGCTTGGGGACCCTTGCTCTGGCCACCCATAATATAGGCATGAGCATAATCAGCCTTTCCTTCACCGTGGGTGACGGCTTGGGTATTGGGGCGGCTTCCCTGGTGGGGCAAAGCCTGGGGCGCAAACGGCCGGACCTTGCCTTAATTTACGGCAAGGCCGCACAAAGGATAGGCCTTTTGATTTCCGTGGGCCTTGTCATACTATTTTCGCGCGGCGGGGGCTTATTAATGTCCCTTTTCAGCAAGGACCAAGAAATTATCGACCTGGGTGTCAAGCTCTTGTTCACGGTGGCTGCGGCTTCACCGGCCCAAGTTTCGCAACTGGTATTTTCCGGCAGTTTGAGGGGCGCGGGGGACACCAGGTTTGTAGCCTATACATCCTTAATAAGTATTGCTCTGTTCAGGCCCATTATCACTTATATTTTATGCTTCCCCCTGGGGCTTGGCCTTATAGGCGCTTGGATAAGCCTTTTGATAGACCAATACATGCGTTTGAGCTTTTCCGCCTTCCGTTTTTCTCGCGGTAAGTGGTTAGAAATAAAAATTTGAGTGTGAGGTGCTTTTTATGCGCAAGGTAAGAATAATTTTTGCATTGTTGATGGTATTGCTACTTTTGGCAGCCTGCAGCCCAAGGCCGGCAAATGTAAAAGACGAGACCCAAGCAGGCGAAGAAACTAACTTTACAATTGTGACATCTTTTTACCCTGTTTTTGTTTCAACCATAAACATAGTCAAAGACACCAAGGGCGTTGAGGTCGTTAATATGACAAAACCGCAGACCGGTTGTTTGCATGATTATCAGTTGACACCGCAAGACCTTAAAACCCTTGAGGGGGCCGATGCCTTTGTAATAAACGGCGCCGGGATGGAATCTTTTTTAGATGCCGTAATAGCCGGCCAAAAAGATCTTAAAGTTATTGAAGCCACAAAGGGCATAGAGCTTATCTATGATGAAGAAGGTGAACCTAATCCCCATGTTTGGGTCAGTGTTAAAAATGCCATAATACAAGTTGAAAACATAAGTGAGCAACTGGCCCAGGCCAACCCTGAAAATGCCGGCTCTTACAGGGCCAATGCCGCCACCTATATAGCCCGTTTAGAAAACCTGAATGAACAAATGCACGCAGAACTTGACGGGCTTGAAAATAAGGATATTATTACCTTCCATGAGGCTTTCCCTTATTTTGCGGAGGAATTTGACCTCAATATAGTTGCAGTTGTTGAGCGTGAACCGGGCATTGCCCCAACCCCGGCGGAGCTTGAAGAAACAATCAAACTTGTAAAAGATGCCAAGGTTAAGGCGGTTTTTGCAGAACCCCAATATTCATCCGGCGCGGCCGAGACCATAGCCCGCGAAAGCGGAGCCAAGGTTTATACCCTGGCCCCGGCTGTGACAGGGGAAGCGGATGAGACCGCCTATGAAGGTTATATAAACGCCATGACAGAAAATCTGCGCGTGCTCAAAGAGGCCCTATCATAAGATATAAAGGAAATTAAAATGAATCAAACGAACCCACAAGAATATAAGGGCTTTGCCTGTTCCGGATTTTGCTGCACCAAGATAGAAAATTTTGGTGTGGCCTTCGGTTCCGCGGTTATACTTGAAGATGTTAACCTCCACATACACTGCGGTGAGCTCACCGCAATAATCGGCCCCAACGGTGCGGGCAAAAGCACTCTCTTGAAGGCAATCTTGGGTGATATTAGGCATACGGGTAAATTAAAATATTTGGATGCCAAGGGTCAACGCTCGGGCAACCCTTTAATCGGATATGTTCCCCAACACCTGGCATTTGACCGTGGCAGCCCCGTCAGTGTGCTTGATTTATTTAACGCAGCCGAAGGCCGTCTGCCCGTATTTTTGCAAAGAAACAGAAAAACAAAAGCAAGGGTGGAAGAAAGCCTTTCCATCGTCAAGGCCCAACACTTGGTCGACCGCAAGTTGGGCGCTCTGTCCGGCGGGGAACTGCAAAGGGTTTTGTTGGCTTTGGCCCTGGACCCAATACCCGACCTACTTTTACTTGATGAACCGGTGTCCGGCATTGACCAAAAGGGTTTGGAACTTTTTTATAAAACCGTGTCGGATTTGCGCCGTGAATATGACCTTTCAATTATATTAGTGTCACATGACCTGGACTTGGTGGAACATTATGCCGACCGGGCAATTTTAATAAACAAAACGGTTTTGAGCCAAGGCACACCGCAAGAAGTTTTTGACGGCCCGGACGCAAGGGAGCTTTTCGGCTCTGTTCGTTTTGGCCGTGAAGCCTATGATGAAACACAAGAAGGGGGGAACTGATATGCCCGCATTTGTTTACGATGCCATGGATTTCCTCCTGCCCTTCCAATGGGTCAGCTATGCTTTCATGAAAAACGCTCTGCTGGCCGTTCTTTTAATCAGCCCCCTCTTCGGGCTTTTAGGCACTATGGTGGTCAGCAATAAAATGGCCTTCTTTTCCGATGCCCTGGGCCACGGCGCCTTCACCGGCATTGCCATCGGTGCCCTTTTCGGCTTATTAAACCCCGTAATAGCGGCCAGTGTTTTTTCTGTGCTTTTTGCCATTTTGATTACCGTCATCAAAGACAAGAGCCGCGAGGCGACGGACACAATAATAGGGGTCTTTTCTTCCTTAGCGGTTGCCCTGGGTTTAGTCTTGATATCAATGGGCGGCAGTTTTAACAAATATTCTTCCTATCTCATAGGGGACCTTTTAAGCATCAGCGTAGCGGAAATAGGTGTCTTGGTACTTGTGTTTTTGCTTGTTATGCTGATTTGGTTTTTTATTGCCAACAAACTTTTGTTGATCAGCGTAAACCCTTCCTTGGCTGCCAGCCGGGGCGTGAAAACCCTGCCGCTTGAAATAGTTTTTACCTGCATTGTAGCTGTTATAGTAACAATTTCCATCCAGTGGGTGGGTTTGCTCATAGTAAACTCCATGTTGGTCTTACCGGCTGCCGCGGCGAGGAATGTAGCCCGCAACACCCGCCAGTATACCTTCACATCAGTGCTTATTGCCCTAATATCCGGCATTTTAGGCCTGATAGGCTCATATTACCTTAACACGGCAACGGGGGCTACAATTGTCTTAGTTTCAGGTGTTTTATTCTTTCTGTCCTTGGCAGTTAAAAGAGTGAGGAGTTAGAATGTAAGCAAGTGGAGAAAGCTTTGAAAATCTCGCAACCTCTTGCAGTAAAGCTGTTGACAGGATTGGCAGTGGAAAGAATACCTGGTACGAATCCAACACATAAGCATTCCCTTGTTGCTATATTTGCTATGAGACCGGTAAATGGCTACCGGTCTTTTTTGCAGCTCATTTTCGCAAATAAAAGGCTATTCACTTGATATTACCATTCATAATCAGCAACCAATTCCAGGAAACTCTTTTCACGCTCAATTTGTCGTTCTAACTCTTCTTCTGTTGGCAAATAAAGCATGTATTTACTGGCAAAGAGGTTTTCATTATCGGCAAGCACAGAATATTTTGCTATGGTTTCGTTCTTGTCGGCACACAATAAAATTCCGATTGTCGGGTTGTGTTCCGGCAGTTTTAGTTTATCATCATAATATCGAACATAAAAATCAATTTGTCCTACATCTTGGTGCATAAGCTTGCCTGTTTTAAGGTCTATCACAACAAAGCAGTTCAAAATATAGTTGAAAAAGACCAGGTCAATATAGAAGTGTTCACCATCAGCCGATATGCGTTTTTGCCTGTCAACAAAAGAAAAGCCCTTGCCAAGTTCTAATAAAAATTTTTGCAAATTATCAATAAGAGCTTGCTCAATGTTGCTTTCATGATAGTTTTTATTTTCGGCTAAATCCAAGAACTCTAAAATATAGGGATCTTTCAAGATATATTCAGGGTCCAATCTTGGTTCTAATTTTAATATTTCACTTTTGATTTCATCTTTGCCGCTATCGGGTGTCTTCAATAAACGCTCATAGAAAAATGAGTTGATCTGCCTTTCAAGTTGCCGAACACTCCAATTTTGTTCGGCACATTCCTTAAGATAGAAATCTCTGCGGTCATCATTATCAATACGAATTAGGCGCCGGTAATGAGACCAACTCAATTCGCCACACAGTGTGTGGCGAATTGGGAATACTTGATAAAATTGGCGCATAGTCCTCAAATTTGAGGGAGTAAAACCTTTACCGAATTCAGCGGTAAGTTTTTCAGATAAAAACTTTAAAAGCCCTTTACCATACTCAGCACGATCGCCAACTGTTGTATCGATTTGTCTTCCAACTTCCCAATAAGTTTGAACCATTGTAAAATTAACTGCTTTATAAACTGTTGTACGCGCATCTATCAGAAGTTCTCGAATTGATTCGAACACGGAATAGTCCGTATTATCTATTTTTGATACTTCTGATTTTCCCCTGGTTGTCATGTGCTTTTTATCATCAGTCTCCATAATTTATCGTCTCCAATGTTTTTAAAACTTAAATTGTTTATCTTTATCGGTTATGTAACTTTAACTCTCCATACTTATTTCAAAATTATCATAAGCCCCTATTGCCGCGCGCAGGGCAGCTCTGGTGGCCATACCCTTACCGGACAAGGCAACCAGTCTGTTAATCTGGCCTCGGTCTTGCTTGCCGGGTTTAATTTGCAAATTATCCGCCACACAGTCAACAAAGAAATCGCCGTCAGTCAGTTTTACAAAGCCCTTGATTCTATGGGTCTCTTTAATAAAGAGTTTGATAAAAGCTTCTAAATCATCCCGAGTCATCTCGGGGTCGATTTTTATAAGATAGCTTTGCAAGGTCAAATCCCTGCGGCCGGGGCCTTCAAGACTTTCACCTGCCCCCGGATTTAAGAGGATAGCCTCGGCTTCCGATGGGAAAGCACCAAAACTGCTTTCGACTATATGTGCTGCGGGATTATGTTCCCTGATAAGTTCTTTGGTTTCATCCAAATCATCCGCCAGGTCAATCTTATTTAAAAGCACGGTGCCGGCCAAGCTAATTTGTTTTTGGCTGACCAGGGCAGTGCCGATTACCTTTTTAAAATTGAGTGCATCGGCTATGCAAATGCAGCCCTTGTAATTAAAACGGCCGGCATAGGCCGGGCCTTGCAAAATTTGGTTTATGGCAGACGGGTCGGACAGACCGGAAGTTTCAACCAAAAGCACATCCGGATTGTCTTCCAACAAGTCGCTCAAGGCATTTTCAAAATCTTCCAAGCGGCAGACGCAAAAGATGGAACCTTGGATTATAGACTTCAAACGAGCCTGTAAGTCTTCCAACAAATGGCTGTCAATATCTTCCTTACCAAACTCATTTATAATTAGGGATATTTTCTTACCCCTAAACAGCTTGGCAAATTTTTTTAAAAAACTGGTTTTTCCCGCACCCAAAAAACCGGTTATAAGATAAAAATCGGTCATCTATTTTGCCTCAATTTCTTTGATAGCTTCTTTTACATGTTGGGCAAATTTATTTTTATCGGGTATGAGGGAAGAAAACTTGAGCTGCCCGTTGATGTAAATGGAGGGCAGATGGTCAACACCCATTTGCCGTGCCCTAACTATGTTTTCTTTGAGGGTGGAACTGTATTCGACTATTTCAATCTTGTCGCCAAAAAGCTCTTCCATATCACGGGCAGAAGCCATCATATAAGTGCAGGCGGCGCAGGCGGTGGAATCCAGGGTGAAGACTTCAATAAGGGGTTTGTTTAAATTTTCGTAATCGGGCAAGATGACTTCAAACTCGTCTTGGTCGGCTACATAATTTTCTAAAAGCTGCCTCATGGAATCTGTTTGCCAGACGGTTTGCGCTATGGCAATGCTGTTGGCGGCGGGAAGGGCATAGGGCATATCACAACCCGGAGCCAGGATGAAATTTCGTTTTTGGCCTACTGCATCCATTAAGTCAATGGCGCACTTAATATTGTCTTGCTGGCTGCCGTGGAGCATGACGGTCGTCAGGGGTATGTTGCCGCAAAGGGTAATATTGTATTTGTCCGTAATTTTTTTGGCTTCAAGCAGTTCAATGTTTTCGTCAATGGCTACAGAGTCGGGCCGGGTTTGGCACATGGCTTCAATGTTTCGGGTGGCATCGCCGCAAACAAAGAAGGAAGAGAAAACACCCTGTGCCCTGATGTGCTTGAAAATATCGCTGAAAGCAGAGCTGAAAAACTCTTGGAAATGGTCGCTTGAAATTTGTGACACCATGGGGTCCACCAGGGCTATAACATCCATGCCGGCCTCTATGTAAAAATCGCTTATCCTTTTACAAACGGCTGCGCAGTATTCAACCAAATCCTTAACATAATCTTCATCGTCATACATGTCCATGAAAATATTGGTCCCGCGCAGGTGGGATGCCAGGGTGAAGGGTCCGCAAATAAGGCCGTAAAGTGCCACATCATTGCCAATGGACTTTTTAAGCCTGTGCATAACATCAAGGGCAACAGGTAGGCGGCCGTCTTCTTTTTGGGGCAGGTTGCAAAGGCAGGGGACACTGCCGCTTTCTTCCAAGGGGTGGGAGCTGACGAAGGGTGGACCCGTTTCGGACCAAACCAAATCACAGCCAAGAATCTCCGCTTCCATCTGCAAGTCAAACATAATGGGAAGACCGCAGGGGAGGTAGAGCTTGTTAACTTCCAAGAGGGACTCATAAAGCTTGTCGGCATCGGTTAAAACGCTCTTGGCATCATAGCCTAAAAGGCTGCCGGCATGAACACCGGCAAAGGGGACCCAGGGTGTTATCGGGGTTTCTTCGTGCCGCATGGCGGCTAATAAAATTTCTTTTGGTGTCAAAGCTTCAAACTCCTTTTTTAAAAAATTTATGGTGCAAGGCCACGTATATTTTGTGCAAAATAAAATAAAGGGCAATACCTATCATAGCACCCAGGCAGTCAATTAAAACATCTTTAAAAGAACAAGCGCGGCCCGGGACGAAATGCTGGTGAATTTCATCACTCAAGGCATAAAGAGCAGACAGGGATAGGGGCCAAACAAACAGAAGCTTTTGCCTTGTGAAATAAAAGGCATTTGAAAACAAAAAGCCCAATACAAAATATTCTGTGAAATGGGCGGCCTTGCGGACAAAAAGGTGGGAAAGCTCTACCCCTAAAAATTCATTTATGGCTGCCAACCAACCACTGCTCAATTGAGCGGATTGATCACTTTCTTGGGCTGAAAGCAGAAAAATAAGGCACATCCAGCAGATAAGTGAGGTCAAGGAAAGTGCCTTAAAGATTTTAAGTTTTTTATTGGTGTCTTGTTTTGTCATCTAAGGGCCTTTCAGGCTTATTTATCTTTTTTAAGGGCGTGGGCAAAGTAAATTCTGTCACCCGCACTGCTGTAGCCCAGCCCTTCCACACCCCGGGCCAAGGCCAGGTAATTTGTATGCACATTCAGGGGCAGGAGAGCGGCGCTTTGTAAAAGAAGGTTATGGGCACTTATGTATTGGTCGTCAAGGGCCCCCTTGTCTTTGGACAAGCGGGAAGCTTCAAGTGTTATGTCATAGAGTGAATCTTTATAGGCTATAAAATTGGAAGGGGAATCACTTGTGAAGCCTTGCAAAAAATCACCCGGGCTGCTTTTTTCCGCCTTGACTCGGGTCAGGGCAATTTGAAAGTCACCGCTCTTGACCCTTTCGTTAAGCTCCGGCAAGGTCAGGGGGACAACATGGGCACTGATTTGTACACCGAAGGCTTTTTGCCAAACTTGTAAAACTTCTCTTACCGGCCTTTCAAATTCACTTGGGCACAAAAATTCCAAAGTGACGGAATCGATCCCAAGCTCAATCAGGGCCTTGTCAAATCGGGCCGGGGCAGCGGCCTCGTTAAAGGTAAAGCTTTTTAGGCCCTTGTTGTCAAGCAAGCTTTCAAACTCGCCCCTAAGGCAGCAAGGGGGGATAAAAGTGTCGGTTTTGGGGCCGCCGTCTCGCAGGCCTTCCAAGCTGTCATGGTCTAAAACTTCCAAAAGGGCCAAGCGCAAGTTTTGGTTTTTAAGGCCCGGGTCGGAACAGTTGAGGGCTATAACCCCTACTTCATTTTCAAAGGGAAGCAAGTTAAGGTCAGCGTCCTGTGCATAGCTTTTGTCGGCTTGGGGCAAGGGGGCGGCGCTGTAAACACCCTGAGCCACCCGCTGGGCGTATTGGTCGGTGTCCGGATTAATGCGCAAGCTGACGGAATTTGGATAAACTTGGTCCGCTTGCCGGTAGTCCTTGTTTTTGCGTAGCAAGATAGAAGAATCTTGTGTCCAAACCGAAAGGTAGAAGGGGCCGTTGCACATAAGGTAATCATCACCCAGGCCGTAACGCCCGCCCGTTGCTTCAAAAAATGTTTGGTTGCAGGGCATGCAGATGGGGTCGGTCAGTGTTTTTAAAAAATCGTCCTGCCTGTGTGAAAGTGTGATTTTAAGCCTAAAGTCATCCATGGCCTCAACAGCCAAATCGGTAAGGGGGGCGCGGCTCTTGTTGACCTTGTCGGCATTTCTAAGGGCAAAAAGGTTGGCGGCGTAAGGGGAACCGGTTTTAGGGTCCAGGGCCCGCCTGAAGGCAAAAACAAAGTCGTGGGCGGTCACAAGGTCGGGGAACTTGTCCACAACTTCTTTACCGAAAGTTTTTTCAAAAGAAGTCGGTTTGTGCCACTTGGCGTCCTTATATAAATTAAAAGTATAAACCAAGCCGTCGTCGGAAACATCCCAACTTTCCGCAACACCGGGCAAATATTGACCTTGCTCATAGGATATGACCAGGCCTTCAAAACAATTGGCTGTGATGTTTTCGGCCGCTGTTTGGGCTAATTGGGGGTCCAAACTGCGCGCTTGTTCGGCAATGGGGTAGACAAGGGCGGCCGCCCGGCCGTCATCTTTCTTGCCGCAGGCGGAAAAAAGCCCCAATAACAAAGCAAGGCTGCATATAAGTGCAAAACTTCTTTTGAGCATCATAAGCACCTCTTAAAGATTACCGAATTGGCCGGGCCAAGTGCCGTTTTGTGCCAGGTTTGGGAAACCCCATTGACGCAAGACCTCATAAACACCCACCGCTACGGAATTTGACAAATTCAAGCTTCTTGCCTGTGAATTGCCCAACATGGGGATGCGCAAACAATTGTCGGGGTTTTGGAGCAAAAGTTCTTGGGGTAGGCCGGCCGTTTCTTTACCGAAAAACAGGTAGGTTTTTTCGGGGTAACTGACATCGCAATGGGTTTTCACGGCCTTGGTTGAAAAATAAAAAAAGGCCCCTTGATTGTTTTGAAAAAAATCTTCCAAGCAGTCATATTTTTTAATATTCAATAAATGCCAGTAATCCAAACCCGCACGCTTGAGCTTGGCATTGTCAATCTTAAAGGCCATGGGCTCAATCAGGTGGAGGGCCGCGCCGGTTGCGGCGCAGGTTCTGGCTATATTACCCGTATTTTGCGGAATTTGAGGTTCAAGCAAAACTATATTCAAATTTGCCATAAAAACTTCCTTCGGCAGGCGTGGGCCTTGATTTTAATTATAAAGTGACATGGCCTTTTCAGTGTCACCTGCCACAATCAGTTCCAAGGCGTGGCAGGCATCGGCCGCGGTTTTTTTGAGCTCTGTAAGCTCGTCCTTGCTAAATGAAGACAAGACCCAATCCATAAGTTGCATTTGCGGGTGGGGCTTGGCCCCAATCCCAACCTTTACTCTGGGGAAGCTGTCGCTCTTGAGGTGATAAATCAAGCTCTTAACCCCATTGTGGCCGCCGTCGGTTCCGTTGCGCCTGATTCTTAAGGCGGCAAAGGGCAGGCTTACATCATCAAACACAATCAAAATGTTTTGAGGCGGTATTTTGTAAAAAACAGCTGCCTCACGCACGGCTTGGCCGCTCTCATTCATATAGGTTTGCGGCTTCATTAAAATACAACGCCGGCCCGACAAATTGACATCGGCCGTCAGGGATTTAAACTTGATGCGGTCTATTTTAACATTTAAACTTTCCGCCAATTTATCAAGGCATAAAAAACCTATATTGTGGCGGGTGAATTCATATTTGCTGCCGGGGTTGCCCAGGCCCACTATCAAGTATTCCGGCGGGCCGCTTGGGGCTTTACGCTTAAAAAAACGCAACATATGTGGCTGTATCCTTTCGGGCGGCGCCCTGCCGATTGGGCAGGCGCCGCGTTTGTCTTAACTGTTTTTTATTTGTGTTGGCGCCTGTAAGGCTTTTTGGATTTAACCCAGCCCTTCTTAATTTCTTGACGGGTACGGGCTATGGCCAGGGCATCGGCCGGTACATCCTTGGTTATGGTGGAACCGGCTGCGATAAAGGCGTTTTTGCCAACGGTAAGGGGGGCTATCAAGTTAGAGTTGCAGCCCACAAAGGCACCGTCTTCAACCACTGTGCGGTGCTTGTCCTTACCGTCAAAGTTGACGGTAACCGTGCCGCAACCCAGGTTTACGCCCTCACCTAAATCGGAATCACCCACATAAGTCAGGTGGGAAATACCGACATCCCTGCCAATGTTCGAGTTTTTTATTTCAACAAAGTTGCCTATATGGGCCCCTTGGGCTATCTTGCTGCCCGGCCTTATCTGTACAAAGGGACCCAATGTGGAATCATTGCCTATTTGAGAATCTCGGCACTGGGTGTTGTTGAGTGTCACCCCGTCGCCGATGGTGGAATTTTCTATATAGGAATTGGGGCCTATGACGCAGTCCGAACCGATTTTGGAAGTTTCTTTTATTATGGTGCCCGGCAAAATCAGGCTGTCGGGCCCGATTTCAACACCGGGGCCGATTATGACACCGTCGGCTATGGGGATGGAAACCCCATTTGCCCTGTGGCGGTCAAGTTCCGCTTTGCGGGCAATTTCATTTAAGGCAGCAAGCTGAATGCGGTCGTCGGCACCCATTACTATGTAGGGCAAGCGGGCTTCAAAGGCCGTTACATCCATTTTGATTTCTCTTAAGTATTCAATGGTATCCGCCAAATGAATTTCCCGTCCCTTGGTGGATTGGGGTGAAATGTTTGCCTCTTCCAACCTGTCAAGCGCTATCAAGAGTGCCTTTGCCTTGAACCAATAAGCGCCGGAGCTGACTTCTTTTATGGCCTTTTCATCCTGCGTGGCTTCATCTTCTTCAACAACTTTCACAATGCGCCCGTCCTTGCCGCGCACTATGCGATCATAACCCTTGGGGTCATCAAGTAAGGCCGAAATAAGGGTAGCGGAATTTTGAGCTTGTTTGTGGAGTTGTAAGGCTGCCGTTATGGTTCGAGTGTCGACTAAAGGGGCGTCCCCGGCCAAGATTAAAACATTGCCGTTGCCAAATTTTTCAATAAAGGCCCTGGCTTGCAAAATGGCATGGCCGGTTCCCAACCTTTCTTTTTGTTCAATGCTTCTTACATGGGCCGGCAGCCTTTCTTCAATAAGCTTGCTTTGGTGGCCCGTTATAACGCAAATGTTTTCAAGGCCGCTTTCATGGGCCTTGTCCAAAACCCAGTCCAGCATAGGTTTGAAAAGCACTTGCGCCAGCACTTTGGGCTTGGATGATTTCATACGGAGGCCGTCACCTGCGGCCAAAATAAGGGCACAATCATTTTTCACCGTTAACCACCCTTTCTTGACAAATGAGTTCTTTTGTCGTCCGTCTTAAAATTTACTGCTCTTTCTTTTCTTTTTACGCAAGGTCATTACACCGTAAGCCGATAGCAAGAAGAAGGTCATAATAAACAAGGGGGCATTGGCCGAGTCGCCTGTTTGGGGGATTGTGTCTGTCATGTCGCCCGGCACTTGCCCGTTTGTAGGCAGGCTTGTGTCATCGCCCTTTTCTTCAGGTAAGGTGGGCTTGCCCTCGTCACCTTTTAGGGGGTCGTCTTTTTGAATGTCATCGGTCACTTGTGTTTTGGCTATGGCGAAGCTGTCTATGCGTCGGCCGCCATCGTCTTCAACCGCAAAGGCATCAAAATAAAGTTGGTTGTTTTCAATTTGGATAGCGGAAAATACGGGCCCGTCCACACTGACAATGCTTTCGGCTCTGGGGAAATAAAGGTCGGTCAGTAAGGAGCTTTTCGGCATATAGTTTTTCACGCCCGCACAGCCGCTGATAGCATAAATGCTGCCTTGCGGGTTTTGCTTGGCCTTGTATTCACGGCCCTCGTAATCCACGGCCTTGCTCTCGCTTTTTACAACCTTATTGCCGCTCATGGCATCCGTTCTCATATAGACATGGTCGTGGCCTTGCAAGACCAGGTCTATGCCCAACTCGGGCAGGAGGGAGTACAGCTGCTTGCGGATGGCGGAAACATCACCGTCATTGAAGTGGGAGCCGTTGGAATACACGGCCTTGTGGAGTGACAAAATTTTCCATTGGGCATCACTGGCGGCGGCGTCTAACTTGAGCCAATCCAGCTGTTTTTGATCCAGGCCTTTTTTGTCGTTGAGTGAGTTGGTGTTGAGTACTATAAAGTGAGCGTTATTGTAATCGAAGGAATAATAAAGCCCGCTTTCTCTGTCTTGTTCGGGTGCGTCGGGCATGTAAAAGTAGCTGTCAATTACGGCGTCGCCGTCTTCATGGTTGCCAACGGTAGTCATTAGAGGGGTGCTCATAAGCTTGCCCGAAGCACGGTTGAAAAGCCCCTGCCAGTGTTTTATGTTTTTATGGTTATCTACCAAGTCGCCGCTGCTCAAAATGAATTTGCTTTGGGGGAAGAGCTTGAAGGCCTCGTCCACAGCGTCGGCCCAAACCGAATATTGACGGGCGTTTTGGCCTTGGGGGTCTGTCATATGGAAGAAGGTGAAGGTGTCGGATTTGTCTGCCGTTTCAATCAGCCCCGTGTCGCTCCACCAGCCTTTTGCCGCGTCGCCTACCCTGTAATAATATTTGCCGCCGGGCTCAAGGCCTGTCAGGGCAATTTTATGGCGGACCAGGGTAAACTCATAATCCAACAAGCCCCAAATACCTAAATCTGCCCCGGGGAAGGAATAACGGTCTTTTTCAAAATCAGCTTTGATGTTTGCGTTTTTTGTGGCCTTGCCCGTGAAAACGGGGTTTTCGCTATAGGGTACAAGCTCAATGTCGGTACCCGTCACGCTGTATTTAGTCAACCAAGAAATGTTTCTGGAAGTCGCCGAATCGTCACCGAAAGTGACCGCAACATGCGAAGGCAATCTATAATTTTCCACACTGACATCAACCGGTGCCGGGAAAATATTTTCTAAAGTCACATTCAGGTCTTGTTTAAAGCCCGGGTTTTTATCAACAACAAAGCCTTCAATAATATCGGCAATGGTGTAACCCCAAGCTTCGTATTGGCTTTGGGTTAAATACTCACCCAAAACGGCGTCCAAAATACCCTCAAGGCTGTTATAGGGGCCGGGTGCCAGGGAGAGGATGGAATAAATAATATTTTGGAAACTTTGGTTACCTGGGAAGATGGCATCCATAATGGCGGTGATGATAATACCCACAGCCGCCAACATGCTGTCTTCGGGGAAAACGGTGCCGGGTCTGAAATCCAACGAGCTTAAGAGGAAATCTTCAATCAGATCATTTATCAAAATATCTTTGAGATGATTGAAGGTCTTTTCGCCCCCGTCTCGGTTTTTGAAAAAGTCAATGGTGTCTTGCAAGAAAATGTCATCGCTTATGTCTTGGTCGCCGCGGTAAGTGCGGGCCAAAACACTGTAAGCGGCCTCTTCAAGGTTGCCCGGACGGTTGGGGTCACCGAAGCCCAGCAAATCGATGAAAGCCGTGCAGGGGTAATCGGAAACCTGCAGTTTTACGGCCTTGTCGGCCACTTCATAAATCAGGTCAAAAAGAATTTGAGGGTCGGCCAGGAATTTTTCGTCAATCTGGTCGGCTAAATCCTTAATAAAGCTTAAGAGGTTTTTGGCCGTAAATATTTCAGCCGAACCCAAAGTTAGGCCGCCGTTTAAGGCATCGTCTAAAATTTCATCTAACTCAAGTGTGGGGCCCACCAAGAATTCGTAAAGGCCGCCGGACTCTTCAATATCAACCAAAAACTTGCCCAAAAAGCCTTGGGCCATGTCCGCACCAAAGCGGCCAAGGCCGTCGTGGCCGTAAGTTTGGCCGAAGGAAAAATTATAATTATAGGGCTTTTCAAAAGTTCTTGACGGTGTGACAATCTGCTTTTCACAGTCCACATCAAAAGTTTTGACCTCGGCTTTTGGGTGTTGGCCGCTGTTGTCAAAGCCTACTTGCCTGAAATGGTTGGGGTAGCCTGTAAGGGAAGCTGTTTGGCAGTCAAAAATCATGCTGCCCTTATCGGATGTATGGGCGGAGATGTTGCTCATATGGGTGTGGCCGGTGAAAACATATTTCATGCCGGCGTCGGCCAAAGTTTCGGCGGCCTCAACCCAATCGTCAACAACAAAATCTTGGAACATGGATTCTTGCCATTTAAATTGGTTAACTATGTTGTGGTGGCTCATGCCGATAACCGTTTCGCCCAAACTTTCGGCTTCTTTCATTTGAGCCAGAGCCCACTCTTTCATGCCGTCAAAAAGTTTGCCGCCGGTCTCATGTTCGTCGGTGCCCGAAGCGGTTGAGTCGGCACTGTATTTGCAAGTATCCAAAACCAAGAGCCTATAGCCGCCGTCAAGGCGTACGGAATATGACAGCCCTCCGGCCTTTTGCCCGGCCGACGGTGTGTAAGTGCTGTGGGCCAAATCATAACCCAAGTTTTTATAGATCTCACGAAATTCTTCGGGGGTGGTTATGCGGGCGGGCTCTTCCTTGTCATTAATAAAGGAAGAAGCGTTTTTGTTGTTAATGTCATGGTTGCCGTTGGTTACCATAACTTGGATTCCGGTTTCTTCTTCAAAAAGCTCCAGACGCCGGGCCAATTCCTTATGACCTTCATATTCGCCGTCTTTGGTTAGATCACCGGGGAGGAGGAGGTACTTGCAATTATTTTCTTCCGCCTGTAAGGCAATTGCAGTCAGGGCGGCGTCAAGCAAGGCGGGGCCTTGATCAAATTGACGGGAAATCATCTTGCAGTACTTTTGCCAGGCGTCACCGCGGCTGCCCATTTGGCTTTGGGCGTAGTAGTGAACATCGGATACAACTGCGATTTGCAGGGGAGCTTTTTCAAGCTCTGCGGCAAGGGCGATTGTTCCGGCGGGGATAAGGCCGAAAATCAGCCCCAGGCTTAAGAGTAAGGCGGTCAGCTTTCTAAAGTTTGAGCGAAAATCCATTTTGATAGTTCCTTTCATTCAGAAATTATTTTACTAAATTAAAAACCGTAAAAATGCAACCAACGCATGCACAAGTCGCCCCAGCTTTTGGCTAAAGCGTCGTACTGCGAGTTTTTCGGGTTCTTATAGTCAATATCAAGCGCCAAAGATTGGCCGTGAGGGCCGTAGGGGTACATATGCAGTTCAACAGGTACCCGTTTTTTGCGCAAAAGGTCAACCAAGGCAAAGCTCGCCTGGTAGTTTATGAGTATATCTTCAAAAGATTGCCACATGAAAACCGGCGGGCAGGTCATGCCTTCTTCATACTTAAATTCAAAGAATGAAAAAAGATTGAATTCATCGTCATCGTCATATTCATCAACCAAAATAACCGCGGCATAAGCCAAAACAACGGCGGCGGGCCTGCAGGGACAACGATCAACAGGGTCGGAGGATTGGGGGTCACCGTCGTCGCCCAAAAAGGCTGTCATAGCCGCTAAATTGCCCCCGGCTGAAAAGCCTATAAGGCCGATTTTGTCCCTATCAATCTCAAACTCGTCCGCCCGGGCATAAAGTTGGCGAACGCAGCGCTTGGCGTCGGAGACAATGACATCTTTTTCGTAGGGAATCAGCCTGTAATCCAGCACGGCGGCATTGATACCGGCAACATTAAGGGCTTTTGCGATTTTGACACCCTCGGCCGTGGACTTGAAGGTATAGCCGCCACCGGCCATGACTATCACGCAACCCTTGCCCTTACCGCCGGGTGCGGGCAGGAAGATAAAGCTTGGCTCGGGTTGTTTAAATTCCGGCTTATAGTCGGGAGTCCGGCCCTCCCAAAGCTTGTGTTGGGGGAAGAGGTCAAGCTCTTTTTGCCAACGCTCACGCGCTTCTTTGTTTTCTTCCAAAATCTCGTCATAAAATTCCGTCATAAAATCGCAACCTCCCATATATTTTGAAATTTAATTTTTAATCACTGCCTTCATCATGCGGTGGGCTTGAGTCTGCAGAGCCTAAAAGCTCTTCCGCCCTGCCGTAATCAATGGCGTCCACATCGCTCAACTTGCCTTGAATTATGTCACTTCTTTTTTGTGCGCGGTCAATGGAAGCACCGGCCTCATCAATCTTTTTGCGGGCCTTGCTCAAGAGCGTGCCGAAGTTTTCATACTGGGCCTTGGTAACTTCCAAAAGTTCACGCACTTCGTTGGCCTTGTCGTTTATGGCGACGGCCCTGAAACCCATTGAAAGTGAGTTAAGCAAGGCCGTGACGGTGGAAGGCCCGGCTACCATAACATTGAGTTGGCTGTGCAGTCTTTCAGGCAGGCCCGTGCGCGAGCCGGCTATTTCGGAATAAAGCCCCTCGGTTGCCAAATACATAATGGCGAAGGGGGTGGTGTAGGGCACATTGATATACTTTGTAACCTTTTTGGCCTCATTTAAAACCGTAGCTTCCAAGGCGCGGCGAGCGGTTTGCAGGGCCTGGGGGTCGGCTGCGTCGGCCGCGGCACACAGCCTTATATAATCTTCCATGGGCAATTTTGAATCAATGGGCAGGTAGGTAATCTGCTTGGAATCGCCCCCGCCGGGGATTTTTACAGCAAACTCTACCCTTTCGCTGCCCTTGGGGTTGGTGGCAAAGTTTTTTTCATACATGTGAGGGATGGTTTGGTCCAAAATATTTTCTAACTGCACTTCCGCCCAGGTGCCCCTGACCTTAACATTGCTTAAAACCCGATTGAGCGATGTGACATTGTCGGTCACACCGCTTGAAAGTTCTTTCATTTCACCCAAAGACTTGTTGACGCTTTCAAGTCTGTCGGACACGGCCTTAAAAGAAGAACCCAACCTTTCGGTCAGGGTTTCGCTTAACTTTTCGTCAACCGTGGCCCGCATTTGGTCCAGCTTTTTTTCATTGCTTTCTTGCAGGCGGGCAACGGATTCCGCCACTTGCCTGGCCTGGCGTTCGTTTTGTTGGGCATTGGCGGTGTAGATGGATTTTAAAGATTGGCTGACTTTTTCACCCAGCTCTTGTTGAAAGCGGGTGTTGGCCAATTTCATTTCATTGAAGGCGGTGGTTATGCTTAGCAGCTTATCGGTCGTTTCGTCACGGATTTCTTTTTGAAATACCGCATTTTCCCGACGGCTGCGTTCAAATTCATCGGCGTTTTGGCGGCTCAAGTCTGCCAGGCGTGAGTTGAGTGCGCCCAGGCGGTCCTTGACTTCGCCGCCGGCATCACCGTCGGACTTTTTTGAAAGTGAGTTGAGCTTTTGCAAAAGGGCAAAAGAAAGGGCAATGAGCAAAAGCACAAGTGCAATAATCAGCCATTGCAACGCTTGCATAAAAACCTCCGCCGAAAAGGGGTAAAACCGGCCCCGATTCATGAATTTAACCCACTAAATTATAGCAGATTAAAATATAAGATACAATTATAAAAGCAGGCAAAAAGCACAGGTGTGGGTCGGTGGACCCATTAGGGGCTTTTAATCATAAAATGTAAACAAAAGCTAACCCAAGCCCCCTTGTTTATTTATGGTAAAAATGCATGGAATATGGTGGCGGAATCTGTTATAATCGTAGTCGTGTGATAAAAGGCACTTCTGTGCTTTTTATCAATCTACAAGGACTATAATTTTTTTGGAGGTAAAAAAATGGCCCACAAGTATGTTTATCTGTTCAATGAGGGCGACGGTTCCATGCGCGAACTGTTAGGCGGTAAAGGTGCTAACCTTGCCGAAATGACAAAATTGGGGATGCCCGTCCCACAAGGCTTTACGGTATCAACCGAAGCTTGCACCCGTTTTTATGACGACGGCAAAGTCATCGCTGATGACATTTTAGCTCAAATCGACCAAGCTCTTGAGCAAATGGAAGAAATCACAGGCAAAAAGTTTGCCGACAAAAAAAACCCGCTCCTGGTATCGGTTCGCTCGGGTTCTCGTGCTTCCATGCCCGGTATGATGGACACTATCCTCAACCTGGGTATCAACGACGATGTTGCCAAAAGCTTGATTGCCGGCAACTCCGACCCTTCTTTTGAACGCTTTGTCTATGACTCCTACCGTCGCTTCATCCAAATGTTTTCGGATGTTGTTATGGAAGTGCCCAAGCACACATTTGAAGTTATTATTGACGAAATCAAGGCCGCACGCGGCACCAGTGAAGACGCCGACTTGACCGCAGGCGACATGAAAGAAATGGTTGAAAAGTTCAAGGCCTATTATAAAGAACAAAAAGGCTCGGACTTCCCCTCAGACCCGAGGGATCAAATGATTGAGTCCATCAAGGCTGTTTTCCGCTCTTGGGACAATCCTCGCGCCAATGTTTACCGCCGCATGAATGACATCCCCTATTCCTGGGGCACTGCGGTTAATGTTCAAGCCATGGTTTTCGGTAACCTTAACGAAAATTCGGGCACGGGCGTTGCCTTTACCCGCGACCCCGCCACGGGCGAAAAGGTTCTCTTCGGTGAATACCTGATCAATGCCCAAGGTGAAGATGTTGTTGCAGGCACACGCACACCCAACCCTATCTCTCAACTTCATGAAGAAATGCCTGAAGTTTATGACGAGTTTGTAGATTATGCTTATAAACTTGAAGAGCATTATAAAGACATGCAAGACATGGAATTTACCATCGAAAACGGTAAACTCTATATGCTCCAAACCAGGAGCGGCAAACGCACGGTTGCGGCGGCCCTTAAAATTGCCGTTGACCTTGTTGAAGAAGGCTTGATTGACGAAGATGAAGCAGTGCTTCGCGTTGACCCAAAACAACTTGACGCCCTTCTCTTGCCTCAATTTGACCAAGACGCTCTTGACAAGGCCGAAATTATCGGTTCTGCACTTGCAGCATCCCCCGGCGCAGCCAGCGGTAAGGTTGTTTTGACAGCCGAAGCAGCGGTTAAACAACACAACGCCGGTGAAAAGGTTATCCTGGTTCGCCTTGAAACCTCACCCGAAGACATTGAAGGCATGGCAGCCGCTCAAGGCATTCTTACCGTTCGCGGCGGCATGACATCCCACGCAGCGGTTGTTGCCCGCGGCATGGGTATCTGCTGTGTTTCCGGTTGCGGTGAAATCAGAATTAACGAAGCCGAAGGCTACTTTGAGCTTGGCGGCAAAAAATACAATGAAGGCGACCACATCTCGCTTGACGGTACCGCCGGCAACATCTACGGTGAAGCCGTTGCAACTGTTGAAGCCACCATCACCGGTGATTTTGACAAGTTCATGCACTGGGCAGACTCCAAGCGCAGGATGAAAGTTCGCACCAACGCCGACACACCGCAAGACGCCCAAAAGGCAATCGATTTCGGCGCAGAAGGCATCGGCCTCTG
>LSQX01110697.1_pt1 | contig 27131 bp, 25 predicted proteins | sample 654561 | NCBI WGS metagenome assembly LSQX01 (sample SAMN04489861, study PRJNA283612) | anaerobic digester metagenome | isolation source: 4 biogas reactors fed with cattle manure at either 37C or 55C with and... | place: Denmark: Kongens Lyngby | collected 2014
TGCAACTTGCTATTGCAATTTAAGGTAATATTTGAAAATATTAATTTATAAAGAATTGGCAGAAATCAGAGAAAAAAGTTAATCGCTTTCTTCTGTTGATTCCTTGTCATCAGCTGCCGCGGATTCGGCTGGAGCGGGAAGTTCGCCGGCAGGACCGTTAAGTATTTTCATAAACTGCTCTCCGTTGATGCTCTCCTTCTCGTAAAGAAACTTGGCACACTCATGGAGTTTGAACAAATTATCTTCAATTAGCTTGACGGCTCTATCATACTGTTTGTTCACAAGCTCAATGATCATCCGGTCGATCTGTGCAGAAGTCTCCGACGAACAGGCGAGAGCGGCTTCCCCTCCGAGGTATTGATTGGCAGCGGTTTCAAGAGCGACCATGCCAAATTCGGACATACCGTATTTTGTAATCATTGCGCGCGCCAATTTCGTCGCTTTTTCAATGTCGTTTGCCGCGCCGGTTGTAACCGTGTCAAATACAACCGCTTCGGCTGCGCGACCGGCTGTAAGGGTACATATTTGATCCATAAGCTCGTCTTTTGACATCAGATATTTGTCTTTTTCATAAACCTGCATCGTAAATCCGAGAGCGCCGGAGGTGCGCGGTATTATTGTGATCTTATGCACGGGAGCCGTGTTTGACTGTTTTGCGGCAACCAGAGCATGACCAATCTCGTGGTATGCCACGATCAGTTTTTCCTTTTCTGACAGCACCTGATTTTTCTTTTCGTATCCGGCAATGACAATTTCAATACTGTCTTCAAGGTCTTTCTGTATTACTGCGGTTCGGTTATGCCTTATAGCGCTCAATGCAGCTTCATTGATGATATTAGCAAGATCGGCGCCTGAAGTTCCTACCGCCATTCTTGCGATTGCTTCGAAATCGACATCGGCTGAGAGTTTTATCTTTTTTGCATGAACCTTAAGTATCGCAACACGCCCCGCTTGATCGGGCAGTTCAACGGGAATCCGACGGTCAAAGCGTCCGGGTCGGAGCAGGGCAGGGTCAAGGGTTTCGGGGCGGTTTGTAGCCGCCAGAATAATAACCCCTTTGCGGCCGTCAAAGCCGTCCATCTCGGTAAGAAGCTGGTTAAGAGTCTGCTCACGCTCATCGTTGCCGGTAAGACCGATACTGTCACGCTTCTTGCCTATCGTATCGATTTCATCGATAAAAACGATGCAGGGAGCTTTCTCTTCCGCCTGCTTAAACAGATCGCGCACTTTGGCGGCGCCCATTCCTACGAACATTTCGACGAATTCAGAACCGGAAATAGAAAAGAAGGGAACTCCGGCTTCTCCGGCGACGGCTCTGGCTATCAAAGTTTTACCGGTTCCGGGAGGACCGACAAGAAGCACTCCCTTCGGCAGAGTAGCGCCTATATCGGTGTATTTTTTCGGATTATGCAGAAAATCAACTATTTCCCGAAGCGAAGCTTTTGCTTCGTCCGCACCGGCTACATCGCTGAATTTGACACCGGTTTCAGATTCGACATAGATTTTTGCGTTGCTTTTGCCGAAAGACATAGCCCCCATTCCGCCGACCTGATCAATCATCTTCTTCGAAATAAAACGTCCGATCAGTATGAAAACCGCAATGGGTAGAACCCATGTCAGCAAAAACGAAAGCAGCGGGGACATCTGCTCGACTATCTCGGAACCGAAATGAGCCCCTGCCGCATGAAGCCGCTCTACAAGTCCGGGGTCTTCAAGTATTCCGGTTCGATAATAATTGGTCGGTATCACATTATCAGAAAAAAGGATCTGATTGCTATCGATCTGAACTTCATTGACTTCACGGGCTTCAATCATGTCAAGGAAGGTGCCGTAATCCACTTCTTTTATATGCGTTTCGCCAAGCCGCGGCAGAAGCAGAGAGTTAATGATCAACAGTACCGCCATAGCAATTATATAATAGAAAATAATAGGTTTTCTCGGTTTATTGACTTTTTTCATTATTCTCCTCAATCAGCAAGAAATAAAAGTAATTAATCACATAATATTTTACTATTGTTCTGTGAATTTTTAATGCGGAATATGTCGACAAAAACCGAATTTTGTAGTATAATCATATAAATTAACAAAATCATCAAGTAAATGTTGATAAAAAACACCGAGCATAATCTGCTCGGTATAAAGAAATTTATCGAAAAACCTTGTATGCTCGAATATTCAATTATAAACTTTCCGGAGAAAATGCCGTCTCAGTCACAAAGAACACGCTTTACCGCATCGTGCCAGCCGGATAAAAGTCTGGAGCGTTCCGATATCGACATTGAAGGTGAAAAGGTTCTGTCAACTTTATAATAATCTTTTATTTCATCTAAGCCTTTCCAGAAACCGCACCCCGTTCCCGCAAGGAACGCCGCTCCGAGAGCCGTGGTTTCGACGCAAGCCGGACGGATTATTTCAACATCGGATATATTTGACTGGAACTCGGCAAGGAAGTTATTCTGCGCGGCTCCCCCGTCTATCGCAAGACGACTTACATTGATACCTGAATCTTTCCTCATTACTTCAAGTATGTCTTCCGTCTGAAAAGCGATGGCTTCAAGGGCGGCACGAACAATATGCCCGCGTCCGACTCCTCTCGTAAGTCCTAAAATAGCCCCTCTTGCCGACTGATCCCAATACGGAGCTCCAAGTCCGGTGAATGCGGGAACAAAATAGCAGCCGGAAGTGTCTTCGACAGACAAAGCCAGCTCTTCACTCTGCGCGGCGCTTTGAATGATGCCGAGCTCATCACGCAGCCATTGTATTGCGGCTCCGGCGACAAAAACAGACCCCTCCAGCGCATAACCGGGCTCTCCGCCGGTACCGCAGGAAATTGTTGTAAGAAGTCCTCCCGAAGAGAATACCGGTCTGTTTCCGGTATTCATAAGCAGGAATCCGCCCGTACCGTAAGTATTTTTTACCTGTCCGGGCTGATGGCAGCACTGACCGAAAAGCGCAGCCTGCTGATCTCCGGCCGCGCCCATAATTGGTATCGGCTTCCCGAAAACAGATTCTTCGGTTTCGCCGAAATATCCGGATGACGGGAGCACCGCAGGCATCATGGATTTCGGAATGCCGAAGGTGCGCAAAAGATCCTCGTCCCACTTAAATTCCTGTATGTTGAAAAGCATTGTTCTCGAAGCGTTGGTATAATCCGTCGCGTGAACTTTGCATCCGGTCAGCTTCCAGATCACCCAGCTGTCGACAGTACCAAATATGAGATCACCGTTTTTAGCAGATTTGCGTATCTTTTCATCACTTTCAAGGATCCATTTCAGCTTTGTCGATGAAAAATATGCATCGGGAATAAGCCCGGTTTTAAGTTTGATTTTTTCCGAATAACCTCCGGTTTTCAGCTTCTCCGCCTCGGACGCGGTACGCCGACATTGCCAGACTATTGCGTTCATGACCGGCTTACCCGTATATCTGTCCCAGACGATGGTGGTTTCGCGCTGGTTTGCAATTCCTATAGACGCTATATCCGCTGCTCTGATACCGGCTTTAGTCAAAGCATCACGGCAAACATAGAGCAACGTTTCCCATATATCGCCGGGATCCTGTTCAACCCATCCGGCTTTAGGATAAATCTGCTTGAATTCCCGCTGCGATACCGCTTTAATATTCAGCTGATGGTCGAAAATCATGCAGCGTTCAGATGTGGTGCCGCAGTCGATAGACATTATGAATTTCAATTTCATTCTCCTAACATTCGATTCATACTACAATATATCAGAAATATTATCACAAAATGAAAAATAAGTCAATACTACACATAATATTTTTAATATCAGGCGCGATTTTCATCGCACTTTTGTCTTTGGTTCATTCGTCAGCTTATTATGACCCGAACACGCTTTTATCCGATAAATTCAAATACGACGATTTCGAAATTAAGTACCGGGCGTATATTCCCGATGATTATAAAGAGAAGAAATATCCCGTCGTTTTATATCTTCATACAGCCGGAGAAATCGGAAACGACAATATCAGGCAACTCGAAGACGGCCTTCCTCTTTTGCTTTTCAAATATGATTATATTGATCAATATCCGGCTATCTATCTCTTTCCCCAATCGCCGCGCGGCAGCAAATGGGTAGATGTCGAATGGAAAAGCGGAATTTATTCCACCGAAGAAATAAAGGAATCACCGTCTCTGAAATCAGCTATCGGGCTTGTCGAATATTACGCCGAAGAATACAACGGCGATAAAAACCGTATTTATGTTACCGGCATTTCTATGGGAGGTTACGGCACCTGGGATCTTTTGGCAAGACATCCCGGAGTTTTTGCCGCTGCCGTACCTATATGCGGCGGAGCTGATCCCGAAATGGCTGCTAATATTTCAACAACTCCTGTAAGAGCTTATCACGGAGATGCAGATGACATAGTTCCGCCGTCGGGGGATATTGCGGTTAACAAAGCACTCAAAGAAATCAATGCGGACGCAGAACTTACGATTATACCCGGTGCAAATCATTACGGTTTTTGGCTGGATGCTTATATTGAATCAATCGATTGGATGTTCGGTCAAACAAAAAACAACGAAGCTAACGCGAAAAACGGAGAAACCGAGACAACCGATTCCAGACCGGCTGAGATTGAGTCAACCGAATCCGCTCAGACAAATGAAACCTCGGATAAAAACTTAGCAAAAAATGCGCTTCTGATTTCAACGGGAGCTATAATTCTGTTCGTCATATGCTTTATTGTTGCATATAAAATCATACTTTATATTTATATATCCAACCGTGAAAGAAACAGGGATGATTGATTTACAAAATCGATTTTTACTTTATAATGCGCATTTTCACTTGACAATTCACCGGAAAAATATTATAATTTATATACAGTAAAAAAATGAAATGAACAGAGGTATAAAATCATGTTAGTAGGGGCCCAATTATATACTCTCCGCGATTATTGCAAAAATACCGCGGATTTTGCCGAAACGCTCAAGAAAGTAGCCGATATAGGCTTCAAAACCGTTCAGGTTTCCGGAACCTGCGCTTATGAGCCTCAATGGCTCAAAGAACAGCTCGACAAAAACGGTCTTCACTGTAACCTAACACACTTCAATTTCGACAGGATCACCGGTGATACCGAAAATGTTGTCGAGGAACATAATGTTTTCGGATGCAAATACATCGGAGTCGGCTCTATGCCCGGATTTCTGCACAACGGCATTGACGACTATATCAATTATGTTTCAAAAGGTCTTCCCGCAGCAAGGAAAATGAGCAAGCTCGGTTCTTTGCTTATGTACCATAACCATGATGTCGAGTACAAGGTGTATGAAGGCATGACATATATGGATCGACTTGCGGCTGCTTTCCCGGCAGAACTGATGGGCTTTACTCTTGACTCATACTGGATAAAATTCGGCGGCGCAGACCCTGTTGAAGAATTCCGAAAATTCAGCGGTCGGATCCCTTGCGTCCATTTTAAAGACATGGCGGTTTTGACCGACGGAACCAGGCGTTATGCTCCGGTTGGTTCGGGTATCCTTAATTTCGAAAAAATCGTTGAAGCCTGTGTCGCGGGCAGAACTGAATTCGCTTATATCGAACAAGATGACTGCTACGGAGAAGATCCCTTCAAATGCCTTGAATCATCGTATAAATACTGCAGATCGATCGGTCTTGAATAAAATGCCGGTTTTAAATATAAATATGCCGGCTTTTGATTATCCGGAGGTAGCTGAATGAAATGTCCGATTTGCGGCTTTGAAGATACCAAAGTAGTCGATTCACGCCCGACGGGGGATGACAGCATCAGAAGGCGCAGAGAATGTCTAAGCTGCCGTTTCCGGTTTACAACATATGAGTATATCGAAGCAGGTCCGGTTTTTGTAATAAAAAAAGACGGTTCGCGCGAAATATTCGACCGCAACAAGATTATGACCGGGCTTGTTAAGGCTTGTTATAAAAGACCGGTCTCGAACGCTCAGCTGGACAATATCATCTCGGAAATTGAATCAAGTGTTGCAAATTCGATGCGGCGCGAAATCAGCTCTTCTGAGATAGGTTCAATGGTTATGGACAGCCTGAGGAAACTGGACGAGGTATCTTATGTAAGATTCGCGTCTGTTTACCGCGAATTCAAGGATGTCGACACTTTTATGAAGGAGCTTAAAGAGCTCAAGAATTCACAGCTCAACCCCGAAAAAAAGAATACATAAAGCAACCGGCGGAGCTGTAAATATGCAGCCCCGCCGGTGTATTGGTTATTTTTCGAATATGAAGCTGAATTTCTCTCTTGCGTCGGCGATATTTTCCGTCGCCGCGTTTTCGTAGTCGATAAGCGTAAATGCCGCATCGGCAAGATGAAAGAACTTGGGGTCTTCATATGCCTTGCATATGAAGCTTTGACGCGGAGAGTTTATATCCTCGCCGCTGATCTGGAAGAAATTATTCTTTTCGCACAGCGACATTATGCGGTCGAGCTGAGCCGGGGAATTGCGGGTAGGCATATAGGTTACGGCGTTAAAACCGAGGTCCTTTATAACTGCCATCAGTTCATCAAGATAATCATCTTCAAACTTCTGCGCTTTCTTATCACCCGTTACGCTGTCGCCCACATCTCCGAGATAAGGATAAGCGGATATACCCCCGAATTCCTCCACCATATCGATGAATTTGCGGACATCGGGGCATTCCTTATTCGCTTTGACATAGAATCTTTCAACAAGATTGCTTTTGAGGATGCCGAGAATATCGTATTCATAGTATTGCGGATATTTATCGCCGGAAAGCAGCATATCCGTCTTTTTTTGGTCAAGCGGCAGATTCAGACCATTGCAGAGAAAATCAACCACTTTGGGAGGAGTCTGATATTGGGCGGTGATTTTTTTCGAGAGGGCGAATGTTATATGCCGTTCCGTAACCGAACCGCCGATTACATAATTTGAAAGCGGCAGCACATCGCGCTCAAAATCGAGAGACAGACCGAACGGTCGGACGATATCGTTGATATTTTTGCACATCGCATCATTTCGCTCGTTTCGGAAAGCTCTGTATGGAGCCAGCCATTCGTTCACTGCGTCGATATTCTGATGCGGTATCCCGTGCATTGTTACATAAGCTATCGAATCCTGATCCGGATTGTTTATTAGCTTTCCGTTGAGAGGGGTCTTTGACATATCAACGCGGCATTCGATGCCGACCGTTACCGGCATTCCGAATTTCCGTCCCGCTTCTATAAACTCCCATGAGCCGGCAGAACTGTCGTGATCCATGCAGCCGGCGGTTTCAAGACCGTTTTTCTTTGCGGTTTCAACCGCAGCGGCAGGAGTATACGGAGAGAATGAGTATGTTGTATGTATATGATTATTGATATATCTTACACGTTTTTCGTCTGACATCTCATTCTCCCTCAGTTAAGCATCAGCTGGCCGCCGGTAACGGGAATTGCCTGACCTATCTCGTATTTTTGTTCTATGATATAGTAAATCGCCCTGACAACATCTATGATCTCGCAGCCGCGTCTCATCGGAACCTTATCTTCGTAGAATTTGCGTACATCTGCAACGGTAGTGGCTCCCGTAACTTTGCCGGCTTTCAGATACTGCACGAAGAGCCCCTTTTCGGGATCGCTCCATAAAGGACCGTCAAGGAAGTTTCCGGGACAGACGGCATTTACCTTGATATTATATTCAATTAGCTCAAGTGCAAAGCTCTGAGTGAGACCGATTCCTCCGAATTTGGAGCCGGCATATGCAAAGTTCTTGTTTGAACCTTCGAGACCCGATTTGGAGTTAATCTCGATTACGTCCGACATATATCCGGAGCAGAAGCGATGCTGTATTTTCATCGGAACGGCGGCGTATTTTGTGCATAAGAAATAACCCTTATAATTGACCGATGTAACGAAGTCAAAGGCCTTTTCAGTCATTTCTTCGAGGCTTCCGGCTCTGGCAACGCCTGCGTTATTAACGAGGACATCAAGCCCTCCGTAATTAAGTACCGCGGTATTGACCATCTCCTTTACCGATTCTTCGTTTGCAACGTTTACCGCAACAGGCAAAGAATTCGGTATTTCGTCGGATGTTGCTTTGGCACCGTCGTAATTCATGTCGGCTATAACAACATAAGCACCTTCAGAAGCGAGATGTTCGGCAATTCCTTTCCCGAATCCCTGGGCTGCTCCGGTTACAATTACGATCTTGTTTTCAAGACGTTTTGTTCCGGAAGATGCTGCTGCCACTTTGCTGCGATAGCTTTCGACTTCCCAATTAATAATGAAATCAATAAGCCAATCGGGCATGGGAGACGAACCGCCGAAAGATTCGGCGTAACAGGCAATCTTTACCGCATCAAGGAAAAGCATCATCGAAGTATTTGCGGCTTTATATGTGTCTCCGAGTGCGAAGCAACCAAGCCCTCTGACATATACAATACGCGGCTTATAGCTGTTTTCTGCGACAAATTTATCAAAGAGCACTTTTATGGCATCCGCATCCGAGTTTTCGGGAACGACCAGTATTCTTGCCTTGTAGTAAACCATATGGTCGGGGGTGAAGCTCTTCGTTTCAGGATCATAAACAAGAACCTCTCTGTTAACGAAAAACTTCGCCGTTGCGGGTTTACCCTCTCCGTACATCATGCGTAGAGCAGGAGCAAGTGAAGCGGCTTTTTCTTTATCAAATTCGCAGTCACTGAAATCAGGTTCGCGGACGATCGATTTTTTCAGCGTTTTCATCGTGGATGCAAAAAGCTTATCGAGTGCCGCGATGTCGTCTGCAGCGAAGAAGACTCCGTGGTTTTGCAGGAATAGAAGGTTCGGGATTTTCTTTGATGCCTTTTTCCGGTTTTCAATAACTTCATTGCAGGATACCGCAAGAGTATATCCGGGTTTGCATACTCCGACGACAAGGGCGGAAGGGAAGAGCTGTTTTACTTTGCTCTCGTAGTCCTTACCGCAGGTAAGACCGTTGACCATCGCAGGATGAACATGGAGAACATACTTCTGCGGGAAAAGATCATGCAGCAGAGTTTCGACGGATGGACGGCGCGTCTCCCCCTTAGCCCTTGAATCCATCATGTCAGCCAGAACTTCGGCTTCCCGCTTCTTTTCATCTTCGGAATATGTCTTCTCAAGCATTTTTGCCAGCTTCGAACGGGTCATTTTGACAAATTCATCCGGCTTGATTGTAGCAAGGGAAGTTCCGGAACCTTTTATATAAAGATATTTATCATCTTTATATGAAGTATTCCCGCCGCCGGCAAGCACATAATCGGGATTCGAGCCGTATCTGTTGGAAAGTTCGGCCAGCATATTAAGAGCTTCTGACATTAAATTGCCTCCTGTTTTTTCAAAGAACGATATCCGGAGCGTTGGCAAGCAGGTACTTTTCCGCTTCCACGCACCAGAGATTGTTGTTGCGGCTTACAATCTCGGCAAGGGCGGCATAGAAAGGATCTTCTTTTCCTCTTTCGGCAAAATCGGTTATTGCCACAAGCGGAAGATCCTTGTTGGTATAAACAAGTTTCTTTCCGCCGGGAATCTTCGGCAGATTAAGTGTGGTTTCGACAACCGTATTGAGTCCGCCGATATGAGTGATCATTGCAGAGGGATTAATTCGCCCTGACTGCATGTATTCAAGCGATTCGATCATGTCTGCGGTATTTCCGCCTGAGGTACCCACGACGTGAGTTGAAGCATAATGTACGTTGTAGAAATTGAACATTGCGCTGAACTTGGGATCGGTAGGACCCGCAAAGAAGTTAAGGCATCCGTCGCGCGCAAGCAGTCTGTCTCCCTGTTCGACAACCGCTTTCACCGGTGCATAAACAAACACATCATTGAATCCGTCACCGTCTTTTGTCAGGCTGCGCAGGTATTTGTCGGCAGCTTCCGGATCGGAGGCATCAACATGGTCGTTTGTATTGACATATACAAGCTTAACGCCGTGTTTCTCAGCTTCTTCGGGAGATAACACTTCCGCTGCCCGGGCAAGACGAGTTTTGTCAATATCGGTAACGACAAGCAGTCCCGGCTTACGGTCACCGTGAATTGCATAGTCAATAAGACCAAGACCCATAGGGCCGGCTCCGGCAAGGATAGCCATGTTTCCGCCTTCGACTATGCCCATATCGTGCTTATAAACACCGGCTTTAGTGTGATAGCTTGCATGAAAGCCGCCAACTATGCAGCTCATCGGCTCCGAAAGGGAACCGTAGAAGTAAGCTTCTCCATTATAAGGCAGAAGGCAGCCCAGTTCCATAACCTCATTCGGTATGATTACATAGGTTGCAGCGCCGCCGATATACTTATATGAATAACCGGGGGAAGCAAGCGAGCCTTTATAATTAATCGCAGGCTGGATCGAGAATTTCTGACCCTCCTTAAACTGATCCCTCCACTTTGCGCCGACTTTTATAAGTTCACCGCAGAATTCATGCCCGATTATCACAGGATTTTCGGCAACATCATCGGGAACGCGCTTGTGGTTAGGACCCTGAATTGCAGCCTTGTGAGAAGACATGCAGATACTGTCTGAAATGACATGGGCGAGAATTTCATCCTCTTTGATCTCGGGCAGCTCAAACTGCTCAAGCCGAAGATCGTTTACGCCGTAAAGTCGCACAGCTTTGGTTAACATAATTTCCACCTCATAACTATTAATGATTGAATTTATTCTTTTTTTGTGGTATTATAATAAGAAATAAAACAAAAGATACCGTATTAATTATACCATCATCCCCCGAGGCTTGTCAATATTGCGGAAAAATATCACAGTAAGCAGTATTTGTGCGTATAATACGCACATATTGCTCAATTAAAGCAATAATCAGTCAATCGATACAGAATATAGGTATTTGGTGATGATATGACGTCAAACGAACGCAGAAATGATATAAAACGACTGTTAAATGAAAACAATTCCGCCACAGTTAAGCAATTGGCGCAGATTTACCATGTCAGCGAATCGACGATACGCCGGGATCTTTCAAAAATATCATCCGGAAGCGGAGCAATACGCCGTACATACGGCGGAGCGCTGATGCTTGATAATCTTTCAAGCGATCTTCCTATCAACATTCGAGAGCGGGAACATACCGAAGCAAAAATCCGTATAGCGCAGACCGCTTCAAAGCTGATATCCGACGGAGCGACAATAATTCTTGATACCAGTTCCACCGTAACCGAACTTGTTCCGTATCTCAGAAGATTTGAAGCTCTGACAGTTATTACGAATGGCATTAAAACAGCCTATCTGCTGAATTCATACAGCAAAATTACGACTTTCTGCACCGGCGGAAGGCTTCGCAAACACAGCATGTCTCTGGTCGGAAGCACCGCTTGTCAGCGCTTTGAAGAGATCAACGCCGACTGGGCATTCATATCTTGCCGCGGCTTTACAACCGAAAAGGGGGTAACCGAATCTTCCGACGAAGAAGCCCAGGTTAAAAAAACCATGTTAGCTGCCGCATCAAAAACGGTATTGTTATGCGACGGCTCAAAAATAGGGCAGATCATGATGAACCGGGTTTGTACCATTGATAAGCTTTATGCCGTCATAACCGATATCCCTATGTCCGACGAAATGACATCCGAGCTTTCATCAAAAGGGGTTCGCATTTACATCGCGAAATGAGCTGTTCTTTGAATATGCCGACTAAATTTTCTGAATATATATATATTTTCCGTTTGAAATGTGATATAATTATAATATTAATGTTTTTATATCAGTGATGTGAATATGAACGAGACTGAGAAAAGAATATACGCGCTGCGCGAAACGATTAACCGTCATCGCCGATTGTATCATGAGCTTGACAGTCCAGAGATTTCAGACTATGAGTATGACCTGCTTTTCCGCGAGCTCACAGACCTTGAAAACAAAAACCCGGAATATATCACTCCCGATTCGCCGACAAGACAGGCAGGATATACACCGGCTGCAAAATTTTCCAAGGTAACGCATGAAGTTTATATGGGAAGTCTTAACGACGTCTTTTCCTTTGAAGAGCTGGAAAGCTTTATTTTAAAAACCGATGAAGACGCAGGGACAACGATCGAGTTTTCGGTTGAGGAAAAAATCGACGGACTTTCCGTCTCAATTATTTACGAAAACGGAGTTTTGATATCTGCCGCCACACGCGGAGATGGTTATGTCGGCGAAGATGTGACCGATAATATCAGAACCATTAAATCACTCCCCAAACGGATAAGTTATGAGGGACTCCTTGAAATTCGCGGCGAAACATATATGCCGCTGTCAAGTTTCGAAGCGCTTAACGCCGAACGTGCCGAAAACGGCGAGCAGCTATTTGCAAACCCGCGAAATGCGGCGGCAGGCTCATTAAGACAGCTTGATGCAAGAATAACCGCCGAACGCAATCTTGATGTAATTGTATTCAATATACAGCGCTGTGAAAAACAGTTCTCCCGTCACAGCGAAGGGCTTGAATTTTTAAACTATTTAGGGTTTGATGTGGTTAATCATACCGTAACATCCAATCCCGAAAAAATCAAAGAGTTTGTCAATAATATCGGAGAAAGCCGCGGACAGCTCGGTTACCTGATTGACGGCGCAGTTGTCAAAGCCGATCTTCTTTCTGACAGAATCCGCCTCGGTGAAACCGCCAACACGCCGAGATGGGCGGTTGCTTATAAATTCCCTCCGGAGGAAAAGGAAACGGTGTTAAGGCATATCGATGTCAATGTCGGTCGAACCGGCGTCCTTACACCTTACGCCATGTTTGATCCGGTGCACCTCGCCGGAACCACTGTTTCGAAAGCCACTCTCCACAACGCCGATAATATTTCCGGCAAAGATATCCGGATCGGCGATACTATTATCGTAAGAAAAGCCGGAGAGATAATTCCGGAAATTCTCGGAGTAAATCTTTCAAAACGACCGGAAAATGCAATTCCATATAAAATTCCGGAAAACTGTCCCTCGTGCGGCAGCCCGGTTACAAGGGAAGAGGGAGAAGCAGCCATAAGGTGCCTGAATCCTGCTTGTCCGGCGCAACTGCACCGCAATTTAGTGCACTTTGTTTCAACAAATGCGATGAATATCGTGGGACTCGGCGAAAAACTGCTGCTGAAATTAATAAATGAAAAACTGGTTGCAAACTGCGCCGACATATATAAACTCAAAGCCTCCGAACTTTCCGAGCTTGACAGAATGGGTGAAAAATCGGCAGCCAACATAATTCAAAGCATTGAAAACTCAAAAACCAGAGGGCTTGACAAGCTGATATACGCACTTGGTATCCGTGAGGTCGGTGAAAAAGCAGCAAAGAGCCTCGCCGTTCAGCTGCGGGATATTGAAAAAATCTTTGAATCCGATGAAGATAATCTAACCGCAACTCAAGACATCGGTGAAGTTACTGCGCATAATGTAATCGAATATTTCAAAAAACCCGAAACCCGTGTCATCATAGACGAACTCAAGTCTTTTGGTGTTCTTACCGTTCTTGAAGATACAGAATCAGAACTCCCGGATATGTTTTCGGGAATGACCTTTGTTCTGACCGGAACTTTATCCTCACTTACACGAAACGAAGCAGAAGCGATAATCGAGAACTGCGGCGGCAAAACATCATCTTCGGTGTCCAAGAAGACAGATTATCTGTTAGCCGGAACAGATCCGGGCAGTAAATATACAAAAGCCCAGTCGCTCGGTATTAAAGTCATCGATGAAGCTGAATTCAAGCGCATGATAGAATCCAAACAAGATTAATACAAAAAAATGATTTTAGATAAGATACAGATTCATGTTAAAGCCGGAGACGGCGGCAGCGGTGCGGTATCATTCCACAGAGAAAAGTATATATCGCACGGCGGTCCCGACGGCGGCGACGGAGGCCGCGGCGGAAACATAATTATAACGATCGACAAAAGCCTCAATTCTCTGATCGATTATAAATACAAAAGAATATTTAAGGCTGAAAACGGTGCCAACGGCGGAACAAAAAAGTTTCACGGGGCGAACGGCGCAGACGTAATACTGAGAGTGCCTCAGGGTACCATAATCCGTGACGCCGAAAGCGAATTGATCATAGCCGATATGACTGACGCCGACGACCTTGTTATCTGCCGCGGAGGCAACGGCGGCTGGGGAAACGTGCATTTCGCCACACCTACAAGACAGGTCCCGCGTTTTGCGAAAAGCGGACTCAGGGGCGAAGAAAAGGAAATTATACTTGAGCTCAAGATGATAGCTGATGTAGGTCTTATCGGACTTCCAAACGCCGGAAAATCATCGCTCTTGAATAAAATCAGCGCTGCGAGACCGAAGATCGCAAGTTATAAATTCACTACTCTGACACCTATCTTAGGCGTAGTAACTCATCCGTCCGACAACTCCGTCACTTCGGTTGTTGCCGATATTCCCGGACTTATCAGCGGTGCTTCGGAAGGCGCGGGGCTTGGGTTTGAGTTTCTCCGGCATATAGAGCGCTGCCGTTTATTCGTTCATGTGGTCGACGCTTCCGGAGAAGACGGTGATCCCGTAGAAAATCTAGAGACAATAAACAACGAGCTCAGAAACTACGACAGCTCGCTTTTAGACAGACCGCAGATCATTGCCGCGAACAAATGCGACATTCTCGCCGAAGACACCGATACGACCGAGATCGAAGCATATGCCGCAAAAAACAACTGTGGTTTCGCAAGAATTTCTGCGGAGACCGGTGAGGGCTGCGAAGAGCTTGTTAAGATAATGTTTGAAAAGCTTGAAAAGCTGCCGGCAATAAAAATATACGAACCCGAAATCGATCCGAATGATGAATCAAGCGGCCGGGAAGACCAATCTATTGAAATCACGAATGTGAACGGCAAATATGTTGTTGAAGGCGAATGGCTGTTGCGGCTGATGAGAGACATTAATTTCGATGACAGAGAATCGCTCATGTATTTCCAGCGAGTCCTGCGCACCAAGGGAGTTATCGAAGCTCTTGAGGAAAAGGGATGCAAAAACGGAGATACGGTATCGATTTATGATTTCGAATTCGATTTCGTCAGCTAATAATATTAATGGAGATTTAATCATGAAAAAAATCATGCTTGGAAACGAAGCGGTAGCAAGAGGGCTTTATGAAGCCGGCTGCCGACTGGTATCAAGCTATCCCGGTACCCCCAGTACCGAAATAACCGAATATGCCGCAAAATATGATGAGATATACGCCGAATGGGCTCCGAACGAAAAGGTAGCGCTCGAAACCGCCATCGGTGCATCGGTTGCGGGCGGTCGATCCGCCTGCTGCATGAAGCATGTCGGGCTTAATGTTGCGGCTGATCCATTGTTTATCGGCTCATATGTCGGTGTCGGCGGAGGAATGCTGATTATAGTGGCTGACGACCCGGGCATGCACAGCTCTCAGAACGAACAGGATTCAAGACATTACGCGGAAGCTTCAAAACTGCCGATGCTTGAACCGTCAAATTCGAAGGAATGCATTGAATTTGTAAAAGCGGGTTTTGAGTTATCCGAGAAGTTCGACACCCCGGTAATTATACGTCTCTGCACCAGGATTTCGCATTCGCAGGGGATTGTTGAGTTATCCGAACGAGCCGAGCACGAGCTTGTTGATTACGTAAAAGATCCCACAAAACGGGTAATGACGCCCGCAAACGCAAAACCGAGACACATTATAGTCGAACAGCGGCTAAATAATCTGTCGGAATTCGCCGATAACTGCGATTTGAATACAATCGAGATGAACGGTAACAAACCAGACATCGGAATTATAACCTCGGGAACCAGCTATAATTATGCACGTGAAGTGTTCGGAGACTCTGCTTCTTATCTAAAGCTCGGCATGGTTTTCCCTCTGCCCGAAAATAAAATCAAGGACTTTGTTTCGAATTGCAGTCGGATTATCGTTATTGAGGAACTTGACGATTATATCGAAAGTTTCTGCAAGAAAATCGGCATTATTGTTGACGGAAAGAATCTGCTGCCGAAAACTGACGAATTTTCTCAGGATCTGCTCCGCGAGAAACTGCTCGGAATAAAGTCGGAGAGCGTTTCTGTTGACGATAAGATCCCCGGCCGACCGCCGGTGCTTTGTCCGGGATGTCCGCACAGGGGAGTATTCTATGTTTTCAAAAAGCTGAAGCTTTATGTTTCGGGAGATATCGGCTGTTACACCCTCGGCGCCGCACCTCCGCTGAGTTCAATAGACACCACGTTTTGTATGGGCGCTTCGGTTTCTTCAATTCACGGGTTCAACAAAATCCGACCGGAATTGACAGGGAAATCGGTTGCAGTCATCGGCGACTCGACATTCATGCACTCCGGCATCACGGGACTTGTAAACCTTGTTTACAATAAAGGGCAATCTACGCTGGTAATACTCGACAACCGCATAACCGCCATGACCGGGCACCAGGAAAACCCGTCAACCGGCAGAACACTGAAAGATGAATCCACTTATGCCGTAATGCCAGAAGATGTCGCTCTCGCCGTAGGGGTAAAAAAAGAGCATATCAGAACAGTTGATCCGCTTGATATCGCCGAATTTGAGAAGGTTCTTAAAGAAGAACTTGCTTCGGGCGAACCTTCTGTCATAGTCTGCCGCCGTCCCTGCGCTTTGCTGAAAGGAGTTGAGCGTCTGCCCGCTTATCATGTAGATGCGGATAAATGCAAGAGCTGCCGCGCCTGCATGACAATAGGCTGCCCATGTATTTCGATGACGGACGGCAAGGCAAAAATCGACGAAACGCTTTGCACCGGCTGCGGGCTCTGCATCAAACTCTGCCGATTTGGAGCTATAAACGGAGGCAATAAGTAATGATGAACGAAACGAAAAACATAATGATTGTGGGCGTCGGCGGTCAAGGCTCGCTGCTCGCTTCAAGAATAATCGGAAATGCCGTCCTGCTGAAAGGTTACGATGTCAAAGTATCCGAAGTTCACGGAATGTCTCAGCGCGGCGGTTCAGTCGTTACCTATGTAAGATACGGCGAAAAAGTCTGGTCGCCGGTTATCTGCCGCGGTGAAGCCGATATAATCATAAGCTTTGAGCTGCTTGAGGCGGCAAGATGGCTGCCATATCTGAAAAAAGGCGGCGTCATTGTCGTCAATACACAAAAAATCAACCCTATGCCCGTAATAACCGGCGCTCTTGAATATCCGGATCAGCTTGTTGAAAAGATAAAAGCAAAGGGGATAAAGATTGTCGCTGCCGACACATTAAAACTTGCAAAAGAAGCCGGAAACGAAAGAACATCCAATGTGGCGCTTATCGGTCTTATGGGAAGATATCTCGGTTTTGACGTCGAAACGCTGAAGGAATCGGTGAAAATATCAGTTCCCGCCAAGTTCCTTGAAGTGAATCTTAAAGCTTTTGAGCTCGGTTATAACTACGAAAAGTAATTTCATTAAAGGAACATATAATTATGGCTTTTTTCAACAAACACGAAGAAACGATGTCAAGCGATGAAATGGCGTCGCTGCAAACAGAAAGACTGATAAAAACCGTAAGGCGCGCATATGAGAAGGTGATGCCATACAGAGCGAAAATGGACGCCGCAGGCATAAAACCCGAAGATATTAAAAGTGTAGATGACCTTATAAAACTGCCGTTTACTACAAAACAAGATCTGAGAGATAATTATCCTTACGGTATGAATGCCGTGCCGATGAGCGATGTTGTGCGCATACACGCATCTTCGGGAACAAGCGGCAAGCAGACCGTTGTAACGTATACACAGCGTGACCTTGATGTCTGGGCGGAATGTGTCGCAAGAGTTCTTGTCTGCGCAGGGGCTACAAAGGATGATATAGTTCAGGTTTGCTACGGTTATTCGATGTTCACCGGCGGGCTCGGAGCTCATTACGGTGCGGAAAAGCTCGGATGCTCGGTAATACCGGCTTCTACCGGAAATACCGCTCGTCAGATTATGATGATGCAGGATTTCGGTACAACTGTTCTTTGCTGCACTCCGTCATATGCCATTTATTTGTATGAATACATGCGGGATAACAATATTTCGCTGGATTCGGTCAACCTGAAATACGGCATTTTCGGAGCCGAACCCTGGTCCGACAATATGCGCACCCAAATTGAAGGTTTCCTGAAACTTGAAGCAACCGATATTTACGGTCTTTCCGAAATATGCGGACCCGGAGTTGCTTTCTCATGTCAGACTCGCAAGGATCTTCATGTAAACGAAGACCATTTTATAGTCGAAGTCATCGATCCTGTTACCGGTTTACGTCAGCCGGACGGTGTGCCCGGTGAGATTTGTTTCACCTGCATCAATAAAGAGGCTATGCCGCTTATCCGCTATAATACCCGTGACATATCGGCTCTTCATCACGGCAAATGTGACTGCGGACGCACACTTGTCCGAATGGACAGAGTAACCGGCCGTTCCGACGATATGCTGATTATAAGAGGAGTCAACGTATTCCCGTCGCAGATCGAAAGCGTACTCCTAAGCACTGGGAATGTCGATCCGAGATATCTTATCATAGTTGACCGGCAGGGAACACTCGATCAGATGGAGATCAAAGTGGAAATAAGCTCCTCGCAGTTTACCGATCAGATCAGAGGTCTTGAGACGCTTGAAAACAATATCAAAAACCAGATTGATTCTGCGCTTAATATTTCTGCGAAGATAACTCTTGTCGAACCGGGAACCATAGAACGTTCGGTAGGTAAAACAAAACACGTAATTGATAACAGAAGACTTGATTAAAGGGGGAAGGGAAATATGCTGACGAAGCAGATTTCGATATTTGTCGAAAACCGTACCGGCAGGCTTGCCGAAATCGCACAGCTTCTCGCCGACAACGACATTAATCTCCGCTCACTTTCTGTCGCCGATACAAGCCGTTTTGGCGTTTTAAGGATAATTGTCAACGATCCTTATTCGGTTGAAAAGCTTTTAAAAGAAAAGGGCTTTGCGGTTTCAATCACTTCGGTAATTTCGGTAAGAATGGACGACCGTCCCGGAGGATTGGCAGAAGTTTTGAAAGTGCTGGCTGACAACAATATAAACGTCGAATACATGTATGCATTTCAGGCTTCAAATAATGAAGCCTATGTAATCATGCGGGTCGACAACGACCTTGCGGCGCAGGACATACTTGTTAAAGCCGGCTATAAAGGCTATTGCAAATTTTAAATAATAAATGCCCGCTACAATCGGGCATTTACAAACGAGAATACAGTTCCCGCAAGGTGAATATATCGCAAAATATACAAACGAAGCAGACACAATAAAAGCTCGCCATTTCCAGATGCTGCCTTTATTCTGGGAGATACTGTTTAAGATCATCTTGGTAAGCGCGGCTCTGTTTATTTTAGATTGGCGAATTGCTTTGATTACCATAGGGCTTTTAACAACGCCGCTATATGTCCCAAAACTGATAGAAAAGCGATTGCAGAAAGCGCAAAAAGAATATCTGAAAGCGGTTGAGGAGAATTTAGCCAAATTCAAAGAGGTTATCGCCGAAAACGGTGCCAGCCTTTCCGGAGGCGAAAAAAAGCGCATCTGTTTTGCCCGTGCTTTACTGCGGGATACCAATGTGCTGATTCTCGATGAACCGCTCGCAAATCTTGATGATACCACAGCTTGTAAGATTGATGACTTGTTACTGTCAATAAAAGGGAAGACAATGATTATAGTATCACATCATTTTCCGAGGAAAAACGAATGTTGTTTGATGCTGTTATCGCAATGAATAATATTTGATTGAAGTATTAACAATGATACAACAAAAAAGAACCCCGGAAAACAGAGGGTTCTTTTTTGATGTCTGTTAATATTGCTATTTGTTAATATATTATTAATATATGAGTTTATTCCGCAGTAGTTTCTTCGACACCGCTGTAGCTTATAAGTTCGTTGCCGCCCGAACTGAAGCTCTTGATGCGATACTTGCCGTCGCGTTTTTCCATGACATAATACATTGTTTCTTTTATAACAGTCTCATCTCCCGTGGCAATGTTTTTTGATGTCGCGGTTGATACCGAGGTCACATTGGCTTTACCGTTTACATCAAGTATTACATCAACGCTGTTAAGCTCGTATTTAGCTTCAAAAACACCGGAACTTGACTTGAAATTTTCAAGCATCTGGGCTTTCTCATCTTCGTTAATGTCCCAGAAAGTCAGATAGTTGTCGAAATCTGAAATGTTGTAAAAACCGTACATTTCATTTAAAGCATCGAATACTTCAGAGGTTGCTTGGATTTCTTCAGGGGACCTGCTATCTGAACCGTTAGGGTTATTGGTCGATAGATTCGATCCGGTTTCTCCGGAATTTTTGCCGCCGCAGGACATAAACAAAGCGATCAACATTATTAAGGTAAGCACCACCGAAATAAATTTCAGAAATTTCATTTGAATCACTCCGCGAAATATATTTTTAAAATTAAAGTTATAAGCTTGTTTTTGGCTACAGAATATTATACCATATTTTTGTATTTATTTCAACAGTCTGTATCAAGTATTTTCATTTTCAACACATTCCGGAGCGAGTTTTATTTTGTTTGACATGTATTTCCGTTCCCTGTATTATACTAAATATTCATTTAGTATAATAAGCGTTGTTTTTCTGACGGTTTTCGGAAACCATATTTTGCCGTTATATTCTCTGCTAACATTTCATTATGTACTCATAAGACGAAAGAATTACTTTTTATCATGAAATGTTTGTGCATTATTTACTCTTGCAATAATCCGGGCTTTGTGGTATAATATTATTTGCCATGGGGGCGTAGCTCAGTTGGCTAGAGCGCATGCTTGACATGCATGAGGTCATTGGTTCGAGCCCAACCGTCCCCACCAAAAAAGATGCAGTTTTTGCATCTTTTTTTATTCGGCTGTTAAATATTTGCCTGGTATGGCAATATTCAGCCGGTAATGCCTAAACCAAATAAAAAAGTCCGGATTTATATAAAACCTTATGACGTCTGCTGCTGACAAGATGAACTACAGGCGCTATTTTAATTCCAAAATTAACGAATCGTTTCAGCGACTTTATATATGGAATTCTTCACCATTTCGGTGCATACGTCTATTCCTTCTTCCGTCAGATGGATTTTGTCATCATCCCGTATATAACGGTTGACATCGACAATCAGAGCACTCCATAAATCGTTAATGACGACTCCCATCTCTGCAAGCTTAGGAACCAAAGCTTCATTATATTTGCTTATCTGATCGTTTTTATTGTAAATGTTGCCGATTGCGGCAGGAGTGGACGTTGCGAAGATAACGTTTTTATGACGCTTAATCAGAATTGACGCAATCCGAACCATGGTATCGACATAAACATCGACAGGTGTAAAAAGCATATTATCACCAAGGATATCACAGCAATCCCAGAGACCGTTATTCCAATGAACAATATGTGAACCACCCATATAACCAGCCCAGTCAAACAATCCGCGAAGCGTATACTGGGCAAAACGGCAGTTATCGTCGGGTTGCCAGACCTGGTAATTATCCCCAAGTTCAGCCGCAAACCTATCTCCGTAACCGATTCGGCGGATAGAATCTCCCAATAAAGTAACTTTAATCATTTTGTCCTCCGATATTTAACATTACTAATTAAAGATTAAAGATCCACAAAAACAGGTTCATGTCCTGTTGCCGGCATTATAATATCAATAATGTCAGTTATTTTCAATTTAATACTTGCCGTATTTATATTGGGATGGCAGCCGACAAACTCATCGTCAAGCAGTTCCCTGTCGATCAGCGGTTTTACCTGACATTCATTATCATTAATTATACCGAGAATACTGACTGCGCCGGGTGTAATGCCAAGAAGTTTTTCCATATATTCGGATGAAGCAAACGAAAGCCTTGATGAGTTTATCTGTTGTGAAAGATCCTTTGTCTTAAAAGGCTTGTTATTTTTGATCATCAAAAGATAAAATACGGTACATTGCCGGTTGCACAAAAATAAATTCTTGCACATGGTGGTCCCGAGCACTCTGTCGATCTCTTCGCAGGCATTCATGTCCATCGCCGGCTCATGCTCAACCCTGTCATATTTGATTTTAAGCGAATCGAGAAAATCGTATACCTTTATTTCTCTTTCGGAAAGTCCGTCTGTTTTTTGAGGTCTGCCGTGAAACAGTTCCATTTATATATCCTTCTTACCAGTATGTTTTTTTATATTATATCAATAACATCCGGACAATTCAAGCTTATTTTATATAATCAGATAAAATATCCGACAGATATGAGTCTGCCGAATAATATTCCGTATAGATTAAAATACATCAATAAAGAAGCATTAAAAAAACTGTTTAATCTTCAAAAAATAACCCTACAACTTTCTCAAAATGAGCTATGACTCTTTTATCGTTTGAAGATAAATTGTCTTTACTGCCGGATGAATCGGAGCAGGAGGCAAAGATTGTTGCTGCAATCAAAACAGCTGAAATAACTGAGAGGCTTTTCTTTTTCATTGATGGGTTTGATCTCCTTTTCTTAAATAATAGCGGCGTCCGGCAGATCTGAATCCGCCGGACAAATATAAACAATATTAACTTCCGAATAATCCTTTGACTTTATTGAGTATGTCACCGCCCTGGTTATCATCACCGCCGAGTTTAAGGAGATCGTCCATTTTAAAATTATCGGGAAGTTTGATGTCACCGTCGGCAATTTTTTGCTTAACGCCGTCAACGACCTTATTGATCTTATCATCGGGAAGATCAATACCCAAAAGTTTTTCCACTGTCTTTACCGGATCCTTAAAAAGTTCGGTGATTTTTGCGGGATCTCCCTTGAATTTCTCCACAAGATCGGAAACGATCTTTTTGATATCAAAGTCTGCCATGATTCTTCTCCTTTAAAAATACGGATATTTTACAATTTTACCTGATTTTGCTGTTGTGTTATATTAATTTTATCACAATATGTTTAATAAAAAAACAGTTGACAGCCTTGAAATAAAATACAGAGAGTTAACATTCGGTTAATTTCACGAAAGCTTTAAAAAAACATTTGAAAAAACTTTTGTGTAGTGTATAATTAAACCAAGAAGATGACCGATGCTATGAGGTATAAAATAATGAACGTCAACAGATATATTACTGAACCCGCGAAAAAGATACCGGTTATTGCCGAAGCCGATATCTGTGTTATCGGCGGTTCTGCAACCGGCGTTTTTGCAGCAGTCAGAGCGGCGAGACTCGGTGCCAAAGTGATTCTTGTCGAAAGAAGCAATTGCTTCGGCGGAACGGCAACAAACGGTCTTGTCAATGTATGGCACACACTCCTTGATACCGAAAATAAAAAACAAATCATAGCCGGACTTACCGCCGAACTCCTTGAACGCATCGAACCTGTATCCGACAGAGGAAGAGACCGCGCCGGCTCCCATTTTTTCAACCCGCATGAGATGAAAACCGAGCTTGACCTGATGCTGATCGAAAACAAAGTGTCTTTCATGCTCCATACCATGTATACCGGGCTTTTAACTTCGGGGAGTACAATATCAGCTGTTTTTGTTGAAAACAAAGACGGACGAGGAGCCATAAAAGCTGATTTCTTTATCGATGCTACAGGTGACGGCGATCTTTGCCGTGACTTAGGCATTGAATCATACACACACTCTAATATACAGCCTCCATCTGCCTGTTTTCTGCTTGACGGCGATGCTTCCGACATCGATGCGATGGGAATCATCAGACGCTACGGAGATGAGGTAGGTCTTGAAAAAGACTGGGGCTGGAGCTGCCGGGTACCGGAATCTAACGGCATTACTATGCGGGCGGATACGCATGTAACCGGATTTATGCTTGATCGGGCGGATGATCTTACTAAAGCCGAAGTAGAGGGACGCAGAAAAATGCGTGCTCTGGTAAAACTCCTTAACAAATATGGAAAAGAAGGGGCAAAATACTCTAACATATGCTCCTGTTCGTCGATAGGCATCCGCGAAACCAGGCATTATATGACAATGAGGCAGGCAAAGCAGGATGAACTATTATTAGGCAAGAGGTATGATGATAACATACTCAATGGGACATATAATGTCGATATCCATCTCGCCGACGGCAGCATCACCTTCCGGCATTTCGACGGCAGCTACAATACCGAGCTACGTGACGGCCGGCATATAAAAGGCAGCTGGAGAAAAGAGCTCGGAATTGCCGATAATGTTCCGGTACCTACATACTATTCACTTCCATTCAGCTGCCTTGTTCCGCAAAAACATACAAACATTATCGCCGCCGGAAGGATGATCAACGCCGACATCGGTTCCTTCGGCGCTTTAAGGGTAATGGTTAACCTCAATCAGATAGGAGAAGCTGCAGGCGTTGCGGCTTACTTGGCTTTAGATAAAAACATACCAGTTCAGGAGCTTGAAGGAATAAAGGTGGCAAAAACTCTGTCCGAAGGCGGTTCCGCCAACTTGGGTTAATTGCTACAAAAACTATTAAATTAATTTATCTCCCGTGCCGCTTCATCAATTCAAACGCAGCGGCACGGGAGTTATGGGTATATTTAATACTGATAATTATTGCTGTAATTCTGTTATAAGTATAACGGGATCGAGGGTATTACAGGATGTATCAAGAAGCATAGAGCCGTCGAGGAGCTGGTCAAAGCATATTTCTTCAATACTGCCGTTCGGCATTAGCTTTTTCACATTTGACACTTCGTTTTCAAATTTCAGTTGAAGCTTATCGAGCGGATCGAATCCCAAGTTGTATACAGCGATAAACAACTTGTTTGGTTCATCTTTTATCTCGGCTGCCTTGAGATAAATCTCGGCGTCTCCCGGATAGTATACAGTAAGCTCACCGCATTCCTGCATCAGGCTAATCAACTGCATTTTTCTTGATAAGTTTAAGAAACTAAAGGCTGTCGTAAGATTATACGGCGCGTTCGGTGTGCCGCAGAAAACCGTGATTTTTCCGCCGAGGCTGTTCTGATAAAAGGTGACACCGGGAAACAGTCGTGTCAGATTTTCCTTGTCAACAGTATGATAAACCGTGGATATTTCTTTTGTTGACACCTCTGTCGGTATAAGCTGCATATAATTATACTGCACATTGCAAACGTTTCCGCGATACTCAAGTTTTTCGACGCTGGGCTGCAGACCTTCCCATTTTTTGACATCAACGCCGAGATATTTCCCGAAGCCTCTCTCGATCAGCCTTTTCGCGGTATCGGAAGCAAGGAACACAGGTCCTTTTAAAAACCAAAGTATTTCTTCGTCATTGAAGTTCAGATCGGCATCTCCCTCAAGACAGACGATGCCGCCGTCATGCGCCGAGAAATAGAACGGCAGTCCAAGCCATTCAAGCACACACTGACTCCAGCCGCTGCTCCCGGTATAATTACGTCTTAGGTCAAACTTCGGCGTATCTGACATCGGAATTCTGCAGCCCCTCCAAACAAGTCGGGGGTAAATATCCGCAAGATAGTCATAAAATCCTCGGTTCGCAGAAAGAATTCTGCGATACGCTTCCCCGCTTTCCGGTTCAAAAGCGTGAAGGCGGGTGATCCAGTGCTTGGCGCCGTTTGCGCCCTCAAGCAGCGAACCGGTAAAATGCGTATGGAGAGACATTGCCGAAGTGCTGTAACGGTTTTGCGGGCAGGTATCGGTTTCTGCGAGGATATAATCAACCTTTCCTTCGAGCTTTGCCACCTGCTGAGCTGCGCGAAGAAAGACGTCGCTGAAATATCTCGCTCCCCGCGGCGTGTAGTTGCCATTGTTGATCCTTACTACGGAAGGATTCCCCTCTCCGGCAAGAATATGAGCTATTTCCTCTGCGCATTCCACATTGTTTCCGACACAGCAGAAAGAACCCGGCAATGCAGGATCGACTTCATCAATCCCCTGCCGCATTAATTCGGCGCAGGAAATAAGTGCATTTCTCTGGGTTTCGGTGAAAATATAGCTGTATCTGTCTCCTTCTTCTCCATCCCGATGCAGCGCTTTATTAAGTTCTTCCCTTGTAAAAGATGTCCCGGCCATGCGGTTAAACTCAGCTATATGGAGCGGACAGCCGCAGCCACCGCCGCTTCTTGCGGACATAAGGCGAAAATCATCGTCGAGCATTATCATATCGGGATGACAGAGCGCTATAGTTTTAAAAGCGTTTTTGATATACTCTCTGAAGCCGTCATCATACGGGCATACGATTTGCGATTGTTCTCCCGTGTCAAGTGCGGTATACTGCTGATACGGAAACATTTCGCTGAGTACCCAGCCGTGACCGATTGTAGCCTGAACCAGCACACCGCTTTCGATATTCATTGCATCGAGTTTTTTCTTAAATATCTTGTATTTTTCGCATAGTATTTTTGCTTTATCAACCGGAGGATTGCCTTCCGGTACAAGTGTCATCATAAAAAGTGCGCAGTCGGAGATTCCATCGCGCTTCTGCCGTGCGATATCAGAGCATATTTCGTCTAAATGCTCGGTGTCAAGACGCATGATTGAGAATATCTTGAGTCCCATAAAATCACCTCGAAACAATTTTATAATTAATTCCTGCTTTTGACTTATATCGATTAAATTATAGCACATAACTGACCCGGATTCAAGTCTTTATGGGTATAAATAAATTCCGGCTTATCTCAATGGATAAGCCGGAATGATTTTATGATATATGATCAGCTTCTGCGCTTTTTAATAAGCATTGCGCATCCGAGCGATGCGGCAACCGCCAAAACGGCTATTGCAATTCCGTCGGATGTTTGTGCCGCGGGTTCGGCAGCAGCCGGAGCAGCTGCGGTTTCGGCAGCAGGCACTTCGGCGGCAGGCTCGTCTGCGGCTTCCGGTGCTTCCTCGATAATTTCTTCCTCAACAATAATCTGGTACGGGCCGAGGGTTACTATCATGCCGTCCTCATAACTGTTAGCCCAGATTCCTCCGCCGTATTCCATATAATGCGGATTGCCGCTTTCATACTCTTCCCTGGTATGTGCATTGCAGGAGTAGTTAAGGGTGACTTTTGAGCCTTCTTTAAATGTCATCGTACCGGTACGGTCGAGATATGTCCACGGTACGGCAAACTCGTAGATATTGTTTTTAGCAGCTTCATCGCGCTTAACAAAGAATTTGAAGGGGGCTTCGGTGAAGATAGCCTGTTCGTTGATTGAGTCTTTAACATCTGCCGGCGAGCATGTTTTCCAGATCTGCGTGCCGTCTTCATCAAGAGCTATACCGATTTCAAAGCGCTGGTTGTC
>LSQX01120655.1_pt3 | contig 27130 bp, 27 predicted proteins | sample 654561 | NCBI WGS metagenome assembly LSQX01 (sample SAMN04489861, study PRJNA283612) | anaerobic digester metagenome | isolation source: 4 biogas reactors fed with cattle manure at either 37C or 55C with and... | place: Denmark: Kongens Lyngby | collected 2014
CCCTCCGCCCTCTCCAGGTTTTCTATCACCGTCAGCCCATGGTTGCCGTCCAGGAAGACCGGGTACTGGTCCGGCTGGCTCAGATGCTCCTTGAAGTACAGGCTGTCAAAGGCCTCTTCCCTGCCATCAAAGGTCAGTTTCACTGGCACCCCGGGGTCAATCAGGCCCAGGGTGTCAGGCTTCGTCCGCCACAGCCCGCTGCGGGCATAGGCGCTGCCGTAAAAGCCCTCGCTGTGTTCCACCGCGAACCATTCCAAGGGCTTTGGCTCAAAGCCCAGCGCCTTCGCCGCCTCCGTATAGGCCAGATGCGCGCCGTCCACGTTCCAATGCGGGTCGGTGCGGTAGTACAAGGGCCGGCCGGCCGATACAAAGGGCGTCACCACATCAATGAAGACAAGGCCCGGCGCCATTTCTTCAGCCCCCTGGATGATTGCCCGGTCCGGGTAGGCATAGGGCCCGCCCGCCGTGTTGACCGCGCCGCCATGGGGCACCACCATCACCCGGGTGTCAATACCGGCCATTCCGGCAAAATCCTCAAGGATGCCCAGGTTGCGCGCCAAGCGCGGCTGCGCGCCCAGCGGGGCTTCCGCCAGGCTGCCGTCCTGCATGCGCCAGACTTCGCCGGTGATGTTCAAGCCAAACAGCTGCCGGGCAGCGGCGTTGAGGCCCACCCATTGCTCCCTTAAAGGAAAGACATCCCCGGCATAGGCCTCAAAATCCTGGCTGAACTGGCCGCCCTCCATGCTAAAGCGCGGGGGCTGCGCCAGAAAGCGCTTCTCCAGCGGCGAATACGCCTGCCGGGGCAGCACAATGAACAGCGCAAGCGCCAGCGCCAGCACCAGCAAAAAGAAGACCGGGAAAAGGATTGGCTTGCGTTCTTGCATCCCGCGCCTCCTAAAAACGGAAGTAGAGGAAGGGGTTGAAGCCCTGGGAGACCAGCGCCGCCACGCACAGCACAAAAAGGCCGCACAGCGCCAAGTCCTTCACCAGCATTGGCAGCTTGATTTTCCAGGGCAGGCTGGCCAGGGCGCACACGATGAACAGGGGCGTATAGTCCCTGGCGTAGGCCAGCGCCATGCCGTCAGCGGGCGATGAACTAAACAATCCCTTCAGGAAGTCCGCCATCTGCGTAAAATCGGTGAAGGCGAAGATGGCCCAGCCCACCAGCATGAAAAACAGAGCGGCCACATGCGGCAAAAAGGCCAGCGCTTTGGGCAATTGCCTGTACAGCTTCAGCAGCGCCACCTTGTCCAGAATCAGCAGCAGGGCATAGTACAATCCCCAGACCACAAAGTTCCAGCTGGCGCCGTGCCACAGCCCGGTCAGGCCCCAGACGATGAGGATGTTGAGAATCTGCCGGGGCAGGCCCTTGCGGTTCCCGCCCAGGGGGATGTAGACATAATCCCGAAACCAGGTGGACAGGCTCATGTGCCAGCGCCGCCAGAAATCGGTCACGGAGTTGGCGGTATAGGGATAGTTGAAGTTCTCCCGCAGCCTCACGCCCATCATGAGGCCCAGGCCCCGCGCCATGTCCGAATAGCCGGAAAAATCAAAGTAAATCTGGAAGGCAAAGGCCAGGATGGCCGCCCAGTTGCCCAGGGTGCCGTTGCTTGCGGGGCTTGTTTTCAAGGCCTCCCACATCTGCCCGGCGGCGTTGGCCAGCAGCAGCTTTTTTGAAAGCCCGATGGAAAACACCCGGGTGCCCTCGGCCATGTTGTCCCAGGTGATTTTGGGCGCGGACAATTGCGGCGCGATGTCGCCGTAGCGCTCAATGGGCCCGGCGATTAGCTGGGGAAAGAAGGAGATGAAGGTGCCAAAGCGGAGGAAGCTGCGGTCCGCGGGCACGTCCCCTCGGTAGACGTCAACATTGTAGCCGATGGCCTGGAAGGTGTAAAAGGAGATGCCCGCGGGCAGGGCGACGCGCAGCCCCGGGATGACGGCGGAGGCATACTTGAACCAGCCCAGCATCATCAGCTGAACGGCGACGGACACCAGCAGGATGGCCTTCTTGCGCCCGGGCCACTTCTCCATGCCCAGGGCGGCCAGGTGGCTCAAAAGGACGCTGAGCACCATGAGCAGCACGATGGAGGGCTCGCCCCAGCCGTAAAACACCAGGGAGATGAGGAACAAAAAGGGCAGGCGCAGCTTGCCCGGCAGCAGCGTGTTGCCCACCAGCGCAAGGGGCAGGTACATAAACAAAAAGGAGACGGATGAAAACAGCACGCCTGCTTATTATCCCTTCAGTTTTAAATCAGAAATTGACCACCGGCACTTCGCCCGTTTCAAGGTAGCCGCGGATGGCGTTCAAAAAATTGTGGATTAGGATGGTCAGGCCCAGCTCGTTGAGGTGGATGCCCTTGTCGTTGGAGTAGCTGGCAGACAGCAGGCCCCTTTCATCCTTGAGGTTGAAGCCGGCGTCGATGAACACCAGGCCCATCTCCTGGCTCATCTCCTCCAGCGCCGCGTTGTACAGGTCCAGATGGGTCTGGTTGAAGCTTTTCTTTTCATTGGCCGCCGTCATGGGCGTCAGCGCCAGGATAAAAATCCGGATGTCGGGCAGGCGCTTTCGGATGTTGTCAATCATGGCGGTGAAGTGGCGCCGCTCGCGGTCAGGGTGGGTGCCGCCGTTGTCGTTGACCCCCAGCATGATAAAGACCTTGCCGGCCTCCCGCCGCACCAGGCCCTCACTTAAGCTGACGCGGCTGCCGCGCACCATGAGGTTGGCGCCCTCCCAGGTGTCCGTGCGGCTGGCACGCTGCAGGGTATAGCTTTGCGCGGCCAGAAAGGTGGCATTGCCAATCAGGTCCTGGCCCTCGGCCTTGCGCGCCTTGGTGTAGTTGTTCCACTGCTGCATGATGGAGTCGCCCACAAAAACGGCGTCATCAAAAAAAGCCAGCAGGTCTTCATCCGTGACCTGGGCCATGGCAGGCTGGGCCAGGGACAATACAAGCGCCAGGCACAGCAGCAGGGACGCAAAGCGGTTCGGTCTTTTATGTGTATTCATCATGACGCACCTTCCTTGTGGTGATTGTGCGCGAAATCCTCCAGCGTGTCAATCACCAAAGCCTTGATGTCTGTTGAAGCTATTCCGCTTCCACCTGCATGCTCATCTGCGTCCTGGCGTAGTCCTGCAGGCTGTTCACCAGAATCACCACCGCCTCGTCGCTCAAGTGCACATAGCGGTCGCGCGACATGGCCCTGTCCAGGAAGCCCTCCGCGTTCTTAAGCGCCGTGGCCACGTCCACAAAGTGAAAGCCCATTTCCCGGCTCAATGCCTCGATGTTGGCATTGTAACGGTCAATCTGCGCCTGGTTGAGCTTCTTGATTTCCCGCTCCTTCACCATGGGCGTGAGGCTCAAGGCATAAACCTCAATGCCGGGCACCGCCTCGCGGACTTGCTCCACCATGCGCCGCCAGTAGCGCACATCCCGCTCCTCATCAAAGCCCGGGTAGTCGTTCATGCCCACCAGGATAAAGACCTTTTTGGCCTCCATTACCCGCAAGGCTTCCTGCAGGGGGTATTCGCGCCCGCGGTATTTGAGGTTGACCCCGGTCTGCAGCTTATCCCGGCTGGCGTGGTGCAGGGAATAGCTGTTGGCCACCAGGAAGCGCGCCTCCCCAAAGGGCAGCAGGCCCTCCTTTTTCTGGGCGAGGTTAAAGCGCAGCAGCTGGTTCATCAGCGAGTCGCCCACAAACACCACCTCATCAAAAAAGGCGGCGGTGTCGGAGCGCTGGCCCTCGGACGCCAGCCCAAAAGCGGGCAGCATCAGCAGCGCCAGCAGGAAAACCACAGTTTTTTTCATCTTCATTCTTTCTTAGCGCGCGGGCACAAAGGCCTGCACCGCGCCCACGCCTTCCACCAGGGGCTTTAGGGTGTACTCGGTGTCCGCCTGGATCATGCCCATCACTTCGCTGGCCAGGTCCCCCGTCACCGGGTAGGGCTGGTAGTTGTTGCGCGGCTTGGTGGCGGAGATGTTGTAGGGGTGCAGGGTGAGCCGGCTGCCCGCAAAACCCAGGCTGTCAAAGGTCATGTCTACGCCCAGCACCATGGAGGGATATTCGATGTCCCGGGGCTTGCGGTTGCCGCCATAGGCGAAATTGCCCAGGGAATACACAATCTGCCGGTCCTTGTAAATTTCCAGGCCCTGCAGCACATGGGGGTGGTGGCCTATCACCAGGTCGGCGCCCATGTCGATGGCATAGCGCATATTCTCCGTCTGCAGCTTGTTGTGTTTGGGATGGTACTGCCGCCCGCCGTGGTAGTTGAACACGACGGCGTGCACGCCCTGGTCATTCTTCAAGGCATCAATCTGGGCTTTGAGGCCCTTTTTGAACCGGGGAAACTCCGTCTCCCCGTAGCCGATGAAGGCGATTTTATAGCCGTCTTTTTCATAGATGACTGCCTGGTCGTGGTAGGCCCAGAGGATGCCCGCCTTGTCCAGGGTATCCTGGGTGGAGGCCAGGCCAATCTTGCCAAAGTCCAGGGAGTGGTTGTTGGCCAGGGTCACCCCTTCCACCGAGCCCAGCGTCAGGATGTTCACGTACTCCGTCACCCCGCGGAAGTTCCACTTCAGGCTTTTGTTCTGGCCCCGGCCGCTGTCGGCCAGCACGCCCTCCAGATTGACGAAGGTGAAGTCGTCCTTTTCAAAAATCTCCCTGGCGTACTTGAGGAAATAACCATAGTCCCCCTGCTCCTCCGCCATCACCTTGAAGGTACCGATGGAATAGCCCATCCAGCCCTCATGCCCGCCCAGGGTGACATCCCCGGCAAAGGACAGGCTGATGGTGGTCTGCTCCTCCATCACCGCGGCGCTGGGGACCAGCACGCAAACCAACAACAAAAAAATCAGCTTCCTCATGGCGCGCGGCCCTCCAGGTAGGCGTCGGTGTACCCGATGCCCATCACCTCGTTCTGGGTGCGGGCGTTGTCCAGCACGCCGTTCTTGTCCAGCTGGTTGAGCTGTTTGCCCATGAACACCATGGCGGAGGTCCAGCCGCCGTCCAGGTTAAAGGCCTGCACGCAGCCCAGCTCCTCCATCAATTCGGCCACCTGCAGGGCGGTCATGCCCTTGGAGGGGCGGATGCGGCCTTCCACGATCACCGCGAAATAATGCCCGCGGGTGACCATGCCAAAGGCGGCACGGGGCTGGAGCGTGGTGCCGTAATCCTTGTAGGTGCGGTTGATTTCCCCGTCCCGGATTAAGTAAGGCCCGAAGGACAGCACGTCCCTGGCGCCCATGTCCACCAGCTCCTGGGCGGTGACTTCCGCGGCCTTGAACACCTTCATGTCCCCGTTCTCAAACAGCGCCATCATGTCCAGCGGCGGGTAGACATTGCGCGTGGGCGAGGCCGGCTTGTCCACCAGGATTTGCCCGCCGCGGATTTCAACGCCGATGGCCAGGTTCTTCTTCTCAGCGTTGGCGCGGCCGATGCGGTAGATGAAATAGTCCCCATCCATGGAGAAAACCAGGTTGTGGTTGCGCATGATGACCGCGGGCTTTTCCAGGTACAGGCTGCGGTCCTCCAGCATGTGGTCCTGATTGAAGGGGTACATGGCAAAGTTCTTGCTGCCCTCACGCACAAAGATTTCGGCCGTCAGCCAGCGCAGGGGCACCGTCTCGTCCACATGGCGGATGATGTTGATGCGCAGGTCCTGGTTGGCATAGCGCCAGCGGCCGTTCGTAGCGTCAATGAAGACGAATTCCTGCTCCCCCGCGGGCAAAAAGCCTTCCTCTGTCAAATGGGGAAAGCCATCCGTGTTGATTTGGCCCATGGGCTGCTGCGTGGGCACCGGGGTGGGCACGGGCGTGGGCGCAGGGGTGGGAAGGGGCCGGCCATCAGGGGTAAAGGCATAAGGGTCCGTGAGGCTGCCAGAGCCGGACAGGCCCGGCAGCATGGCCAGGTTCAGGGTCAGCAGCACGCGCACGCCGATGTTTTGGGCGGCGGCGGTGGTATAGCCCAGGGTGCCTTTGTCCAGCACCCGGCGCTGGGAATTGGCGGCGGACTGGGCCTTGTCATACATCCAGTAGCTGGCTTCATGCTCGCCATACACCAGCACGCCCCGGGAGACGGCGTAGGCGGAGGGCTTTGCCATGCGGTCGCTGTCGCTTAGAAAACCCAGGCTTTGGTCGCGCAGCTGGCTGGCGCTGGGCAAGCTGATGGCCAGCTGGTCCTCCGCCTTGGCGATGGCGTTGGTTTCCAATTGGTCAAAGGCGGTTTGGGCGAACTGCCCCAACAACCATTCCTGCAGGGAGGAGCCCTCAAAACCCTTGTAACCCCTGCCCTCGTGCGCGGGCTTGACGTCAAGAATGAGGTCGGACAGCAACAGGGCTGTCTGCCCGTCGTTCTTCAGCACCTGCCACAGGAGGGGCTCCACCTGCCCGGCGCTGCCCTGGGGATAGCTGCCAAAGACGGCGTAGGCCTTTCCGGTCTTTGCGTCAAAGCCGCGCGGCAGCGCTTCCTGGGCGGATGCCACTGACACCGCCAGCAGCAAAGCAATGAGCAGGGGGAGGATGCGTTTCATCAGCATGGGGCTCCTTTCAGGGCTGGGTCTTTGGGAAGGGCTCGTAGATGCCGCTGGGGAAGATGCGGCGGATGACGTCATAGCGGGGATGGTGCCGCCAGCCAAAGCTGGTGGACCGGCTCCACTCATACACGATGTGGGTATTGGGCAAGGCGGCTTCCAGCTCGGCCTTTTGTTCCTCTGTCAGGAAGTTGTCCGGCAGCCACAGGCGCTCCAGCTGCGTAAGCCCCAGCAGCGGGGTCACATCCGTGATTTTGTTGCGGCAGATGTTCAGGTCAAGCAGGTTGGTCAGGCCCGAAAGCGGCGTCAAATCGGTGAACTCGTTCATGAACAGCTCCAGGTACTCCAGCTTGGGCAGCTGGGCCAGGGGGCTTAAGTCCTTGATGTGGTTGTCCGCCACAATCAGCACGCGCAACTCGGGCAGGGCGGTCAGAAAAGTCAAATCGCGGATGGCGTTGTGCCCCAGGTCCACCGCGCGCAGGGTGGGCGCGTACTTGATGTTTTCAAAGCGCTTTTCCCCCACGCGCTGGTCCTCCGGCGTGTTCATGGTGGAGTAGGCGGTCTGCTCGGTGGAGATGCTTTTTTTCACCAGCGGAAACTGGCACACGATGCGCAAACCGGGGTAGTCCGCGTACAGGGCCTCCAGGTCCTTGACGCTGACGCGCAGGCCCGGGGCGTTGAGGTGGTTCAGCTTGGGCAATTGGTCAAGGTAGCCGCGCAGCCGGTCCAGGTTCACAATCTTCAGTTCGCCCAGGTCCAGCGTTTCCGTGTTCCGGCTGACGGTGAAGCGGTCATACAGCGTCAGGCTGTCCTCCGCGAACGCCAAAGCCGCCAGGCACAGCAGCGCCGCCAGCATCACCAGCAGTTTTTTCATGCTTGTTCCCTCCCAAGGCCCAGGGCGCGGCCTGTCACCAGGGCAAGCCCCATACAGGACAGCAGCACCAGGCCGTAAATGAGCAAAATGGGCCAGTTGGTCTTGTCGATGGCAAACTCCATGCCCACAATCACGCCAATCAGCAAGAAATAGGCGATGAACGAAACAATTTTCTTCCCTTTCAAGCCGCCGCGGCGGAACAGGCCGCAGGCCATCAGGGCAAACAGGGTGATGGCGCACAGCAACTGCCCGGCGCGCACAAAGCCAAAGGAGATGACTTCGTCCTCGCGCAGGGATTCAAACAGAATCTGGAAGGCGCAAAACAGCACCAGGGCCAGCAAGAATCTATCGCCGGCTTTGCCCTTGTGCTTGATGACAATCACTAAAAACACCAGCGCCGCCACACCCTCCAGCATGAAGATGGTCCAGCGCCATTCGCCCCATTCGTTGCCCACCGCGAATGGGAAAAAGGAAACAGCTGCCGGCGCTTCCTGCCCAAAGCCCATCCCGGCCAGGCCCTCGCAAAAGCGGCCCAGGGCCAGCAGCAGCAAAGACGGCGCCGCCAGCGCGTCCATCGTTTTCCCAAAAGAAGTTTTATGCATTTTCGCTGCAATCAAAGCGGCCAGGATTATCGCCGCCAAGGCGCCCCACAGGGTGTAACCGCCCTGCCACAGCCGGAAGGCCAAGCCATCCCCCCGCTCCAGAAAATAGGGCAGGCGCAGTAGCACATAGGACAGCCGCGCCAGCACATACCCAAGGGGCAGGGCAAGCAGCAAAAACCGCTCCGCCATGATACGAGGCAGCCCGGCTTTCAAAAAACACACGAACACCAAAACAGCGCAGGCCGCAAGGCTCAGCGCCATCCCCAGGGCATAGGCGGTGACGCTCACCGCCCCGATTGAAAACAGGGTGTTCATGGTCCGGCCTTACTCGCTTTTCCAGGCGGAGGCAAAAAAGATGATGTCCCCGATGGAGCGCATGCGCTGGGCATAGGGGCCGTTGATCTTCTCATTTTGAAACACGATGGTGGCGGAGGAGCCGCCGTCCAGGTTGTAGGCGATGTCCACATCCTCAAAGCTGCCCACCAGCTGGGCAAACTCGCCCATGGTCAGCCCCACGGAGTTGCGGTCGTTGGGGCCTTCGCAGTAGATGACCCGGTAGGCAAGCGGGCCGGTCTGGGCCAGGGCGATGCGCTGGGCCTTTAAAAAGTCATTCTTGATGTTCAGCACATCGTCAATGATTTCACCTTCCACCACCAGCGCGGGGCCAAAGGTGAAGGCGTTGACAATGCTGGCCTTGTGCTCCTTCTCATACAGGTCAAGGGCGGCCTGGTCGGGCCTGATCAGCACGTTCAGGTTGCCGTCACGGTCAATGATGAGCACATCGTGCTCGCCCGTGGGCTTGTTGCGGTAGAACTGCCCCTGGCGCACCACATAGCCGTAGTTGTGGTAGAGGAAAAAGTCCCCGCCGATGGCGGCCACCGCCTTGACGCGCTTGGCCAGGGCAGCGCCCTGCACCTCCTGGGTGGAGCCATAGGGCCCCGCCTTCAGGGTGCGGACCTGGCTGGGGTCCTTCACTTGCACGGTCATGGACAGCCAGTTGGTCTGCTTGAAGCGCCCCTCCTCAAAGGCCACGGTGATCGAGGGGTCAGCATACCCGCCGTCTTTTGTATAGCCCCAGTCATAGGGCGGCACGCCGCCGGACTCATCAATCGGCAGGGTGATCACTTCGGCATAGGAATGGATGGCGGCGGAGGGCAGCAGCACCAGCGCCAGGGCGATCAGCAGGGCGATGATGATCAGGCGCAGCGCGCTTTTTATGGGGGAGGTCGTCTTGTCAGCGCTCATGCCGTCCTCATTTCAGGAAATAGGTCATCATATAGCCCCTGGTGCCGCGGTATTCCACCTGCGCCCAGGAGCCGCCGGCGGTGATGATATTCACCAAACTGCCATGGGGCACCCTGAGGGTGACAGAGCCTGAGGCGCTGGGGCGGGTGCGCAGGTTGACATAGCTGCGCTCGGGGTGGGTGACCGTTTTGGTGGGGGTGACGGGCAGGCCGTAGAGGGTGAGGAAGCGGGTCATCATGTAGCCGGTCTTGCCGGACAGGGGCACCTTCACCCGGCTCCAGACCGAGCCCTGGCTTTGCACCTGGATGGCGGTCTCCGCCTTGTAGGTGCCAATCACGCGGGAGCTGGTGGAGGGCTGCTCGCGCAGGTTGAGGCTGACGGCCGCCTTGCTCACAATGGCGTTGGTGGTGCTGGGGATGACCACCGGGGGGTTGGGCACGGGGTTGCCGCCGCTGGCGCCGCCGCCGGTCAGGAAGCTGGCGTCCATGAAGCCATAGGTGCCCGCCATGCCGATGTACCAGAACTTGTTGCCCTTTAAGTAGACATTGACCACGGTGCCCGGGGCGCCGGTGCCAATCACCATGGAGGAATAGGAGGGCGCGGAGCGCAGGTTGACGCTGCCGCCGTTTTTGCTGTAGATGGTGGCCGTGCCTACGGAAGACATGCCGCCGGACACGCGCAGGAACTCCTGGCGGAAGTAGCCGCGCATCCCGGAAATCTCCACATAGTACCAGCCGCCGGATTCTGAAATCACCGTGGCGGTGGCGCCGTTATAAAAGATGGCCAACACCTGGGCAGTGTAGGAGGGCGACTGGCGTAGGTTCAAAAAGGAGGAGGGGTTGGGGTTGTTCACCACGGCGATGCTGCCCGCCCCGCCGCTGCCGGGCTGGGCCACTTGCAGAAAGCTGCCGCTGAAATAGCCCACCGTGCCATCTGTCAGCGCCTTGCCGTTGATCCAGGAGCCCTGGATGTTGTACACCTCCACCCATTCCCCCCGGGCGATGCCGCCGATGATGCCATACTCGGTGCCCGGGCCGTTGCGGATGTTCAGCCGGTTGGTGTTGTTCACCAGCGCGTAGCCGGAAGTGGCAGCCTGCGCACCGGGCAGGACGCCAAGCAGCAGGGCTGCCAGCAGGATGATGCTCAGGGCTCGTTTCATGGGGCGTTCCTCCTTGACAGTAAGCTTTCCGCGGTGGTTTCGCGTTGTGTTCGTTCTATCAGTATAACGCAGGATAAGGGAAATTTCTTGCCAAATTTAGGAAAACTACGGAAAGATATCCAACAGCAACCTGTCCATCAGGTCAAAGCCCCGGCTGGTCAGCACCAGGGCATCGCCCGCCAATACCAACAAACCATCTTTGATGTGGCGGTGCAGGATGTCCCCCCACAGGTCAAAAACGCCGATGCCCTGGCGTTTTTCAAAGGCTTCAAGCGACAAGCCCTCCCTCAGGCGCAGCGCCAGCATGGCCTGCTCAAAGCGCTGGTCCGCCGCAGTCAAGGCCTCCATCTGCGGCGCTTCACCGTTTAAATATTCATCCAGGCCGTTCACGTTTTTTTGCCGCACGCCCCGGTACAGCCCCGCCGCGGACAGGCCAAAGCCCAGGTAGTCGTGGTAGCGCCAGGTGTTCAGGTTGTGGCAGCACTCAAAGCCGCTCTTGCAGTAATTGCTGATTTCATAGCGATGGAAGCCGTGTTTTTCCAGCAGCTCCGCGGTGTTCCAGTACAGCTCCCGCTCGACCTCGTCTTCCGGCAGGGGCAGTTGGCCCGCCTGGTGCAGGTCGTAAAAGGGCGTGCCCTCCTCCAGAATCAGGCTGTACACGCTCATATGCGCAGGCTGCAGCGCCAGCGCCTTTTCAAGGCTCGCTTTCAAGGCCTTCCAGTCCTGGCCGGGCAGCGCGCTCATCAGGTCGATGTTGAGGTTGCCAAAACCGGCGGCCCGCGCCAGCTTCACCGCTTCCTCCACCTGCGCCCAGGTGTGGATGCGCCCCAGGGTTTGCAGCTCCCCTTCATGCGCGCTCTGCGCCCCCAGGGACAGGCGGTTCACGCCCATGTTTTTCGCCATGTCCAGGTAGTCCCGTGTGAGGGTGCCCGGGTTTCCTTCACTGGTGATTTCAGCGTCCGTTTGCACATCAAAACAGTCAAACACGGTGCCCAGAATCTGTTCCAATTGAGCAGGTTTCATCAGCGAGGGCGTGCCGCCGCCCAGGAAGACGGTGTCCACCGGAAGCTTCCCGGTCTCCCGCGCCCGCTGCCTGATTTCACCGCACAGTGTTTGCGTGTACGCCTCCCTTTGGTGCAGCCGGCCCGCGTAGGAGGGAAAGTCGCAATAGCTGCACTTTTTCTCGCAAAAGGGCAGGTGGAGGTAGAGCCCGACAGGCTGTATGGTCATCCCTTCAGGTGTTCGGGGTTCAAGGGCTGCAGGTCCTCGGGCACAAAGCGGCCGTCCTTGCGGATCAGCACCTCATCAAACCACATCTCCCCGCCGCCGTATTCCGGGGTCTGGATGCACACTAGGTCCCAGTGGATGGTGGAGGCGTTGCCGTTATAGGCATTGTCATAGCAGCGCCCGGGCGTGAAGTGGAAGGAGCCGGCGATCTTCTCATCAAACAGGGTGTCCAGCATGGGGGCGGTGATGTAGGGGTTGACGCCGATGGCGAACTCCCCGATGTAGCGCGCGCCCTCGTCGCTGTCCAGAATCTGGTTGAGCAGGTCCTCCCGGCTGCCGGTGGCCTTCACGATTTTTCCGTTTTCAAAGGTAAAGCGGATGTTCTCATGCCGCACGCCCTGGTAGAGGCTGGGGGTGTTGTAGGCCAGGGTCCCCTCCACGCTGTGCTTCAAGGGCGCGGTGAAAATCTCGCCGTCGGGGATGTTCAACGCGCCCGCGCACTTGATGGCCGGCTGCCCCTTGATGGAAAAGCGCAGGTCGGTGCCCTGCCCCGTGATGCGCACCTTGTCCGTATGTTCCATGCGTTGTTTCAGCGCGTCCATCGCCTGATCCATTTTGGCGTAGTCCAGGGTGCACACGTCAAAATAGTAGTCCTCAAAGGCCGCCGTGCTCATCTGCGCCATCTGCGCCATGCCGGGGCTGGGGTAGCGCAGCACCACCCAGCGGGTGCGGGGCACGCGCACCTGGTCGTGCACCAGATGGCCATAGGTGGCGTTGTACAGCTTGTTCTGCTCCTGGGTGATGTCGGACAGTTCAAAGGCGTTGTCGCCCCCGCGCACGCCAATGTAGCAGGCGCACTGTGCCATGAGGGCGGCATCGGTCTCCCCCAGCCAGTCCAGCTGCTCCTTGGTGTAGCCCATCATCAGCCGGCGCTGGATTTTGTTGTCCGTCACCCGGATGTAGGGCAGGCCGCCGGCAGCGAACACGGCGTCCGCCAGCGCCTCGCCCAGCAGGTTGTCAATGCCTTTGAGGTCTATCCACACCTTTTCGCCGCTTTGCACCTTGCAGGAAAAATTCACCAGAACATCGGCCAGTTTGTTGATGCGCGGGTCTTTCATGTTGAGTCCTCCAACTATTTTTTCAGTCGTTTTTTTCGTGCCAAAGGCTGTTCAAAGAAATAGGTCAGCAAGGCCGACACAATCAGCGTCAAGGCCAGCGTCAGCAGCACATAGCCCAGCTGCCAGGCACGCTCGCCCACCATGTGCGGGTTTTCGTTGACGCTGGGCGGGATGCGCCACTTCTTCAGCTGCAGGGCAAACATCTGGTGCCACAGGTAGGCCTGGTAGCTGATGGCCCCCAGAAAGCCCGCCACGCGGTTGCCCAGCAGCAGGCGGATGCCGCCCACGCCAAAGCAGGCGCCCAGCATGATCAGGCCCGTCATCACCGACTGGGGGAAGCGCAGCCGCATCTGGCTGATGCGCACCAGGGGCAGCTCCCGCATGGACGCCTGGTGGCGGATCATCACCGCCAGGCCCATCACGCCGGCCAGCAGGATGGCGCTCATCAGCACGCGGGAGAGGCCGTCGTCCCTTGTCTGCTTTTCCACCCGGGCAAAGACCATCGCCAGCACAAAGCCGTTGAGGTAGACATCCATGAAGGCGGGCAGTTGGTTGAGCAGCATGGGCGTGTGCGCCTTTGTCATGGCGTAGGCGCGAAACAAAAAGGCCACGCCCGTGCCCAGGGACCAGGTGGCCAGCGGCATCTTCATAAAAACCCGAGCAAGCAGCGGAAACAGCAGGTAAAACTGCACCTCCACCCCCAGGGTCCACAAGGCGCCGTTGAGCGGGGTCTGGATGTTGGAAAACATAAACCAGGGGTGGGTGAAGGTGAGGTGGGCCAGCCAGTCCCGCGCGGCCTGCCACCAGGTGGCATAGCGTTTTTCGGGCAGGGCCACCACCAGAAAAATCACCAGTAAATGGAGCAAATAGCTTGGTAAAATGCGCCGTGCCCGCTTGCCATAAAAGCCCTCAAAGCCGGGCAGCATCCGCTTGTTTTCACGGGCGCGCGCGAAGGGCAAAAACAGCAAAAACCCCGACAGCAGCAGCATGGCATCCACAAAGAGGTAGCCGGTGCGCAGGTAGGGGTCAAAGCTGATGAAGGCGCTGCCCAGTTGAACGCTGGGCGTCAGCCAGGATTGCTGCCAGAGGTGGAAGAACACCACCGAAAACACAAACACCGCGCGCAGGCCGTTCAGCGGCGCGATTTGGCCGTTTTTATCAAGGGTTGTCTGTGCCTTGTACCAGGCGATCAGGCGCTGCAGTGCCACAGGGGGTCAGGCCCCTTCGTCAAAGCGCTCGCACTTGTAGAGCATGTCGGTCTTCATGTGGCGGATGGACAGGGCGTTCTCCCGCAGGTAGACGATGTTGTAGTTGATGTTCAGTTCATCCGGCCTGTCGCCCACCTGCAGCAGGTACTGGCGGGCGAAGTAGTACATCTCCTTGCCTTCAATCAGGCAGGTGCCGTCATCCCGGAAGATGAACTCCGCCCCCCGCTGGGAGCGCCAGCTGCCGATGATCTGGTAGGGGGTGCGGTCCAGCTTGCGGGTGGTCACATCCTTGTAGTCGGGAATCATCCGGTAGTACACCAGCGCCTCATAGGGCTTCTTGTCGCTGTAGAGCTCCTCGGCGTAGCGGTAGATGGCGTCGCGGTACATCTCCGGGATGTCCTTGTATGTTTCGCCGGTGTTCTCCATGTCCAGGTCTTGAAGCGCCGTGATGACCGCCTTCCAGTCCTTGTTCTTCACGCCCTCCTGGGCAGCGGCGTAGGCAGTTTCAAAGTAGGCGGCGTAGTTGCCCTGGCTCTTTGTGCCGGCGTCCCGGTACTCGGGAATCAGGGCGTACAGGCGCGCGGCCTCGCCCAAATCGCCCTCGGTTTCCTTTTGCCCGGCCAGGGTGTAGACAGCGCCCGTATACAGCTCCTCGGCGTTGCCGTAAGCGCGGATGTCCGCAAGCAAATCAATGGCCGCTTGCAGCTGGTTGTTGTTCAGCGCTTCCAGCGCCATGGCGTGCCTGGCTTCAAAGAACTTGTCCCGGGCGTCCAGGTAGGTGCCCAGGCCCTCAAACAACCCGGCGGCCTGCTCATATTCTTTCTTGTCCAGGTGGGCCTGCGCCATCTGGTAGACGGCCTTGTTCAAGTAGTCCCGGCTCTGGCCATAGTCACCCAGGGCCGTGAAGGCCTGGATGGCCTGGTCGTTGAGGCCCTGGTCCAAAAGCTGGATGGCCTGCTGGTACCTGGCGCTTTGCAGCGCGTCCTCCACCCCGCGGTAATCCGGAATCTGCTCAAAGGCCGCGATGGCCCCGGCGTAGTCCTTCTGGTTGGACAGGAGAACGCCCTGGTCAAAGCGCGCCTTGTCCGCCAGCGCCTGCGCGTCCTCATAGCCCGCGGCCAGGCTGAACAATTCCCCGGCCAGGGCCAGTTCACCTTTGTTTAGCGCCTGTGTGCCCAGGTGGTAGTTCACCGCCTGCAGCTGTTCCTTCGCGCCCTCGGTTTCCCCGGCCAGTTCAAAGTGCGCCTTGGCGCCCTCATAATCCCCCGCTTCCACTGCTTTTTTACCCATCTCATAGGAGGCCCTGGCCGACAGCTGGGCGCTGTCGCGGTAGGCCAGGATCTGGTCAAAGTAGGACTTGGCCTTTTCAAACTCGCCCTGGGAAAGCATCTGCACCGCCGGCTCATACAGGCAGTCCGAAGCCCTGCGGAAGGCGTCCAGGTAGTCCCCGGCCTTTAAGAACTTGTCCGCGGCCTCCTCAAACTGCTGGGAGGTGAACAGCAAATCGCCCCAGCCGTAGTAGGTCTCCTGTAGTTTCAACTGGGCGGTCTGACGCTCCGGCAATTGCAGGAAGAGGGCCTCTGCCTGGGCGTATTCCTTGTTCTCCAGGTGGTTGAGGGCGGGCAGGTAGAGGCAGTCCTCCGCCAGGGTGTTAGCGTCGCGGTAGGCGCCCAGCGCCAGCAGCTTTTCCCGCGCCAGCTCGTAGTCCCGCGCGTCCATCAGGGATTTCGCCCAGTCATACCGCGCGCTCAGGCTGCGGTCCGCGCTGTCGTCATAGCCTTCCAGGCTGTCAAAAATCTGCACCGCCTGCTCATAATCCCCCGATTGCAGCACCAGTTCCCCCCGGCGGTAGCGCGCGGACTGGAACTGCGCCTTGCTGTCGCGGTAACTGCCCAGGGCGGCAAAGAGATCCTCGGCACTCTTCATGGCGGTGACATTGCCGTTGTTCAAAAAGCGCTCGGCTTTGCGGTAGTCGGCTTCCTTTGCCATCTCGGCGGCGTCGCGGTAGTCCTCCAGCGCCAGAAACTGCTCCTTGGCCACGTCAAACTGGTTGTTGGTGAGGGATTGCTCTGCCTGGTAGTAGTTCCAGGCCGGGATGCCGTAGTTGATGGTGCCCCAGGTGCCCGCCGCCAGCAGCGCTAAAATCACAAAGGCCAGGATGCTGCGGCGGATGCGCTTCTTGCGGCGGATTTCCTTCTGCTCGCGCTCCTCCTGCATGCGCCCGGCTTCCAATCGCGCTGCCTGGGCCTTTTCCTCCAGCTCGCTGTCGCGCTTGTAAATCAGGGTCTCAATGGCGGCCTTGTTAAAGCCGGTGAACTGGGCGTGCTTGTCCCTGGTACAGCGCATGCACTCCCCGGCGCTGGCCGGGTTGGGCCGTCCGCACAGGCAGACCCAGACCGCGCCCTGGTCGCTGGGGTAGCCCTGGACGTCAGGGCCGGCCATCTGGTGCAGCAGGTCCAGCTGCCTTGAAGGCTCCAGGCGGTTGCTGCGGTACTCGCTCATCTCCCCAGTGCCCCGGCGCCAGACCGTGCCGTCGATGAACCAGACCTTTTCAATGATGAAGTCCATGCGGGAGGCCAGGTGCCCGTCATCCGTCGCGATCAGCACCTCAAAGGCGCTGCGGGGCTGGCCGTCCAGGCCGTTCACCCGCTCCACCTGCCGGGCATACTGCATGTCATCCCGGTCAAAGCTCAGCAAGGCGGCCTGCAAGGAAACCACCGCCTTGTCAGACAGGTTGAACAGGTTGAGGCTGACCACGGGGTATTCCTCCGTGGGCAGCTTGAAGTGCCACAGCTCCACCGGGCAGGTCAGGTCAATTTTCATGGCGGCTCCTCATCGCAAAACGAACACTTAGTTTTTGTATATCCCTAACGAAAGCAGAAGCGCAAAGATGGGGTGAGGATTTTTGATGGCTCCGCAAAGCCGAAAGAGCGAGGAGTAGTCGCAGCCTACTTTGAGCGAATGAGGTGAAGCGGAGGCGCGAAAAGACCATCCCATCAAAGCGTTAATGATTGAGTTAGGGATCAGAGGTAAGTAATCGACATGCTGACTAAAACATCGTCCACAAACTCCAGCAGCAGGCCCACCTTGTTTTCCTGCACGCTGACGGCGTAGTACAGCAGGGTGCTGTCCTCGTTGACCACCATCAGCCCATAGGGCGGGTTCTGGTTGAGGGCATCGCCGTACAGCTCCCCGCCGCCCTGATGCAGTTCGCCCGTGTGCTCAAAGCGGGAGATGGCCTGGGCCAGGGTGTCCTTGAGGCGCAGGCCGCGCGGGCCTTCAAAGCTGCCGCCGTTGACCAGCATGCGCTGCAGCTGGGCGGTTTCGCCCTTCACGATGAACACCAGCTCCATCCCCGGCCACTGAAGGTTTTGAATCCGGCTGCCGTTGCCGTTGTCCAGGGTTTCCTGGTTGGCGGGCTCGCCCAGGAGGGCGGCGGCGTTTTCGGGCGTGGTGTCGATGAAGTCCAGCCCGCCCAGCACCATGTCCTCCCGCGAGAAGCGTGTGCCCTCGCGCTCGCCAAAGGCCACGTACTGGTGCTCCTCCTGCAGGGCGCGCAGGGCGGCCAGTTCATCCCCGGCTTCCTGCTGGCTCAAGGCCGCCATGCCCGAAAAGCTGCGGATGGCAGAGACCTTTCCCTGGTCAATGGTGTACTGGATGCCCGCGCGCATCACGCCCTCACCGGCCTGGTAGTACACATCGTGCTCCACCAGCTGGACGTTTTGTCCATCGCGGATGACAAAACCCGCGCTGACGGCGGCCGGCAGTTCGCCCGCGATGTACAGCACGGCGCTGTCCATGGCGCCAGACAGGAAGGGGTTGTCATTGGGGAAGAGGGCCAGCACCTCCTCCAGCGTCATGCCCGGCAGGCTGCCGCGGGGGCCCATCAGCGCCGGGGCTTGGTGGGCGGGCTGCCCTTCGCCTACTACCCCATCCTGCTCATGCGCGTCCGCAAGGCCGGTCAGGGCCGCGCCCAGCACCAGGGAATCGGCGCTGACGTCGCCGCCGGCCAGGCTGATTTCATAGTTGGCCCCGCGGGCCAGAAACACGCCCTGGTCCTCAAAGGGGGGCAGGTCTTCTTCAATCGCCGCCTCCAGCAGCGCCTGGGAAAACTGCTCGATCTCCGCCAGGCGGATGGGCTCGGGTGAATCCTCAGCAATCGCGAAAACAAGCAGCATCAGGATAAGGCAAATGAACAGGGTCAAGGAGCGTTTCATAGTCCTTCCTTTCCGGGCAGCAGGGCGTCCTTGGCCCTTTTCTCCCAAAAGCCCATGGAGATGGCATCGGTGGGGCAGGCGTTGACACAGTCGCCGCAGCGCACGCATTCCGCGTGGTTTAAGTCTTTTTCACGGGTGGGGTCCAGGCCCATCTGGCAGGCACGCGCGCAGGCGCCGCAGTGGATGCACTTGTCCTCCTTCAGCCGCAGGCGGTACAGCGCCACGGGGTTGAGCAGGCCATAGGCCGCGCCCAGGGGGCAGACATACTTGCAAAAGGGCCGGTAGATGACAAGGCAGGACAACAGGGTGAGCCCCAGGATGCTCATCTTCAGCACGAACAACGCGCCGGTCTCAAAGCGGGGGCCCTCACGCGGCAGCAGCTTCACCGGGGGCATGCCCGGCAGCGCCGCGGCATTTGCAGAAGGCGCTGTGTCCGCGGGGCTGAAGTAGACCAGGGGGATGCCCGCCTCCAGGGCGCCCGCGGGGCAGACATACTTGCAAAAAGTCGGGGAGGCCTCCCCCGCCGCGTTGTTGAGCACCATGGGCAGCAGGATGACCATCACCAGCAACATGGCGTACTTGACGTAGCGCAGGGGCTTGTCCAGCTTGAAATGCTTGATTTTCTTGGGGAAGGGAATCTTGTGCAGCCATTCCTGAATCAGCCCGAAGGGGCAGAGGAAACCGCATACCATGCGCCCCAGCGTGGCGCCCGCCACCAGCAAAAAGCCAAACACGTACAGGGAGAGGTTGAAACTGCGGCTGCCGATCACCGCCTGCAGTGCGCCAATGGGGCAGGACAGCAGCGCCCCCGGGCAGGAATAGCAGTTCAGCCCCGGGTGGCACAGTTGCTTCAAATTGCCCTGGTAGATCTTGCCCGCGGCAAAGCCGGTCACATAGGAATTGCTGGCCGCCGCCACAAACAGCTGCACCGCGGCGCGAAAGCGCACGCGCTCGGTTTTCACGCGCTTAGCCAATGCCGATGCACTCCAGGCAGATGCGGATGGCCTTTTGCAGCACGATGCCGGCCTCGCCCCGCATCACGCCCCACGCAATCAGCACAGCGCCCAGCACAATGAGGGGAAGGGTCATTGTCCGCAGGCGGTCAGCCCTCGTTTTTCCCATCTTCCTCTGCCTCCATCTTCAGCAGAAATTCGTCAATCACCTGGGCCCAGCCTTCCTTGTCCTTGGCGGCGGTGATGATGTCGCGGATGTAGCCCTCCGAATCAATCAGCCAGGTGGTGGGCAGGACGGACACGTTCACGCCGTACTGCGGGTCGTTCATCAGCACCAGCAGGGTGATGTCCGGGTTCACCAGGGGGAAGGTCAGCCCCAGGTCAGCCTGAAGCGCCATCGCCAACTCGTTTTTTTCCGCGTCCGGCATCACTTCGCCGGCTTCTGTCACCGTCAGCCCCTCGCTGTGCAGGCCGATGATGTTGATCTTGTCGTCGTATTCCTTGGCCAGCTCATCCAGGTGCGGCATCTCGCCGATGCAGGGCGGGCACCAGGTGGCCCAGATGTTGAGCAGGATGGGCTTGCCCAGGAAGACCGAGGTGTCAAAGGGTGTGCCGTCCAGGTTTGTCAGCTTCATGCCGGCGAAGAAGTGGTCGCTCACGGGCGCTTCTTCAGCGGTTTCAGCCAGGGCCGCGCCCAGGGAGAGCGTCAGCACCAGTGCCAGCAGCAGGGCCGCCAGGCGGTTTTTTGTCAGGTTCATCAGGATTCCTTTCCATCCGGCGCGATGCGCGCGCGGATCAGCGGCATAGTTTGCGGGGCGGTGTCGAAAAATTCCAGGGCGGAGGACAGCAGGTCCAGGCCGCGTTTCACGTCCTTGTTGTGGTGCAGCAGGGCGATGTCCTCGCCTTTTCTCACCCTGTCCCCGATGCGTTTGTACAGCACATAGCCGGCACCCGGGTCGATGGCGTCCTCCTTGGTCAGCCGCCCCGCGCCCAGGGCCTGGGCCGCCATCCCGGCCTGCTCGGTGTTGATGCGGGCCAGGTAGCCGTCCCGCGGGGCCTTGAGCGCGGTGGTGTGCTTGGTCGTTGGCAGCAGGGAGGTGTCCTCGCACACCCGGCCGTCCCCGCCCTGGGCTTTAATCATCTGCCGGAATTTCTTGAGGCCGCTGCCGTCGTTCAAGGCCTTCTTCAGCATCTCAAGCGCCTGGGCCTCGTCCGTCGCGAGGTCAGACAGCAGCAGCATCTGGGCGCCCAGTTGCAGGGCTACCTCCATCAAGGGGCCTTGCACGCGGCCGGCTAGCATATCAATGGCTTCCTTCACTTCCAGGGCGTTGCCCACATGGCTGCCCAACGGCTCATCCATGGCGGTGATCAGGGCGGCCATTTCACGCCCGGAGCGGCGGCCGATGTCGCACATGGCGCGCGCCAAGCGCATGCAGTCCTCCATCGTCTTCATCAGGGCGCCCGATCCCAGCTTCACATCCAGCACGATGCCCATGGCGCCGCCGGCCAGCTTCTTGCTCATGATGGAGGAGGCGATCAGCGGGATGCTGTCCACGGTGCCGGTCACGTCGCGCAGGGAATACAGGCGCTTGTCCGCAGGCGCCAGCTCGCCCGACTGGCCCACCACGCAGCAGCCCACCTCGCGGGCGATGCGCAAAAAGTCCTCCTCGGGTAACTCAGTTTTGAAACCGGGGATGCTCTCCAGCTTGTCGATGGTGCCGCCGGTGTGGCCCAGGCCGCGGCCGGACATCTTCACCACTTTGCCGCCGCAGGCGGCCACCAGGGGCGCCAGGATGAGGGTGGTGGTGTCGCCCACGCCGCCGGTGGAGTGCTTGTCCACCGGGATGCCGCCCACTTCGGGCTTCAACATATCCCCGGTCTGCGCCATGACCAGGGTCAAATCCGCGGTTTCACTGGGGCTCATGCCGTTGATGCGAATGGCCATGAGCAGGGCGGCCAGCTGGTAGTCCGGCGTGGCCTTGTCCGCGGCGAAGGCGGCAAATTCCTGAAGCTGCGCTGTGGACAGCTCCTGCCCCACCTTCTTTGCGTTAATCAGGTCAATCAGAGCCATGGCCCCTCCAGTTCATACAATTTCTCATCAGGCAGTATAGCACAAGGGCTAGGCCCGCGCAAAGAAATCAAGCCCCCCGGCAGGGCGCTTCCGGGCAGGTTTTCTAAAATGTTCACAGACCGGGTTTGAACCCTGCCTTCATGGTGTTTTGTCCCTGCCCCGGGTATGCTATAATTGGATGGGGTTTTATTGAAACCCCTGAGGAGGTGCTTTTATGAGAAGCAAACCGGTCCGGCTGACCGTCACAGGCGTGGCCTACAACCGCAACGACGAGGACGAGGCCATGCACATGACCACCTTTGGCACGCTGTCAGGCGATGCCCGGGGCTGGAAGCTTCGCTATACCGAGCGCCGCTCCGACAGCGATGAGAAGCACGACATCACCATGACCATGGACGATGGCGTGGTCACCGTGGCGCGCAAGGGCGCCTACGCCAGCGACCTGGTCTTCCGCCAGGGCCACCGCTTTGAAGGCAACTACCAAACCCCCTTTGGCGACCTGAGCATGGGCATTTACCCCACCCAGGTCAACTACAAGGTGTCCCAGGAGGGCGACGGCGAGGTCAGCCTGCGCTACCAGCTGGACATCCAGGGGCGCTACACCTCGGTGCACAAGCTGGACATCGCCTTTGAAACCAACAAGAAAACCGGCAAGGCTTGACCCCTTGGCCGGGCAGCTGCGCGCGCTGCTGAAGGGCCGGGGCTTCATCCGTCGTGACCTGTTCCGCCGCGCCCTCTTTGTCAGCGACTACGCGCACAGGCAGGACGCGCTGACCACGGCGGCGCTGGACAGCCTGCTGAGAGAAAACGGCTGGCAGGTACAGCGGGAGAACGGCCTGACCCTGGTGGATTTGCCCTATGAGGGCTACCAAACCTTGTTTTCCAGCATCGCCCGGTCGCAGGGTGAACCGCGGGCAATTGGCCTTTCCGCCCTGTTCGCCCGGCATGAGACCGCCTTCCTCCCAAACATGCTCTCAGACGCCAGGCAGGCGCTGCTGCAGTGGGACGCGGAGGAAGAAGGCGCGCTGAACACGCAGGCCGGGGCCGCGCTGGCCGTCGCCCTGCGGGAAAAGACGCCGGTTCCTTCCTACTACCCCCTGTTGCTCAACACATACAAGGAGGCAGACGGATGCTGATTTCCTACCACGGGCATTCCGAGTTTTTGGTGGAGCTGGCCGATGGCCGCCGCGTGCTGTTTGACCCCTTTCCCCCGCAGGTGAACTTTCCCCAGCGCAGGGTGAGGGCCGACGTGGTGTCGGTCTCCCACCAGCATTTTGACCACAATTTCGTGGACAAGGTGGACGGCAAGCCGGTTGTGGTGGACACAGCGGGCAGCCACCAGCCGCTGCCGGGCATCCGGCTGCAGGCGGTGACAGCCTTCCACGACGACCAGCAGGGCAGGCTGCGCGGGGAAACCCTGTGCGTCACCCTGGAAGCGGACTGGCTCAAGGTCTGCCACCTGGGCGATTTGGGCGTGGCGCCGGACAAGGACCTGCGCGAAAAGCTGTTCATGCCTGATATTCTCCTGATTCCCATCGGTGGCACCTACACCCTGGACGCCCAGGCCGCCAAGGACACCATCGAGGCCCTGCAGCCGCGGGTCATCATCCCCATGCACTACAAGTCCGACCAGGGCGGCATCGACAAAATCACCACGCTGGCGCCCTTCCTGGAATTGATGCGCCCCCTGGCCCCCTCCACGCAGCCGCTGTTGCGCGTCACCCGGGAGGACCTGTCCCAGCAGCCCCGCCTGGTGGAGCTGACCGTCCGCTAAAGGAGCCGTATGGATTACCAAAAGCCGCAGCCTAAAAAGGAAAAACGCCGCTCCACGCGATTGAGCCTCAAGCGCCTGGGCATGCGCACCATGCCCTGGTATGTGCTGGTGGTGTGCTGCGTCGCCATCCTGCTGATGGGCTGGGCGGTGGCCGGGCGCTTTGACCAGGGCATCCACCGGCTGCGCGCTACGATTGACCAGGTGGACGACCTGGTGTTTGAAAAAGAGCGGGAGATTTTGCGCCTGTCCGAGCAGGTGCGCCTGGCCTCCACCGACCAGTTCATCGCCAACGAGGCGCGCACCAAGTACGGCTACCTCTTCCCGGGCGAGATCCGCTTTGTGGTCACCAACCCCGAGGTGCTGGGCCTGCCGCCCCGTACCCAATGACAGACAGCTACAGCGCGCGTACAAGCATCAAACGGGCCGGGGTGATCGCCATCGGCTCCAATTCCACGCGCCTGTTGTGCGCGGATGTGAACGCCGCGCTGTCAAACCCCGTCCGCGCCCGCCAGGAAACCCGGCTGTTTCTGGCCCTGTCAGGGGACGCTGCGCACAGGGCGCAAGCCCTGCCCAGGCTTGTTGAGGCGGTGGAGGCGCTGCGGCAAACGGCGCTGGCCGCGGGGGCGGAAACGGTGCGCTTGACCGCCACCGCCGCCGTGCGCGACAGCGGCCAGCAGGCGCGTTTCGCGGAAGCCTTGCGTCAGGGCACCGGGCTTAATTTGCGGGTGCTGTCGGGCGAAGAGGAAGCGAGATACTCCTTCCTGGGCGCGGCCCACCCTTATTTGGGCGAGGTGGGCGTGGTGGACATCGGCGGCGGCTCCACGGAACTGGCCATCGGCAGCGCGGACAGGTTGAACCTTGCCCTCAGCCTGCAGCTGGGCGCCTCACGATTGTATGCCGCCTGCCCCATGGATGCGCCTGGCTGCCTAAAGCCCGCGATGGAACAAGCCCAATCCGCGATAGGTGACGCCCTGTCAAACCTTGTAAACCCACCCAAGCGCTGGCTGCTGGTGGGCGGCACCGGGGTGGCGCTGGGCGGGCTGATCAAGCGGCAGGTCATCCACGATGCCCCGCGCACGGACCTGCCCTTCACCCTGCGCCAGGCGGAGGACGCCCTCAATGCCCTCATCGCCCTTCCCCCGCACCAGCGCATGGAACTGCCCGGCATGACCCCGGGGCGCGAACACATCCTGCCCACCGGCCTTGTCATCCTCACCGCGCTGATGAATCGGCTGAACCTGCGGGAGATGGCCATCACCCAGCGCAACAACTGCGACGGTTTCCTGTATTCCCTGGTGGACGGATTGACCTGATACCACTTTTTTCAACCCTAAAAAAACCGCGCGTTTTTCACTTTGCGATACACTTGCCCTCCGGCTGTTGACAGGCCGGGGGGCGGTTTTTATACTCAGACATAACGAGAACAGGTGTTCTTATTTATGCTGAACGAGGAAGGAAACGCACAGGTGTGACGAGGATTTTTGATGGCTCCGCTAAGCCGAAAGAACGAGGCGTAGCCTCGTCGGGATTCACTCCACTTCGTTCACCGCTGGGGCAAGCCCACCGGTTCACTACATTCCGGAATCCCTCCTTTCGCACAAAAGCCCGCTTTTGTGCGTTAAGGAACCGTACCGGAGCGTTAAGCCCGGGAGGGCAGCGCCCGAACCGGGATGAGAGCGAAGGTCACGGTGACGCGGCAACGCGGAGGCGCAAAAAGACCGACGCAACAAAGCGTTTGCGACCGAGTTTAGCATCCAAAGGAGGATGCATGGAAACCAGTTTACAAGCCCTGCGCGCGGCCTTGAACCTAAGCGGGCTGAGCAGGAAGGAAATCGCGGCGCGGCTCTATTTAAGCCACAGCGCGCTCAACCGCAAGCTGCGCGGAGAGATTTCCTTTACACAGCGGGAGAAGGAGCACATCTTCTCCCTTGCCCAACAGGGGAGGGAGAAAGCGCTTTGACCGCCCGTGAACTGCTGGACCGCCACGGCGACCTGCTGGCGAGGGCCCAAGCCATTCAAAAGGATTTGGCCGCGCTTAAGCGCAAGCCGGGCAGTGCCAATGAGGAGGCCTGCCAGCGCCGCCTGGCGCGGCTTTCCGATGAGCTGCGCAAGTTGAAGCGCCGCCTCACCGCCAGCCAGGCGCGGCTTCTCCACCTGATGAAGCAGCTGGAGGACCCCCTGCTGTCCCAGGTGCTGTCCCTGCGCTATCTCAAGCTCTTAAGCCACCAGCAAATCAGCGAGGCCCTGCACTTTTCCCAGCGGCACATCCACCGCTTGCAGCTGCGCGGCATCCAGGAAATGGACCGCGTCCTGCAAGGGCCATAGGGAGCGCGATCATGAACAATACAGACCAAAGCCCGCAAAGCAGCTTGAGCCGCCTGGCGCGGGAGCTGCTGCTGGACCTGCTGCTGTCAAAAAAGCTGTCCGCCGGCGACCTCATCAAGCTGCTGAACGTGGACGACGATGCCGAATCACCCCGCGGCGCGGATTTTGTCATCCGCCTGTATGACCAGGAGGACTAAGGCGCGTGCCCACCCTGCATGTCCCCAAGGCGGCCTTCAACGCCTGCTACCTGCCCCATTTGGAGGCGCGCCAGCGCACCCAGATTTTTTATGGCGGCGCGGGCTCGGGCAAGTCGGTCTTTCTGTCCATGCGCGTGGTGCTGGATGCCCTGTGCGGGCGCAACACCCTGGTGGTGCGCCAGGTGGCGCGCAGCCTTCGCGCCAGCTGCTTTGCCGAGGTGCAAAAGTCCATCCACCGCCTGGGCCTTGCGGCCTTTTTCATCGTCCTCAAGACCGAGATGACCATCACCTGCAAGGTAAACGGCGCCCAGCTGCTCTTTCTGGGCCTGGACGACGTGGAAAAGATCAAGTCCATCACCCCGATCAAGGGCGTGCTGACGGACATCTGGGTGGAGGAGGCCACCCAGGCCAGCCAGCATGACATCAAGCAGCTGGAAAAACGCCTGCGCGGCGAAAGCGCCCACCGCAAGCGCCTGACGCTGTCCTTCAACCCCGTCAGCATCGGCCACTGGCTGTACAAGGCCTATTTCAGCGATTTTGATGAGGGCAAGGGCCTCCTGTGCCAGGAGGACCTGCTCATCCTGCGCACCACCTACCGCGACAACCGCTTCCTAAGCCAGGATGACCGCCTGGCATTGGAGAACGAGCGGGACGCCTACTTCCACAGCGTGTACACCCAGGGGCAGTGGGGCAGCCTGGGCGGCGCGGTGCTGACGCGCTGGCGCGTGGGCGACCTGCCCCAGGGCCTGGACGCCGCCCCTTTGCGCTGCGGGCTGGACTTTGGCTTTTCAAGCGACCCGGCGGCCTTCGTGCTGGCGCAGTACGACAAAAAGCACGGCCGCGTCTATGTGATGAAGGAATTCCTGCAAGCCGGGCTCACCAACGACCTGCTGGCGCGCAAACTCCGCGAGCTGGCGCCAGGCTGCCTGGTGGCCTGCGACAGCGCGGAGCCCAAATCCATCATGGAGCTGCGCCGCCACGGCATCCAGGCCGTGCCCGCCAAAAAGGGCCCGGACAGCGTGCTGCACGGCTTGCAGTGGCTGATGCAGCAGGAGCTGGTGCTGCACCCCTCCTGCAAACAGCTGCGGGAGGAACTGCTGGGCTACTGCTGGCAGCAGGATGAGCATGGCTTGTCCCTGCCCCGCCCCCTGGGCGAGGACCACCTGATAGACGCCCTGCGCTACGCGCTGGAGATGGACAGCACCGCCCAGGAGGCGCGCGTGCTGCGCCGCTGATTGTAAAAAGTACAAACTTTGTACCAATCCTGTCCGCCGGTGTAAACGGCGGATTATTTTACATCTTTTTCGTATAAGAATCCCCTTTTCATGTGCTTTCTGGTTGATGAAATAGTTGACAGGCGCAGGGCATCGGTGGTATTCTCCACATAGTCAATTTCAGACCGGACGCGCGGCCCCGCGGCGCGCGCTTAAGCCCTGCCCCCCTGTTTTTCCACCCGAATATAAGGCGGGTTCGCCTTGTAAAATATGAAGGAGACAATGGTATGAAGAAAATCCTGTCCCTGCTCCTGGTCGCTGTGATGATGTTTGCTACGGTTTCCGCGCTCGCGGCAGACAAAGTGGGTGTGGCCATGCCCACCAACTCCCTGCAGCGTTGGAACCAGGACGGCGCCAACATGA
>LSQX01391659.1_pt1 | contig 27122 bp, 22 predicted proteins | sample 654561 | NCBI WGS metagenome assembly LSQX01 (sample SAMN04489861, study PRJNA283612) | anaerobic digester metagenome | isolation source: 4 biogas reactors fed with cattle manure at either 37C or 55C with and... | place: Denmark: Kongens Lyngby | collected 2014
CCTCTAACCTGGCGATTTCTTTGGGTGGTCTGTCAGAAGATATAATAATCTGTTTTCCGGCATTATGAAGCGCGTTAAAGGTATGGAAAAATTCTTCCTGTGTGCTGTCACGTCCCGCAATAAATTGGATATCATCAATCAAAAGCACATCTACATTCCGGTATTTTTCCCGGAAAGCTGCGTTTTTGTTGGATTGAATAGCGGCTACCAGCTCTATGGTAAAGGTCTCGCACGTGACATACTCAATACGGGTATCCGGCTTTTCATTGGCAACAAAGTGACCGATCGCCTGCATCAGATGCGTCTTCCCAAGCCCGACACCACCATAAATGAAAAAGGGGTTATACGCATTGGCCGGGGCATCAGCAACAGCCAGTGAAGCGGCATGTGCAAAGCGATTGCCGCTGCCGACAATAAAGGTATCAAAGGTATATCGGCTGTTCAGCTGCGGTGTAGGCTTTTTAAGCGGATCTCCGCCTTTTTTATAATCAGCAGCCTGCTTTGGTGTGAGGATAATCAGCTTTAAATCTTTGCCTGTAACCTGTTTCAAAGCATTTGAAATCATCAGAGAATAACGGGGAACAACAAAGGTATGGTAATAATCTGCCACTGCCTCTACAAAATATTGATTGCCTGAAAAGTCCAGCGGCCTCAAAGCCGCGGCAATCCAAGTAGAGTAGGTAACTTCACTCATTTCTGCTCTCATGAGCTGGCAAGCTGATTCCCATACCGCTTGATATTCCAACCTGTCGACCTCCATCGTCTGTATTGCTTTATACAATCGTAACAACCTCTTAATGTATCGAATCAGTTTTAAAATACGCCACTTAATACAGGCTATCTGTTCGTTGTGGATAACCGATTTGTGGATAAGTACAGTATTTATCCAGTACAGTCTAAATGCTATCACATCAAGCTGATGAATTCAATGGTTCTGGCTGCCCAAAGATATGTATAGAACGATACCTGTTGATAAGTCAAAATTACTACAGGTAGTTGCAGCAGGGTTTTTCGTCCACAACTTTTATGTAATTTTTAGTATAATATACATTATTTTTGAATAATAACCATCGATGCGTCTTAATTTTATTATGTTTTTTTATTCTTTTGCTGCTATGTTTGTATCGCCTATATCCAAAAGGTGATCACAGCTAACAACCCAATGTGTAACCAAAAACATTTAAAGAACTAAGTTAGAAAGAGTCTTGTAATTTATTTTAAAGATTGTTTGTAAATTGAAGAGAAAATCTACTAACGGCAACAAGCCTTCTTCGTGATTCTGAGTAAATCCCAAAACCTAGGATGTCTATTTACCTATTAGACAGAAAGAACAACGTCATTCGCAGAAGCTAAAAAACATACTAAAACTCTCACCTGTCACTTTAATTAGCACCATAGCAATTTTATTCCAAAATGAATAATAGATAAAAACCCTGCATTCGTTGATAATGCAGAGTTTATTATGGTACGCCCGACAGGAGTCGAACCTGCGGCCTTTAGAGTCGGAGTCTAACGCTCTATCCAGCTGAGCTACGGGCGCGTATGGAGTTTTTGGGCCCTGACGGATAAATCAAAGGGAAACCGTTTCAGCTCCCGAAAGGCTTCCCTTTGAAGATGGCTGCGGAACTAGGATGGAGCGGCGGACGGGACTCGAACCCGCAACAATCAGCTTGGAAGGCTGAGGCTCTACCAATTGAACTACCGCCGCATGTGCCGCTGCGCATCATAACGCTTTGCAGCATCAATGAGTATAAACCAATCATACGATTTGTTTATACCCGAGTCTAAAAATGGTCGGGGAGACAGGATTCGAACCTGCGACATCCTGCTCCCAAAGCAGGCGCGCTACCGGGCTGCGCTACGCCCCGACAGTGTAAATTTCAGTGGTTCTGAAGCCATGTCCTGAACAGATCAAGCGCCTGCGCCCGGTGACTCAGCGCATTTTTCATTTCCGGCGGCAGTTCCGCAGCCGTCAGCCTCTGATCAGGCAGAAAAAAGACGGGATCATAACCGAACCCTTTGTTTCCAAGGGGCTTCGTATGAATCATCCCCCGCCAGAACCCCTCGAAAGATGCATAACGGCCACCCGGCCGGTATAAAACGAGGACACATCGGAACCCGGCCCCCCTCTTTTCCGGAGGAATTCCTTCCATTTTTTTCAGCAGTTTCAGATAGTTTTCTTCATCCGTGGCGTCGGGGCCGGCATAACGGGCTGAATGAATCCCCGGTTCTCCATTAAGGGAATCAACTTCCAGCCCTGAATCATCGGCCAGCACGGCTTCGCCTGTAAAATCGGCGTACGCTTTCGCTTTCTTCAAAGCGTTTTCCAGGTAAGTCCGTCCGTTTTCAACAACCCTCGGCACCGCATCGTAGTCCGCCAGGGATCGGATGTTCATATCCGGCATATCGAGAACATGACGAATTTCCTCGATTTTCCCCCGATTCTTCGAGGCAATGACCAGACGTTTCAGATTACATCCCCCAGAATTTCTTCCTGCTTCTCTATCAGGGTCCGGATTCCTTCCGAGGCCAGATCGATCAGCCGTTCCATCACCGATCTTTCAAAAGGCTCCCCTTCCGCCGTCCCCTGTACCTCGATGAAACGTCCCGATCCGGTCATGACGACGTTCATGTCCACTTCCGCCTGCGAATCTTCCACATATTCCAAATCCAGCAGGACTTCCCCATCCACGACGCCGACACTGACGGCGGAGACAAAGTCCAGCAGGGGCATTTCGGCAATGATCTCTTTCCGCACCAGACTCCGGCACAACTCGGCGAGGGCGATGAAGGCCCCTGTGATGGAGGCGGTACGGGTCCCGCCATCTGCCTGAAGTACATCGCAATCGATGTAGATCTGCCTTTCGCCCAGCACATCCAGGTTCGTGACCGCCCGCAGCGATCGTCCGATCAGGCGCTGGATTTCATGGGTTCGGCCGCCGACACCGCCCCGCGAGTTTTCCCGTGCGGTCCGATCCGGTGTCGACCCGGGCAGCATGGAATACTCGGCCGTCAACCAGCCTCTGCCCGTCCCCTTCAGAAACGGCGGCACCCGTTCTTCGAGTTTTGCCGTACAGAGCACTTTTGTGTGCCCCATTTCGATGAGGACCGACCCCTCGGAAAACTCGAGAAACCGGTTGGTAATTTTCAAATCCCGAATCTCATTGCTCAAACGGCCGCCAGACCTTGACATGATCCTCATTCTCCATCAATCAAAAAAACCGCGAATACCCCGGCCGATGGATCGTGCGACATCCTTCTGAGCATCCTTGTCCAGAATTTTGCCCTTGTCGTCCTTGTTCGTCAGAAAACCCACTTCCACACAAACGGAAGGCACGGATAGACCCATCAAAACCAGAACGGGAACTTCCCGTATCCCGCGTCCCTTCCGGGGAAAAATAATTTCCAGATTTTTCTGGATCAATTGGGCCAAACGAATGCTGTCGTTGGCGTATTTTGTTCTCTCCATATTCGTGACCACACCTTCGCCTGAGGCGCTTCCACCAAGATGCTTGAGCCCGGGCAGGCTGATCTCGTAGCCCGATGCGTCAGGACCAAAACCGGCATTCGCATGGAGGCTGACCATCAGGGCCGCCTTGTATTTTTTAACCATGTTACGGCGGTCAGCAATGGAAACTGTTTTATCAGACGATCGGGTCAAGGAGACTTTGATCCGCGGATCGCTCTCTTCGAGATACTTCTTCAGTGAAACGGCCAGGGCAAGGGTGATGTCCTTCTCCGCGGTCTTGTCAGGCAGGATGACCCCCGGATCTGCTCCACCGTGGGCGGGATCGATCAGCACCCTGAAACCACCCTGCGCAGCCGATTGTGCGAAAATTTCGGGAGAAACGGCAAACAGAAGCAGCATAAAGAAAAAGATGGATTTCAAGAAGGTGGATCTCATGATGTTCCGTGTACTCCCCGATTGATGACTGAGCCTCTTACAGCAAAAAAAATGCGCCCTGTCAACCGCGAATTCGACTAAACATGTCGAAGCCGTTCGACAGATTGCACGTTTTTGATACGTTTTATTGCCGATACGATCTTATTGAACTGGTCCAAGTCACTGACTTCAACCCGGAAATTGAGGACGGCACTCAAATCTCCCGTGTCAACATGGGCCTGGCTGATATTCACATCAGACGACGCAATAACGGCGCTGATCTCCGCCAGGGCGCCCTTTGTGTCTTTGCACACCACCCGGATGTGAACCGGGTAGGTGTGACGTTCCTTGATGTTCCATTCCAGCTCGACAAGGCGGTCCGGCTCGGCCCCCTGAATATTCGGGCAATCGGCCTTATGCACCGTGATGCCCCGCCCCCGTGAAACGAAGCCGAGAACTTCGTCGCCGGGGATCGGATCGCAGCACTTGCCGAAACGGACCAAGATATCCTCGATACCGGTAAGGGAGATGCCGGCGGATGATTTGGGGCGATCCCTTCTCCTGACAGGCAGGGCCGACTTTTCTTCCGTGCCTTCCTCTTCCGGTTCCGGCAGCATGTAGTTGACGACCCTCTTCGGCGACAACTTGAAATAACCCACCATGGCAAGGAGATCGTCGAGCGAATTCAGTGAATAATCCTCGTATATCTGTTTGATTTCTTCGGACTTGATAAATTGACCGTATTTGAGATTTCGCTTCCGGAATTCCCTCTCCAGCAGATCCCGGCCGAGGGCGATGCTTTTGATCCGTTCTTCCGTATTGATCCAGTATTTGATCTTCTGCCGGGCCCGGGAAGTCACGGCGAACTTCAACCAATCCTTACTCGGGTGATGGCCCGACTGGGTGATGATTTCCACCGTGTCGCCGTTCTGGAGTTCATACTTCAGGGGAACAATGCTCCGGTTGACCTTGGCGCCGATACACTGATGACCGACATCCGTATGGATACTGTAGGCAAAATCGATTGGCGTTGAACCCTTGGGAAATGAACGGACATCACCGTCGGGCGTAAAGACGTACACTTCGTCCGGGAACAGGGCCAGCTTCAGGTTGGACATGAATTCACGCGGGTTCGTCAGATCCTTCTGCACCTCCAGAAGCTCCCGGAGTTTTTTGATCTGCTCCTCATCGCTTCCCTGGTAAAGGGACCGTTTTTCCTTATAGCGCCAGTGCGCCGCAATCCCCTCTTCCGCCCACTCGTGCATTTCCCGCGTGCGAATCTGAATTTCGACCCGCTCGCCGTACGGCCCGATAACCGTCGTGTGCAGGGAACGGTAGTTGTTTACCTTGGGGATGGCGATATAATCCTTGAACCGCCCGGGAATCGGCTTCCAGTGGGCGTGAACGATGCTCAGGGCCTCATAGCAGTCCTTTTCCTTGTCGGAATCAAGAATGACCCGAAAGGCTGTCAGGTCATATACCTCGTCGAAGTCGATTCGCTGCTCCCGCATTTTCTTGTAGATTCCGTAAAAATGCTTGGGCCTGCCCTCGACCTCGCACTTCAGATCGTACTTCGCCATTTCATCGGCGATGATTTTGCGCACTTCCTCCGTGTACTGTTCCCGTTCCTCCCTCTTTTTCGCCACCCGCCGAGCCAGTTCATTGTAATCCTCATGATTCAGATAGCGGAACGCCAGATCCTCCAACTCGGTTTTCATCCAGTTTATCCCGAGGCGATTCGCCAGGGGGGCGAAGAGGTCCATCGTTTCTTTGGCGATGTACTTCTGTTTTTCAGGGGGATGAAACTCCAGGGTGCGCATGTTGTGAAGACGGTCGGCCAGCTTAACCAGAAGAATCCGGATATCCGTGGACATGGCCAGGATCATCTTGCGGAAATTTTCCGCCTGACGTTCTTCCTTGCTTTCAAAGGTGATTTTGCTGATTTTGGTCAGCCCGTCGACGAGAAACACGACATCCTTCCCGAAGGCCTCCTCGATTTCAGGCAGGGTGGCCAGGGTATCCTCCACCGTATCGTGGAGCAGCCCCGTCACAATCGTCGCCGCATCGACTTCCATGCCGACGAGAATCCCCGCCACTTCCATGGGATGGGTCAGGTAGGGTTCTCCGGAGAGGCGTACCTGTCCCTGATGAACCGTCGCCGAATAGATGTAGGCTTTTTCGATGATTTCCAGGTCATCGGGGTTGAGATATGTCCCGGCTTCATCCAGGATGTCGGTGATACGCAGCATAGGGTTTCTTCAAATCAATGGACACAACTGAAACGCCAAATGAAACGCCAAACCATCCACAGAACCTCAGACCAATCCTTCCAGCTCGGTGTTGACGGCCGCCGCCAGATAATCCGTCACCCCGGCGAGATCGACATCCAGCACGTCACCGGTTTTACGATTCTTGACTTCGACTTTTCCTTCCGCGAGCTTTTTGGGCCCAATCGTCACACGATAAGGAATGCCGATCAGGTCGGCGTCCTTAAATTTAACCCCCGCCCTCTCATCCCGGTCGTCGAGAAGTACGTCCACCCCTTTGTCCGCCAGGCTCCGATAGAGATCCTCCGCCGCCGTGCACAGGGCTTTTTCGTTGCTGTTCACCGGCGTGATGATCACCTGGAACGGAGCGATTGGCACGGGCCAGATGATGCCATCGTCGTCATGATACTGCTCAATGGCGGCGGCCACCGTTCTGGTAATGCCGATACCGTAACATCCCATGACCATGACCTGTTCCCTGCCGTTCTTGTCCAGATAGACGGCCTTCAGGGCTTTGCTGTATTTCGTCCCCAACTTGAACACATGCCCCACCTCGATGCCCCGGGCAAAGGTGAGCGTTCCCTGGCAGCGGGGACAGACATCACCTTCCCGGACCACCCTGAGGTCGGCAAATTCGTCGGCCCTGAAATCGCGGTCCAGGTTGACGTTTTTCACATGGTAATCCTCACGATTGGCCCCCATGACCATGTTTTTCATGCCCATGAGGGAGTAATCGGCGATAATACGGGTTCCAATTCCAACAGCACCGGCAAACCCCCTGGGGGATCCCGTGACGGCGAGGATCATATCGTCCCCCGCCAATTCCAGTTCATCACATCCCAGGTAATTCCGGACTTTGATTTCATTGACCTCCTCGTCGCCCCGGACCAGGACGGCCACCGCCTTGCCGTCGGCATTGAAGATCAGTGTTTTGACCACATCGGCCGGTGTAACCCGCAGAAAGGCGCAGACCTCTTCGATGGTCCTGACGCCAGGGGTATGCACCTCCTCCAGGGGCGCCAGGGCTCCCTTGTCGGCCGAAGGCCCCTCCGGTTCCGAGACCTCAGCCTTTTCCAGGTTCGCCGCGTAAGTGCAACGGTCGCAGTAAACAATCCCGTCTTCACCGGAGGCCGCCATGACCATGAATTCGTGGGAAAAACTACCGCCTATGGAACCCGTATCGGCTTCGACGGACCGGAACACCAGGCCGCAACGGGCAAAAATCCGCTGATAGGCCTCAAACATCCTGCCGTAACTCAAATCGGCCCCTTCGTCATCGGCGTCGAAGCTGTACGCATCCTTCATACTGAATTCGCGGCAGCGCATAACACCGAAACGCGGCCGGATTTCATCACGAAATTTCGTTTGAATCTGGTAGAGGTTCCGGGGAAGTTGCCGGTACGTTTTAATCTCGTTGCGTACAAGATCGGTGATGACTTCCTCGTGAGTCGGGCCCAGACAGTACTCACGGTCATGCCGATCCCGGAAACGCAGCAATTCCTTGCCGTAGAAAACCCAGCGGCCCGATTCCTGCCAGAGTTCCGCCGGCTGGACCATGGGCAGGAAGACCTCCTGGGCGCCTGCCCGGTTCATCTCCTCACGTACGATCTGCTCCACCTTCCGAACGGTTCTCAGGCCAAGGGGCAGATAAGAATAAATGCCACTGGTCAACTTTCTGATCAGGCCCGCCCGGATCATCAGCTGATGACTGGCTATTTCCGCATCGGAGGGAACCTCCTTGACGGTGGGTAAAAAAAGATTCGAATAGCGCATGACGCCTCCCCGATGAATGATTGTTCCGCGCTCCCGTGCTTTTGATGCAGGAAAAGAGAATGCGGTTTCAAGGTACCATAACCGGCGCCGGAATGCATCCAAAAACCCCGGAGTCACGTTGCGGCCATCCGCTCAGCCATGCACCGGTAATGGACCTTGGACAAAATGAGGTTTCCCCACGAGATATCGGCACCCTTCCTTTGATATGCCGGACCTTCGGCCGCGCTGTTGAGGATTTGATTAGGGGAAGAGAAAACGAGGAAGCAAACCGGTCCCCTTTGCAAAAGAATATGATCAATGAACGATGATTTTACCCGCCATTTTTTCGACCTCGGCGAGAAGAACCGGGATAAATTCCGACTCCCTGATTTTTCGTACGACCCGCCCTTTCTTGAACAGCATTCCGCTTCCTTTACCGCCGGCGATCCCGATATCCGCCTCCACCGCCTCGCCGGGACCATTCACCACGCATCCCATCAGGGCGATTTTCAGCGGTGTTTCCACATGGGCCAATTTCCGCTCGGCTTCCTTTACCAAAGCCGGAAGATCGATTTCGCAGCGTCCACAGGTCGGGCAGGAGATGATTTCAGGGCCCCGTTCACGGAGGTTCAATGCCCGGAGAATTCCCCAGGCGACGGCCATCTCCTGAACCGGATCACCCGTCACCGACACCCGGATGGTGTCACCGATCCCTTCGGCCAGCAAAATCCCGACTCCCACGGAGGATTTGATGGCAGAGGGAAGGAGTGTCCCGGCTTCGGTTACGCCCAGGTGCAGGGGATAGTCACACTTCTGCGAAAACACCCGACAGGCATCGATCATGGTTGCCACGTTCGACGATTTCAGGGATACCTTGAGATTGCCAAACCCCAGCTCCTCCAGATAAGCGACACTCCGCAAGGCGCTTTCCGCGAGAGCCGGTGCCGTGGGGCCGCCATGCCGGGCCAGGAGGTCTTTTTCGAGGGAACCGCCGTTGATGCCCAGCCGCATGCAAACGCCACGGTCCTTGGCCGCCAGAGCAATGTCCTTGAACTTTTCTCTGGGAATGTTGCCGGGATTGATACGGATGCCGTCCACGCCTTGACCAATGGCCAGCAGGGCCAGGCGGTCGTCAAAGTGAATATCGGCGACAATCGGGAGGGGGGATCGCCTGCGAATTTCGGATAAAACAGAGACGGCCTCCAGATCCGGAACCGCTACCCGGACAATCTCACAGCCGGCCCCGGCCAGTTTCCCGATCTGCTCGCATGTCGCCTGTACATCACGGGTGTCGGTGGAGGTCATGGACTGGACTGCCACCGGGGCATCACCGCCTATCCGTACATCCCCGACATGGACGGTTCTGGTCGTTTTCCTTTTTTGCATCTGCTTCACCGTCCCCGGAAATACCGCCCCTTCAAAGTCCTTGGATAGGTGGTCGTTCCGTCCGTCAGGCGGCCCGTCCTGCCTCGAACGCCCGCAGGTTCACATCCCGCAGCTTGGGCGGAAAAGAATCGTGGAGCACCTGGCTCCATATCCTGACGTCGACGTCGAGATAGGTAGAAAGGACCCCCAAAAGAACCGTATTTTCAGCCCTGATATTGCCGGCCTTGACGGCGATCCGGGTGGTGTTGATTTCCTTCACGTCCGACACCCGTTTCCGGACTGTCTCGGCGACCCCTTCCGGGTAGGGCGCCACACCCAGGTTCACGGCCGGGGGATAGAGCTCGAGTTCACTCATGATGACCCGTCCGTCTGGCTTCACATAATCCAGATTACGCAGAGCCTCCAGTCTTTCAAAGGCCACGAGAATATCGACCCCGCCTTTCGCGGCGAGGGGCGAGTAAACCCTTTCTCCGTAACGGACGTGACTCGTAACGCTGCCGCCCCGTTGAGCCATACCGTGGACTTCACTTTTTTTGACGTCGAGGCCCGATCTCATGACGACCTCACAGAGAATATCGCTCGCCCGGATGATTCCCTGGCCGCCGACACCAACCATATAGACGCTGGTCACGTTATTCTTCATGGCTCATTCCTCCTCCACAATCGCCCCAGCCTTGCACAGCTGCTGACACAGCGTACATCCCGTACAGTACACGCTTTCGATAAAGGCAATCCCTTCCTGGTTTTTCGTCTTTTTTTCGTAGGTCCCTTCCGACATTTCGGAAAAAGGACGCCATGAAATAGGGGGGCAACTCAGGCCGAGACAGAGCTTGCACCCGTTGCATTTTTCCGGATCGACCATGAGCGGCTTCCCGATGACGGGATTGGCCCGACGGAAGAGGACACAGGGGCTTTCGGCGATGACGACGGAAGGACCGGTGCCCGCCAGCTCCTTTTTCATGACCTTCCGGACCTGCTTTAAGTCAAACGGATCGACGGTCTCGACATTCTCGATACCAAAAACCCCGGCCAGAGCGGCAAAATCCAGTTTTTTGGCCGGCCGCCCCTGGAGGGTGTAACCCGTGGCCGGATGTTCCTGCATCCCCGTCATGGCCGTGGTGGAATTATCACAGATGACGACCACCGCATCACTCCCGTTGTAGGCCATATTCAAAAGAGGCGTCATGCCCGAATGGACAAACGTGGAATCGCCGATGACGGCAACGACCCTGCCTTTTCCCCCGTCACCGAGGGCCTTGCTCATGCCATGGGCCATGCCGATGCTTGCCCCCATGCAGACCGTCGAATGGAGGCCCTCCAGGGGTTTCATGAAGGAAAGGGTATAGCAGCCGATATCACCGGATACGAAGGCGCCCAGCTTTCCCAGAACGTAAAACACACCCCGGTGCGGACAGCCCGGGCAGAGATTGGGCGGTCGCGGGGGGACATCCGGTGCCGCAGGGATGGCGCCGATCTCGGCACATCCGCTGATGGCGGAAGAGACGATGCCGGGATCAAATTCATTCGCAAAGGGGAATATGGATTTCCCTGTAACGTCGATACCCATGGCTTTGATCTGCTCTTCCAGAAACGGATCGAGTTCCTCGACCACGTAAAGCTTTTTCACTTTTGAGGCAAAATTGCGGATAAGCTTCTCCGGCAGCGGGTACGGCATGCCGAGCTTCAGATAGGAATAGTCCGGAAAGGCGTCCTTCGCGTAATTATAGGGCATGCCCGATGTAATGATGCCCACCTCCCTGCTTCCCATCTCGACCCGGTTCAGAGGCGTTTTTTCGGCAAATTGCTTTAAGGCCGCCGTTCTTGTCTCCAGCGCCTGCCTGCGCACCCGTGCATTGCCGGGTACCATAACATATTTAGCCGCGTTGATTTTCACCCCCGTCTTGTCTTCCCACGGAATTGGCTCTTCCAGTTCGACGATGGATTTCGAATGGGCCACCCGGGTCGTCGTCCGCAAAAATACGGGGGTATCGAACTCCTCGCTCAGGTCGAGGGCGACCTTGATATATGCCTTCGCCTCCCGGCTGTCGGAGGGCTCCAGCATGGGAACCTTGGCGAATTTGGCGTAATTGCGGTTATCCTGTTCGTTCTGGGAACTGTGCATGGAGGGGTCGTCGGCGGATATAATGACAAGGGCCCGATTCGTTCCGGTATAACTTACCGTAAACAGGGGATCGGCCGCAACATTGACCCCGACGTGTTTCATGACGGCCATGGCTTTTTCGCCGCCTACGGCCGCTCCGATTGCGGCTTCAAGGGCAACCTTTTCGTTGGGCGACCATTCGGCGTACACGCCTTCATACCGGGCGAAGGTCTCCATGATCTCCGTACTCGGTGTCCCGGGATACCCGGCGGCGAAACGGACTCCGTGTTCGTAGGCGCCACGGGCGATCGCCTCGTTTCCTGACATCAGAACTTTCATTGCGTCTTGCTTCCTCTCTATTGTACCAGACTGGCTGGGTCAGCTGTTCAGGGCGATTTTTCTTTTGATGAAGAGTTCCGTGGCCGGATCGACTGTAATCGCCAGTGCTTTTTCATAATAATCGAGGGCCTTGGCCTTGTCATTCATCTCCTCGTAAATACGGGCGATGTTTTGGTAATTGAGGGCGACGAACCCGTTATCGACAGGCGTAACGATCGCCTTCTCGTAATATTCCAGGGCTTTCTTCAGGTCCTTCTTCGCTTCGTGTGAAGCCCCCAGAGCACTCAAAACAAGGGTGGTCAAATCGCTGCTCTTGGACGCCCGTCCCAGATATCGGTTGTAAAAGACAATGGCTTCGTCGTAACGGTTCATTTTAAAGGAGAGGTTGCCCAGTCGATAGGAGGCCAAAACGGCGGCATTGCTTCGCGGATAGGCGTCAAGGAGATCTCTGTACTGTTTGACCGCCGTCGTCACCTTCTTGGCGTCCCCCGATTTTTCCAGAAGGAAAGCGGGTTGATAGAGCGCAAGGGCCTTGTTTTCACAGATCCGGCTGTAGAGGAACCAGCCCGCAACCAGTAAAACCACAATAACAACCACTGTGGCGATGATTGTGATTCTGGTTCGGTTACGCTGCACATATTCCAGGGATTCTTCAAACAACACCTGCAGCTTGTCCGGCTCTTCCAGGTCCATCCTCGTCATTTTATCCGCCATATGTTTCTCCCGTTTCTTCCGTTTTTCTGATCCGGTCCAAAATGAGGGGGGGGATTCTGACAATCCTCCGTCCCCGATCAACAAAAGCATGGACCGTGTGTCCCTCCACCAGCATCCTTTCCCGGGGCTCATCCCATATCACATAGTCAAACCGGAGGCTGGCCCGTTTCACAAAGCCGATTCCCGTTTCCACCCACAGCAACTGGTCGTACTCAGCCGGGTACAGATAATGGGCAAAAACCTCCGTCAAGGGCATACCGTAACCCTGCTGTTCAATCCAGGCATAAGGCATGTCCATCTCCCGAAAGAGTTCATTGCGACCGATTTCAAACCATTTAATATAATTCGTGTGGTAAACGATCCCCATGGCATCGGTGTCCGCGTAAATGACACGGATTCTTGTCTGGTTACGCTTCAACGAACCGGCCCCAGTCCCTGATAAAGAGGTTCATCAACCGATAACCGGGCGACACGAGAATCCCCCCATTCTTCGCCTCTCTTTCCGTGTAAGCCGCACCGTTTTTCCGATTCTCATTCCCCAGGGACGACAGGATGACAAAGGGGCTGGGGTCTGCCGTATGGGTGCGCCGGACAATCGGCGTCGGATGGTCGCAAAGAACCAAAATACGCCAGGCATCGAAAGCGTTCAGCCCATTCAGGACGGTCCCCACAACGGCCTCGTCAAAGTTTTCAATGGCCTTGACCTTGCCCTGAACATTGCCTTCGTGCCCCATTTCATCGGGGGCCTCAACGTGGACAAAAACAAAATCCCGCTCCTGGAGACATTCCAGGGCCTTTTCACCTTTACCCCGGTAGTTCGTATCGATGTAACCCGTGGCGCCTTCGACACGCAGCACTTCCAGTCCGGCGTACACGCCGATTCCGTTCAACAGGTCCACCGCCGAGATGACTCCGCCCCGAATATGGTACGTCTCCGTCAGAGGCGCCATAGCCGGAGCCTTACCCTGCCCCCAAAGCCAGATGGCGTTGGCGGCTTTCCTGCCCCTGGACAGGCGGTTCCGATTTACCGGGTGATTTCGCAAAACGGGTTTCGCCCTCTCCATGAAATCGATCAGCACGTCACTCGTACTCCCGACGGGCAGATGAGGTGCGGTTTTCTTACCGGTAATATCATGGGGCGGCGTGGTTTTTGACGAAGGATCCCCTCCACGCCACACCAGCAAATGACGGTAACCCACACCGGGATAAAATCGGAAGGTTTCATTCCCCAGTTCCGCCTGAAGCTCCAGGATAAGCGCTTTCGCCTCGGCGGAGCTGATATGATCAGCGGTGAAATCATCCATCCGGGCATCGGGTCCGTCCGTTAAAGTCACCAGGTTGCACCGGAACGCGACGTCATCGGAACCGAGATGAATCCCCATGCTGGCGGCTTCCAAAGGCGCCCGTCCGGAGTAATATTCATGGGGGTCGTAACCCAGAACACTCAGGTTCGCCACATCGCTCCCGGGGGTGAAACCCTCGGGAATGGTATCGATCAAGCCGATGGTACCCTCCCTTGCCATGAGATCCATATTCGGCGTCCTGGCATACTCCAGGGGGGTTTGATCACCGAGTTCGGTCAGGGGGTAATCACCCATGCCGTCTCCCAACAACACGATGTATTTCATAGGTTATAGATTTTTTTCACGCAAATCACAGTTCATCGTCCTCCACGCGAATCAGTACGGTCTTGTCCAGGACGACATCCAGCCGGTCAATTGCCTGCAGGGCTTCGCGGACATCTCGCTCCCGCGCCTTGTAAGTCGTCATGACAACCGGCACGGCGCCTTCTTTTGTCCTGCCCTTCTGAATCACGGTGGAGATGCTGATATTCCGTTCACCGAGAATGCCGGATATCTTGGAGAGGACCCCGGGCCGATCTACAGCGGTGAAACGGAAATAATAGTTGGACCTCACCTCGTCGAAGGGACGCAGACGAATCTCCGACATGTCCTTTTCCCGGACCGAACGGGCCGGCACGCGACAGCCGGTACCTTTACGGATATTCCGTGCGATATCAACGATATCACTCATCACGGCCGATGCCGTGGGCATCATGCCCGCCCCTTGCCCGTACAGAAAAATCGGACCGGAAGCGCTCCCGACGATATGAAAGGCATTGTAATTCGTGTTCACATTCGCCAGGAGGTGACTGAAGGGAATCATCGTCGGATGAACCCGGGCTTCAACGGCATCGCCGCGATCGACAGCGATGCCCAGCAGCTTGATCCGATACCCCAGCTCCCTTGCAAAAGCGATATCCTGCTCCGTAATACCCGTAATGCCCTCGACATAGATCTCCTCGAGGCTTACATTCTTGCCGTATGCCAGAGAAACCAGAATCGCCAGCTTGTGGGATGCATCGATTCCCTCGACGTCGAACGTCGGATCGGCCTCGGCAAACCCGAGACGCTGGGCTTCCTTGAGAACAACGGCAAAACTTTCTCCGTCGTCGGTCATCTTGGTCAGGATGAAATTGGACGTACCGTTCATGATGCCGAAAATCGATTCGATACGGTTGGCAACGAGGCTTTCCTTGATGGTCCTGATGATCGGAATCGTTCCGCCCACACTGGCTTCGAAACCGATATCCACCCCGTTTTCTTCGGCTATACGGAAAAGGTCGTTTCCATGTGTGGCGATGAGGGCCTTGTTCGCCGTCACGACATGCTTTTTCGCCCTGATGGCTTCCACAAGAAAGGAATGGGCCGGCTCATAGCCTCCCATGAGTTCCACGACAATATCGATCTCCGGGTTGGCAATGACTTCCCCGGCATCCGTCGTCAGGCATCCCGGTTCCGGCACCACCGGCCGGGGTGTTGAGATATCGAGATCGGCCACCTTTTGTAAGACGAGCCGGGCACCGACACGTTTTTCAAAAAGGTCCTTTTCTTCCTGCAACAGCTTTACCACACCGCAACCGACGGTACCGAAACCGATCAAGCCTATCGATATCGACTCTTTCATGGATCCGTCCCCTTCTCTAAAACGCCGACCGGGAATCTTGGCCGGCAGCCATTATTTTACCCCGGCGATGCAGCGGTGCGCCGCGTCCCCCGCCTGATCCCCGTTCCCCTCAGGATCACGGCAAACACGCCCGGTTTCTATAACAGGTGCCTTCTTTTGTCAAAACAAATTCATCCGGCCAAATTGAGGCAGCAAAAGCGTTTCCCCTGAATATCAGGCGGTTTTAGCAATGTCCAGCCTGCCTTGCCATCGTCTCTTCAGCACTTCCCTCAGGAAAAAATGTTCGTCTTTTCCCAAATCCGGATCCGTTTCGATCAGATCGAAAGCATCCTTTTTGGCTTCACCGAGAATTTTCCCGTCCCGGACAATACTGGCCACCCGAAAATCGGGCATTCCCGATTGCCGGGTCCCCATGAATTCGCCGGGACCGCGAATCGACAGATCCGCCTCGGCGATGTGAAATCCATCCTGGGATTCGATCATGGCTTTCAAGCGGCGTCGGGCATCTTCGGATCCGGTTTTCTGCACCAGAAGAATACAGGTTGAAGGAATATCACTCCGTCCGACCCGGCCGCGCAACTGGTGCAGTTGGGAAAGGCCGAATCGTTCCGCATGCTCGATAATCATCAGTGACGCCCGGGGCACATCGATACCGACCTCAATGACCGTCGTGGCCACCAGGATCCGGATCTGGCCGGATTGAAAAGCCGTCATGATCTCTTCCCGCCGGGCGGCTTTGAGTTTCCCGTGGATGAGGCCGACGGACTCATCCGGAAAAACCTCGTTCCCCAAATGTTCCGCCATGCGTGTTGCATCCTTCAAATCAAGGGTTTCCGATTCCTCGACCAGCGGATAGACCACAAAGACTTGATTGCCCCGGGCCAGTTCCTTGCGGGCCGCCTCATAGACCTTTTCGCGCTGCTGTTCATAGACGAGCTTCGTGCGGATCGGCTTTTGCCCCGGCGGAAGTTCGTCGATGACGGACACGTCCAGGTCACCGTAAACCGTCATGGCCAGGGTCCGGGGAATCGGGGTCGCCGTCATCACCAGAACATCGGGGTTCAAGCCCTTCTCCCGAATGGAGGCCCGCTGAATAACACCGAAGCGATGCTGTTCGTCGATCACGACCAGTCCGAGATTGGCAAATGCCGTATCCCGGGAAAAGAGGGCATGGGTACCGATCACGATTTGAATGGTCCCGTCCCGAATAGCCTCCAGCATGGTTCTTCTTTCCGCGGCACCGATACTGCCCGTAAGGAGGGCCGTTTTCACCCCCAATTCCTCCATCCAAGGGCCGATACCCCGATGGTGCTGTTCCGCCAGGATTTCCGTCGGCACCATGATCACCGCCTGGCAGCCATTGTCACAGGCGGTCAGCATTGCCACCAGAGAAACCACGGTTTTCCCGGAGCCGACGTCACCCTGCAGCAGTCGGTTCATGGGGCAATTCCGCCCCATATCCGCCTCGATTTCGGCAATGACCCGCTTCTGGGCACCTGTCAGTTCATAGGGAAGCAGACCCAAAAATCGCCGCACGAGACTGCCCCCCGTTTTGAAGGCAATTCCCGATTGCAGGACCGTCCCTTTCTTCTTGACTGCCATTCCCAGTTGGAAAAAAAAGAACTCATCGTAAATCAGACGCCGGTGTGCTTCGGAACGCATGTCGTTGAGAAGGCGAAAATCCGCATCCTGTGGCGGAAAATGAACGTCCCGGATGGCGCGATCCATATCCATCAGCCGGCGACGCCGGCAGATGTCTTCGGGTATGGGACTCATGAGATTTGACGCATAATGTTCCACCACATCCATCATGACCCGGCGGAGGGATTTCTGACGAAGACCCTCCGTTTCCGAATAAACGGGAACAATCCGTTTGAAATGCAGCAGGTCGTCTCCCTCATCTTCGAACAGCTCAAAATCGGGATGAATCATGGTTTTCCCGTCAAAATAACGGGTTATTTCACCGGAGAGGATATAGCGCCGCCCGGTTTTGAATACGTTTTTCAGGTAGGCAGGCCGGCCCCGGAACCATTTCGCCGACAGCGTTCCGGATCCGTCATGAAAACCAACCTCAAATACCGGCTTCCTCCCGTACCTGTGCATGTCCACACGGGCCGCCGTCCCCACAATGGTTTCCCGCCGTCCGACCTCCGTTTCCGCGATGGATTTGACAAACCGGCGGTCCTCATAGCGATGGGGGAAAAAATAAAGCAGGTCTTCGACATGGCTGAGGTTTTTCTTTGCCAGCAACTGGGATATCCGGGGGCCCACCCCCCGGACGTACTGGACGGGCAAGGCGAGCCTTTTCAGATTGTGTTCCATATCCCGACGGAGTTGCTCATGTAAAAGCGTCAAAGTCTCCGGTTGTTCCACGAAATGGTGCCGAAGATGCTGTGATATGTCTCGATGAAGATCGAGGGCCGTTTCAACCCGCTCTTTTTTCTCCTCCAGGGACAGGCTGTCAAAGTGCCGGAAAACGGCTTTCCAGGACATGAACATACGTCCTATTTCGCGACTCCCTGCTAACCCGTCGAACTGGCGAAGGGCAAGGCTTAGTTGGGCCAGGAGCTTCGCCATGAGACTCTCGACATCACGCAGCAGGTGGAGATGCAAATACCCGTCCCGGGAAGCGAATCGAAGAGGATTCTCCATTTTGTCCAGAATGGCGTCAATGGTTTGTATATTCTTCATTTTGTTGAATCGAGAATGCAATGATTACGGGTACAAAGGATGGTATTGTTAACAGAATCCCCCTTGCGCCGCAAGGAATGATTTGACAATTCATGGGATATGCGCTAGAAGGCACGTCTGTTGGTTTACCTATCTTGGGAGAAGACATCCTTCCCTTAAATAAAACAGCCGCCAACAATTCGGGGAATCGTTATGGAAGAAAAAACCACCTACAGCAGTGCCGGTGTGGACATCGGACGTGGTAATGCCTTTGTCGAGAAAATCAGGCAGATGGTCAAATCCACATCCCGCAAGGAAGTCATGGGGAATATCGGCGGCTTCGGTGGTTTCTTTCACCTTGACACCCAGAAAATCAAGGATCCGATCCTCGTCTCCTCAACCGATGGCGTCGGAACCAAGCTGAAAATCGCCCAGATGATGAACAGGCATAACACCGTCGGCATCGATTTGGTGGCCATGTCGGTAAACGACGTGGTCGTCAGCGGAGCCGAACCGCTGTTTTTCCTGGATTACATCGCCACGGGCAAAATCAGCATGGATATAAACGTTCAGATCGTCGAAGGTATCGTCAGGGGTTGTACGGAAGCGGGTTGCGCGCTCCTCGGCGGGGAAACGGCCGAAATGCCGGGTTTCTACAAGGATGACGAATACGATCTGGCCGGTTTTTGTGTAGGCGTGGCCGAAGCGGACCGCCTGATCGACGGTTCGGAAATCCGCGTGGGAGACCAGATCATCGGCATCGCCTCCAGCGGTCTCCACAGTAACGGTTATTCTCTGGTCCGAAAGGTCATCTTTGAAAAAGCGAAGCTGACTGTCGATTCGGTGGTGGACGAACTGCGAGGCCCAATCGGCGAAGAATTGCTCAAACCCACGAGCATATACGTAAAATCCATTTTGAATCTCTTGAAGAGCTTCGCCATCGGGGGAATCGTTCATATAACCGGCGGCGGTTTCTTAGACAACATTCCCCGGGTTATCCCGAAACCCTGCATGGCCATCATTGACCGTGGCTCCTGGGAGATTCCACCGATCTTCTCCGTCCTGCAGCGCCTTGGCAACATTGACGAAACGGAAATGTTCCAGGTTTTCAATATGGGAATCGGTATGGTCCTGGTCGTTCCTGAAAAGGAAACCGAGGAAATTCTGGAGCATCTGGTGCATTTGGATGAACGCGCCTATGTGATCGGCTACGTGGACAAACGGGAGGAGGAAGATCCGATGGTTGTCTTCAGTGACAACCCCTGATCCCCGAAAAAACGGCAGTGATTTTTTTCTTTTCCCGGTTCCCTTGACCGCACCGTATGTCTTCGGAACCAAGCACGAGGTCGCCGTATGTCGAAAAAGGTCCTTATCGGTGTCCTGGCTTCCGGCAGTGGATCCAACCTCCAGTCGATCATCGACCACATTGAGGCGGGACGACTTGATGCAACAATCCGCGTGGTCATCTCGAACAATCCCGACGCCTATGCTTTAACCCGAGCACAAATTCATGAAATCCCCACCGTCGTCATCCGGCACCGGGGATTCCCCACCCGGGAGGCCTTCGACCGGAACATGGCGGAGACCTTGAAGGCCTTTGGCGTCGAACTGGTCGTCATGGCCGGGTTCATGCGGGTTCTATCTCCTCAATTCCTGAAAACTTTTCCCCGTCGGGTCATCAACATCCATCCGGCGCTTCTTCCTTCCTTTCCCGGTCTCCAAGGTCAGAAACAGGCCCTCGATCACGGTGTCAAATTTTCCGGATGCACGGTCCACTTCGCCGATGAGGGTGTCGATTCAGGACCGATCATCATCCAGGCCGTTGTCCCCGTTCTGGAAACGGACACGGAGGATACCCTGGCGGAGCGCATCCTCCGCGAGGAGCACCGCATCTACCCGCAGGCGATTCAATTGTATGCGGAAGGCCGCATCATCATTCAAAACCGGCATGTGAAAATCAGGGATTTACATGAAGGGGATATCCGTCCGATACACAACCCCCCTCTCGAAAAATTCTAACCGGGAACCCGGTTTCTCGGCCCGACGAAAGCAGGATGGTGATTCCAATACTATGGACATGTTTCGCCGGGGAAGCAGGGGGTATGGTGCCTCACGAAACGACAAATCAAGAAGGGGGGCCGCATCGTATGGCGGCCCCCCGGTTTCTGAAAATCCGGTTTATTTCAATTCCAGCAGTTTGGAACGGGCTACCCGTGCCTGGCTTGTATTGGGATAATTCTTGATGACCTGCTGCAGGATCAATCGCCCACTGACTTTATCCCCCATGCTGACGAACGCAAGTCCCTGCTTCAGGAGGGCTTGCGACACCTTGTCGCCGTTCGGGTAATTCTTTGTGACCTTGTCGTATTCGAGGATGGCCTGCTCATAGTTTCCTTCAAAATAGTAGCATTCGCCGATCCAGAACTGAGCGTTATCGGAATACTCCGTATTGGGGTAATTTTTCAGGAAGTCCCGAAACTGTGCCCGGGCCTTTTCGTAAATCCCTTCCTTGAATAGATCATAGGCCGCCGCATAAACCTGATCCTTGTCGGAAAACACCTTGGGCGTATCTTTTGTCACACCGTTTGACGGTTTATTCCTGTCCCCGTTCTCGCTTTTGGTGTCCTTTTCCACCACACCCAGGTAGGTTTCCAGAAAATTGAGTCGCAGAACAAAGCGGTCCTGTTTCTCTCTGAGCTCCCTGGTTTCCTCATCCTTGCGGCTCAAACGGAGGGTCAGATCCTTTCGCCACTTGTCACTCAACCCCTGAACTTCTTGCAGATACTCTTTCAGGGACATCATTTCGACACCGACGTCGGCCTGCCCTTTATGCAGGGACGTCACCGATTCCTCCATACGATCGAGCATCTCCTGATGCGCTTTGAGGTACTCGTCTGTCTGCCTCTGATGCTCCTGAAGCTGATGGGTCAGACGGTTGAGATCACTTTGCATCGCACATCCGGCAATCAAAGCCATGAGGACACAAAACGAGATTGCACTCAGGGTTCTCTTCAAATATTTACCCTCCGCTCCATCCGTTATTTATCGGGGGTTACAACAAAATGGGCTCGTCGGTTCTTCGCAAAGGCCTCTTCCGTCCCCGAACCATCGAGGGGCATTTCCTTCCCATAGCTGACCGTCCTCATTTTTCCCGCCGAAACGCCCAAATCGCTCAGATACTTTCGAACCGCATCCGCTCTGCGTTCCCCCAGTGCGAGATTATATTCTTGCGTGCCCCTCTCGTCACAGTGTCCTTCGATCAGAACCGAATAATCCGGGTGATCCTTGAACCACCTTGCATGACGGGTTAGGGCTTCCCGGTCTTCGGGTCGCAGCGAATACCGGTCAAAATCAAAGCGTACATCATAAAAAATATAATCCCCCACCTTGAAATAACCCAAACCCTCGGCGCCGGTTTTTTGTGAGGGCATCCCCTCGTCGGGCACGGCCTCACTGACCCTGGCAAGCGGCCCCGTATCGGGTTGTACGGGCTCGGCTACAACCGGTTTTTCCGGTTGCGGAACATCCTGCTTGACGATCGGTTCCTTGGCGCAACCCAGAAAAAACATGGCTACCGTCAAGGTCACGATCATTATGAAAACGTTACGCATGACATTTTTCATCGGCTCGTCCTCCTTATCGTGTTTTATGCAACTATTTGGATATTTGAAATCCATGGGCTCGGACTGAAGGTATGGAATCGAACAATACACGATATTAAAACATAAAGACCCGGTGCCGGTCAACTTAAAAACTTTTCCAAAAGAATTAACCGCTCAGCGCGTCCAGTCCAGGCCGCTGCACTTCCGGTCCGTTTCATAAATCTTCCGCGTTGTGGAACTGCTGACTGAAATGATGACCAGCCGATGGCGTCTCCCCTGCCGCGATATGACCGCCAAATAGCGGCCGTCCGGAGACCAGGCCGGCTTTTCGTGAATTCCTTTTTCCGCCGACGTCATCGCCCTAATGTCTTCGCCCTGCGTGTTCACCGTGAAGATTTGAAACCCCTGATTTGTCCGGCTCTCGTAGGCAATCCGGTCACCCCTGGGTGACCAGGCGGGGGACGTGTTGTATGCCCCTTCGTCGGTCAGCCTTCGGATCCCGCTGCCGTCCGCGTTCATGATATAAATCTGGGGTGATCCGGACCGGTCTGAAACGAAAGCGATCTGCTTCCCATCGGGAGACCAGACGGGAGAAACGTCAATGGCAAAATGCCGGGTTATCCGGGCCAGCTTACCTGTGGCAATCTCCAGAGTGTAAATTTCCCCGTTTCCGTCCCGACTCAGGGTCAACAACATTTTCGTTCCGTCCGGAGACCAGGGACCGGCCAGATTTATTCCCGGATAAGGTGAAACCCGTCTGGTCGTTTTTCGCTCCACATCCTTGATATAGACCGCCTGGGTCTTGCTTCGGTAGGATGTATAGGAAAGGTAGCGGCCGTCCGGAGACCAGTGGGGCGATACCACCAGGGCATACTCCTTCGTCAGGGGAGCCGGTGGTGAACCGTCGAAGGGGATGGCATAAATCTCCGACCCGAGGGGTGTCTTTTGCGTGAACGTGATCTTTGAATCAAACAACCCTCTGGTTCCCGTCAGGGCAAACAGGATGTCCTCCGCCATCGCCTGGGCCAGCCGTGATTTTCCCTCCTGCGTGCCCCGATATGTTTTACGAAACACTTCCTGCGCCTTGATGGTGTCGAAAACACGGATCTCCGTGGCCCATGAGTTTCCCTGCAGGGAAAAAACGCCCTTGACCAGAAAATCGACGCCGATTGTCGTCCAGTCGGGGAAAAATACCTTGAAGGGGTCGGCCCGGGAAACCGCGGAGGACTCAAGGAAGGCCCGACGATCCTTGATCTGGAAATAGTCCGTCATCGTCAGATAGCGGCCAATTTCATTCGGAAACCAAAGCGATAAATCAGAGGATGTTCTATCACCGTCCCGCTGCTGAAAATCCGCAATCGCCAGGGGAAATTTTTCAAAACCGGGGGAATCGATATCGAGATAAACCCGTGCGGATGCCCCCGTCAGGCAAACGGACCCCCAAAAAACCGCTAAGCCAACCCAGAACATGACTGTTTTTCGCATGAAGAAGCCTTCCCTTCAAACCAGCAGGCATTTCCATCCCGAAACCCGCCCGAACAAGCGAATCCCGGCGTCGCATCGGGATTCAAAAGAAATGACTATCTCATATTGAGTTGAGACGAATGGAACCGGATCCCCACTTCGATACTGGAATCCCTCATCCAGACAGGAAAGGGAGGAAACGGTGCCGCCTTTTTTACTGCCTTGACCGCCGATTCATTGAAAAATGCATTTGCCGAACGTTTTTCCAGGGCAACCCCCTCAATTGCCCCATTTTTCATGATTCGGACATGCACCACGGCAACCAGGTCGTTTCCCGGGAGAATTCCGCCGGGGAAAGCCCATTTCGTCCTGATTCGGGACCAGACCGCCCCGTAGTAGGCGTTCATCTCGTCCAAAGCTGCGGAAGAGCCGGTTGACGCCGGGGCGTCGGTGACGGCAGGAGGCCTTTTTGGTGGGCTGTCCCCTGCCATTTTACGCCGCAGCTCCTCAATGGCCTCGGCAACATCCTGCGACGGTTTTTTCCCGCTGTCGAGCCTGCTGATCGGCGGCAATTCGAGGGTGTCCGCCTTTTTTTTCAGCACCGTCCCGCTTTGGTCACCGAGGAGTTCTTTCATATCTCTGGAGAAAGTACTCTGATTGAGACGGCGACCGGAAACCTCGACGTCACGCACCAGATCGACTGTATAGTATGGGCCCAAGGTCAGTTTCATCGCCGTTGTCATGGGACGGAACAGGACCAGGGAGAGGAAAAGCGCATGGATCATTATGGAGGAGACCAACACCGAACCCAGGGCCGGCTTCTCGTAGGAACGCGCCCGCAGGTGATCTATGGATTCCACCAGACCCGGATCAAGCGTAATCGTATCAATCGGATCCGTCATTCCCCTGTCTCGCGTGGCGGCTCCGTTACCATCCCCAACCTGTCCACACCCGCCTTCCTGATTTCCGACATGACTTCGACGACAAAACCGTAGGGGACCTCTTTGTCGGCCCTCATGAAGACTTCCCGGTCTATGCGGTCCTGGAAAATGGCCTCCAGCTTCGTCTGGAGGTCCGCCAGGGCAATGTGATTTTTATTCAGAAATATCATGCGGTTGTCATCAATGCTGAGGACCAGTTTTTCCTCGGTAATGTCCACGCTCTTTGCTTTCACCTTGGGCAGGTTCACATCTATCCCCATTTGAAGCATCGGCGCCGTCACCATGAATATGATCAGTAAAACCAGGACGACATCTACGAGGGGGACGACGTTGATGTCCGACAGGGGACGGTGTTCCGAGAAACGGTGTCGTTTGAAATACCTCATGGCGTGTTATCTTCTACTGTAGTAACGGTCGATCAGATTCAGAAAATCGGACGCAAAGTTATCCGTTTCAATACTGATTCCGCGTATTCGGTTCAAGTAATAGTTATAGAAAATGACCGCTGGAATCGCTGCGGCCAGACCGGCCGCCGTTGCGATGAGCGCCTCGGATATGCCGGGAGCCACCACGGCCAGGGTCGCTGACCCGCGGACGCCGATACCCTTGAACGTATCCATGATTCCCCAAACCGTTCCGAACAGGCCGAGGAAAGGGCTTATGTTCCCCGTTGTTGCCAGAAAACCCAAAGCTTTCTCCATCTTCGACGCTTCGGCTGAGCAACTCCGGGCCAGGGCGCGTTCGAGGAAAACGATCATACCGTCCTCCGCCGATGGGGAAAGCGGCTCATCACTTCCCGGGGTTCTGGTCGTTTTGGTCGTCTTGACGAGTTCAGCGTACCCAACGCGAAAGACTTCCGCCACCGTCGAATATCTGAATTTTCTGGCTTCGACGATAAGATCAGCTATCCTGTTCTTCTTCATGAAGAGATCGAGAAACAGGTTGTTTTCCTTTTTGATCCGTCCCAATTCCCGGTATTTCAGAAAAATAATGGCCCACGAGACAATGGAAAAGACAAGCAACAAAAAGAGAACAAACTGTACGACGCCGCCGGCGTCGACAATCATACCCAGAACACTGTTGTGGAAATTGCTCCCCACGGCAACGGAACCTGCAGAAGGCATAGCGGAATGTCCCCCTTATTTTGAATAGATTAGCCGTCTTATCTAAAGGATAACGTGCCGCATGTCAACCTGACTTTGGCTTCCCCGTCCATCAAGATGAAATCCGGATGCGCGGATCCGCCAGGGCATAGGATATGTCCGCCAGAAGATTGCCGAACAGGGTAAGGATCGCGCCGATATAGAGGATCCCCATGATCACGGGATAATCCCTTGACATGACGGACATGTAGAAAAGTTGCCCCATACCCGGAATGGCAAATATGGTCTCAAAAATGACACTCCCCCCGATAAGACCGGGAACGGACAACCCCAGAATGGTGATGACCGGCAGCAGGGCGTTACGCAGGGCATGTTTGTAAATCACCGTTCGTTCACTCAAGCCCTTGGCCCGGGCCGTTGTAATGTAATCCTGGCGGATCACTTCGAGCATGTTCGATCGCATAAAGCGGGAAAAACCGGCGAGCCCCCCGAAGGCGGACAGCAAAACGGGCAGGACCAGGTGCCTGAGCAGATCACAGAAAGCCGTCCAGGGCGGCATGTACTCGTAATTCAGGGAGCGCAGGCCCGAGATAGGCAGCCAGTTCAGATGAACACCGAAAAAAATCATGAGTAAAAGGGCGAGCCAGAAGGTCGGCACGGCAAAACCCACAAAAACGAATACACTGGTCAGACGGTCGAACAGAGAATTCTGATGCACCGCCGAAAGAACACCGATGGGAATGGCCACCAGAAGAATCAGGATGAGAGACAGGACATTGAGCAGGACAGTGATGGGAATCCGTTCCCGAATCTTTTCCGTGACGGAGCGGCGGTCAGGAGAAAAGGATGTTCCGAGATCGAAAACGGCAACCTTTTTCAGCCAGATCCAGTACTGTTCATAAACGGGCTTGTCCAGGCCATACATGGCCCGCAACCGCTCCTGCGCTTCAATGGACGCCCGCGGGTTCATCTGGGTCTGCATATCCGTCGGCGACCCCGGCGCGAGGTGCATGACGCCGAAGCAGACAATCGTAATCCCGAGGAGAAGCGGTATCATGAAGAGCAATCTCTTACAGATATAGAGCATCATGACAAGGTTTCTCCGGATGCCTTCTCGATTTCCTCCGCCCCGGCCGCTTTCAGAGGAAACCACCCGCTTTCCCCGATCCGGGCGACGGCCTTGCGAAAGTTTTCAAGGGAATGGGTTTCCAGGGTGACGATCGGCGTCAGATTCCTCTTTTTGAGCATGGTAAACAGATCACCAAACGGGAAATTACCCTCCCCCGGCGGCAGATGCTGATCACGGCTCCCCTGATTATCGTGGAGATGAAGCTGGGTCAGGTAGGGGCTCAGCGTATTGATCCAGTCTTCGAGCGGCACCTCTGAAAAAACGTTATGGTGCCCCGTATCGAAGCAGAAACGCAGAAATGGAGAGTTCACACCGTCCAGGAGCCTTTTCAGTATGACCGGCGTCGTTTCGTATACATTCTCCACACAGATCGGACAAGCCAAAGTCCGGGCTCGCGGCAGAAACGACCGAAAGGTTTCCAGGCTGTTGTTTAGCCATTGCTCTTCATCGGACGGATAGTAGCGGCTGTCGAAAGCCGCATGACATACGACGGAAACGGGCCGGAAGAAAACGGACAGATCAAGAGCGTCTCCGATACGCTCTTTCGACACCCGGCGAACCATCGGATCGATCGCCCCGGGCCGCAGATCCAGAAAAGGGAGGTGGACCGTTACCCTCAATCCCGCTTCCTGCAATTTTCCGCCGATTTCTAGAAAAACTTCCCGGGGACACTCATCCAGATCCCGGTGACTGATGGCCACCTCCGGATTGATACGCTCAGCCATGACCAGAGGGAGATACGTTTCCCGCAGGAGATGAAAGGGCATATGAACCTGGATATACGGAAAAAGGCAACGGTTCATC
>LSQX01155710.1_pt1 | contig 27114 bp, 24 predicted proteins | sample 654561 | NCBI WGS metagenome assembly LSQX01 (sample SAMN04489861, study PRJNA283612) | anaerobic digester metagenome | isolation source: 4 biogas reactors fed with cattle manure at either 37C or 55C with and... | place: Denmark: Kongens Lyngby | collected 2014
AGATGTGTATAAGAGACAGAGACAGTGTTGTTGTTTTTGATGAGGCTCAATTACTGCCTATCGAGTTCCTTCACCCAATTCTCGGTAGCATCGAACAACTGACGACACATTATCGAACCAGTTTGGTGTTCTGTACAGCAACACAACCATCATTTGAGAAGAGCTCAAAATTCCCTTCATTTCCAGGATTTGAAAAAGGATTGGTAAGGGAGATAATCAAGGATGTTCCTTCCTTATTCCGTATATTGAAAAGAGTCAACATTGAACTTTGTGATCCAAACACTCCAACTTCTTGGGAAGAGCTGGCTGCAAGGCTGGTGACTTACGACAAGGTTCTTTGCATCGTTTCTGATAGAAAAAGCTGTAGGGAGCTCCATGCATTGATGCCCTCAGGAACAATACATCTATCGGCTCTCATGTGTCCTCAACATAGAAGTGAAATAATCACGCAGATCAAGGAAAGTCTCAAGACAAATCAACCGGTTCGGGTGATTAGTACTCAGTTGGTCGAAGCTGGTGTGGATATAGATTTCCCAGTTGTATTCAGAGCCTTGGCAGGTATCGATTCAATTGTACAGGCAGCAGGGCGTTGCAATCGAGAAGGCAAGCTGGTTGGTCAACTTGGACAGGTCATTCTTTTTACCCCTGCTAGAAAAGCTCCTCCAGGAATCCTTCGAAAAGCTAACAAAATCACAGAAATACTTCTGCATGAATCAACTGTTAATTTTTTTGACGCCGATCTATATAAGAAATACTTTACAGCCCTGTATTGGAAAGCTGATTCACTTGATTCCCACCATATTCTGAATTTGCTGAAACCAGACAGCAAGACTATGGGAATACAGTTCAGGTCAGCTGCAAAGGCATTCACGCTCATCGACGATAGTGATTCTGAAACAATTCTCATCCCTTACGGAGCAGGGAAGAGTCTGATTGAGCGCTTGCAATACATAGATATGCAGAACGAACCATCTGCACGGTATCTTTTTAGAAAATTGCAGAGGTATGCAGTCAGTATTTATAAAAACCAGGTAACTGCTCAGGTATACTCGTCAAATCCTGGCCAGGATGGTATTCTCCGTTGCAATTTCCTGGCCTGAAAAGAACTGCAATCCCACGATGAAAACCGGACTCCCAGACCACTGACAATACGTACTAATTCCTTGCAAATAAACGAATTCTGATTGTAATTTGATGCTGTTCATGCTATACTATCTTCAAGTGGAGATAGGATTTAAGTGAAGTCGGAAAGCTCTTGGAAGAAGGAATTGGAACTGCTCAATCGCAAGATTGACCGTATTTCCGCGACCAATGAGAAACTTGTCCTTCAGGGAATCAAACAGTCTTCCCAACTCTCTGAGCTCCATGACCAGAACAAGACCCAGTCCCGGGTCATCGAAGAACTTTCCCGCACCGTCGGAGAACTCAAGCAGGTCATCGCTGAAAAAGATGCCGAACTTGCAAGGCTCAGGGAACGGGTGGGCAAGGACAGCACCAACAGTAGCAAGCCGCCATCAAGTGATTTCTATCACAAGCCCAAGCCTTCCTCAATCAACAAGGGCGGACAGGGTCCCAAGAGGAAGAGCGGCGGCCAGAAGGGCCATGAGGGTACGACCATGAGGCTCAAGGATGAGCCGGACGTCGTGCTTCAGTGCCTTCCCTCCGACTGCATCGCCTGCAGGCATGCCAGGAAATGCAAGGCCCAACGGTCCGTCGTCGAGACCAGGAACGTGGTGGACGTTCTCATCACATCGGAGCAAAGCCGGTACGAGTGCGTCCAGGTTCTCTGCCCCAGATCAGGAAAGACCCTGAAAGGGAGCTTTCCGGAAGGTGTGAACACCCATCTGCAATACGGCACCAACCTCAAGGTGATGGTCGCAGCCCTCTCCTCCTTCGGCATGGTCGGCGCCTCGAGGATCTGCGAGCTTGTGGAGGTCCTTGCAGGTGTTTCCCTCACCGCCGCCACCGACAGGGTAACGATGATCACCGTCAATCCCAAGCGGAGCGTGGAGGCTTCGTTGCAGGGGGCGTGGTCGCACACGACTGCTGGAGCTCCTACTACAATGACGCATTCAAGCATGCAACCCATGCATGCTGCGGCGCACACATAGACAGGGAACTGGAGGGCGTCATCCAGAACCACAGGCAGGGATGGGCAAAGAGCATGCAGAATCTGCTGGCCAAGCTGTATAAGACCAAGAGCAAGCTTACGGCGAGGGGGCAGGCCAGCGCGCCGAAGAAGCTGGTGCAGGAATTCTCCGCCGGGTACGACAGGATCCTGGAAAGGGGGTTCTCCAGAAACCCCTACCAAGAGCCGAAAGAGAGAAAGCGGGGAAAGCCCAAAAAGGGAAAGGTCCTGTGCCTTCTCGAAAGACTGAGGGATCTGAAAGACGATGTGCTTCGGTTCTTCACCGACTTCCGGGTTCCGTTTTCCAACAACATCGCCGAACGTTCCTTCCGCATGAGCAAGCTCAAGATGAAGACGGCCGGTTCGTTCCGCTCTGCCGATGGAGGGTCGAACTTCTGCTGGATATTCTCCATCATCGACACGGTCAGGAAGAACGGTGGAAACCCGTTAAAAGCCTTGGAACAGCTGTTCAACAACTCATTCTCCCTGGCTTTCCTCGATTAGATTCTAATTGGGATACCTGAGTAGTTACATTTGCGCCTTGTTTATGGATTGCTCAGAATATTTCAAGAATTATTCGTATAAGTTCAACATATTGGTGAATATAATGAGAAAGTCCTTGAATTGTACGGAAATCTACGTTATGTATGCGCTTTTCAGGTTCAGCATGAGGTTTTTTTGAATCTGGACAGCAAGCAGGCCGGAATTCCGGCCTGCTTTAAAGGTGTTTTCTCAGCTATTCTGCTATACAGCAAGCAGGCTTGCTTCGTACCGCTATCGGGGTGACACTGCCCTTGCCGAATACAGCCTCCATACCTTGGATGTATTGATTCAGCTCATGTTCTCGTACGTAGGCTTGGATGGTTCCGGCAAATCCACCGCCGTGGACTCTCACTGTGGCTTCGCTGCCGAGCAGGGACTTGGTCATGGCAATGGCAAGACTCAAACCCTGCTCCTCGGGGAAGAACGAGGGGTAGAGATTCTGCAAAAAGCAGAAGGAACTTTCACCGCTCTGCCTGACCAGGGACAGGTAGGAATTGATGTCATCGTCGGCGAGTGCCTTGAGCATGTTCTCCACTCTCGCATTCTCTTGGAAGAAGTGCATAGCCCTGAGGAGACAGCGATCGTTGCTGAGGGTCAGTCGAAGTTCGGGCAAGGCTTGGAAGAAGGTGTTCCGGTCAACTTGCCGCAGGTGGTCTTTGCCAAAATATGCTGCCACCTTGCGCATCTCGATAGGGACTGAAGCATACGCGGGAGTGAGGTCGGCATGGTTCCCGCCGGTATCGACGATGCACAGGTGATAGCCTTGCTGTGAGAACGAGTATTGGATCGGCTCGATGACAGGCTTTTGTTCATCGGCAAAATCGATGCCGATGATTCCCCCATAGGCGCAGGCCATCTGGTCCATCAAGCCCGAAGGCTTGCCGAAGTATGTGTTCTCACTGAACTTGCCGATGATGGCCAGGTCGACAGGAGAAAGGGCATCGTCGTTGTACAGGTGATTGAAAATGGTACCGCACAACACCTCTACGGCTGCTGAAGAGGAGAGCCCGGAGCCCTTGAGCACCCGGCTGGTGGTGTTGGCCTGCCAGCCGCCTATGCGTAAGCCTCGCTTGGAAAAAGCAAAGGCGATGCCGCGGACCAACGCCTCGGTTGTGTTCTTTTCGCTTTCCACCACCTCCAGGTTGGAAAGGTCGACTTCCACTGCAGGATATCCTTCACTGGTGAGTACAATCTTTTGGTCATCACGCATGGTCACCGCGGCAATGGTATCGAGGTTGATGGTGGCCGCGATTACCCGACCCAGGTTGTGGTCGGTGTGATTGCCTCCAAGCTCTGTACGGCCGGCAGTGGAGAACAGCGATGGCGAGGCTTGGGAGAACAGGCTCTGATGGGTCTCGACAAGGCGGATGAAACGTCGATCCATATCGGCCTGATCGAAGGCATCCCCATACAAAGAGGGGTAGATTTGGTGTAAAAGTCCTTGTTCAACAGCGTGTTTGGTTGCCATGGGTATCTCCTAATGTAGTATGCTGCGATAGTGGATATCGCTCTGTTCCCTGAGCTTTCGAGCAGCTTGCTCAGCAGTAATATCGCGTTGGGGCATTGCCATCATTTCATATCCTACCATGAATTTCTTGACGGTGGCACTGCGAAGCAAAGGCGGGAAGTAGTGCAGGTGCATGGTATGGGCGGGGTAAGCCTTCCCGTCGGTGGGTTTCTGGTGGAATCCCATGGAGTAGGGGAAGCTGGTTTGGAAGAGATTGTCGTAACGGATGCCCAGCTGCTGCATCGTCCAAGCCAAGTCGGTTCTTTCCTCATCGGCAAGTTCTCCAAGGCTTTGGAGATTGCGTTTGCAGGGAATGATCAGGGCCTCATACGGCCACACAGCCCAGAAGGGAACGACAGCCAGAAAATGTCCGCCCTGTACGATGATGCGTTCTTTGACTTCACATTCATACTGCGCGTAATCGAGAAGCATATGGCTCGCATGCGCTTCGAAGTAGCTCTCTTCGTTGGTAAGTTCCTTCACAGGAATGTCGGGAATGATCTCCTCGCTCCAAATCTGTGCATGCGGATGAGGATTCGAGCAACCCATGATCGCTCCCCGGTTCTCGAATATCTGCACATAGTTGATCATGGCGCTGCTGCCGAGTTTCTCATACTCGTCCTGCCACACGCTCAAAACTTTTTCAATATCGGCGATATCCATGCGTGAGAGGGTGAGGTCATGCCGAGGTGAAAAGCAGACGACCCGGCATCGTCCCTTCTCTCCGCTGGCCTTCAAGAGGCCGTTGGGCCCCTCTTCGATGCGGTCGCTTGGAGTGCTCGGCAGCAAGGAGGCAAAGTCATTGTCAAACACATAGACATCCTGATATTCAGGATTGCGCACCCCCCCTGATCGAACATTGCCCGGACAGAGATAACAGGTGCTGTCATATCGGGGCAGCTCCTCCAGATTTGGTTTCTCAACCTGACCGTTCCATGGGCGTTTGGTTCGGTGGGGAGAGACCTTCACCCACTCTCCAAGCAGTGGATTGTAGCGGTTGTGCGTATCGAATTGTAAATCCATAGGTGGTTGATTCCTCTTGCTTTCTTCAATGTACACGTGTACACTACACCTGTGATAACGCTTTGTCAACAAAAAATGGGGGGGCTGGATGCGAATAACCCGTGATAGCGTAGCGACGCTCGCCGATGTCAGCAGTGCGACGGTTTCCCGAGTCTACAACAATCCCGACTCTGTCTCCGAGGATTTGAAAAAGCGCGTGCATGAGGCGGCGAGAGTGCTTGGGTATGCGCCCAACACCCTGGCCGCACAATTGCGGCGCAAGGGTACCGGCACCCTCGCCTTCGTTGAGTTCAACAAGACAGGCAGACCCTATTATTGGGGAAGTTTTCCCAGCTTTGATTGGTTTTTCGGCAGGGCCGTACGTGGTGTACAGAAGGCCCTGGGGCAAAGCTCCTGGCAATTACGTTTCTATAAAGTGGGCCGTAAGGAAGAGCTGAAGGCGCTTCAAACGCAGTGCGACGGGATCCTCGCCTATGACGTTGACACACGTGAAGAGCTGTCCATGTTCGAGGGCATTACAATCCCGTATGTGCTTTCACACCATCTCGGTGAGACCGCCGGCGGATGCAGTGTCCGAACCGACAACCTGCATGGAGGCATGTTGCAAGGCCGATACCTGCAGCAAAAGGGATGTACGAAGCCGTTGTATATAACCGGCTATGGAGAGAGCGTCCAGCCTCATGCAAAGCGGTTGGAAGGCTTCTTAAGCGTCTTTCCCGATGCTGTGGTGATTAACACCACCATAGGTTCGCCCACTTGCATATCATCGATACTCGATCAGGTGGAAGCATTGCTTGCAAGAGAGGACATCGATGGGGTTGCCGCTGTAAACGACCTTACCCTTTTCGACCTGCTGATGCAAAGCACACTTGCTGTTCCTGCAGTAGGGTATGATGCTTCTCCCTTTTCAACATTACTCGGCAGCAAGGTGGCAAGCGTGGACATCCAAAGTTTTCAGCTGTATGAAGAAGCAACGCACAAACTGCTGTCCATGCTTTCAGGCCGGATCGAGCCGGGCACCACCGTTCTTCCCTGTTTGGTCATCGAGGGTGAGCAACAGGAACAATTTCTTCCATGAGAAAACCGGTTTCTGTGCTGGGGGTGTATGCTTGGGTTGCACCTGTTTCACCGGAAGGAACGGGCGGGGAAGCGTATGGTACGTTTTTATTGGTGTGTTTTCCTGTTCTTTTCGTTCCATACTTCAGCATTCGATACAACTGAAGCGAAGTCAAGAGCCGCCCATAGGCTTCATACCGAAGAAAGAGCCGTCTGTGACGTTTGGTGGTTCCTACTTTTCCCTCTGCCAGTAAAAGATGCAGAGCCGATCTAACTTCCTTTTGCGTCCAGCCCGAAAGGGTTCGACTGAAACTGTTGTACGCTTTCTTATAGGAAAGCAGAGCCGAGAGTGAACTGGGGCTGTAGTGCAAGGGATGAACGGCAATGCACCGCAGCAGAGCGGCCTCTCCCTCGCGTTCGGTGTAAACCGAATGCCTGCACACATCACAACCATTGCAGAATTCGAGCTCCTCACCGAGTTCTGCGAGCAGGCTCTGCCGATGACACGCAGTGGTGGATGAAAAGAGTGCAGCCAGGCCGTCTTTCTCAGTTCCATCGAGCAGGACGACCGCCCGGCTATGGTTGCCGTCACGGCCTGCTCTTCCGCTCTCCTGCAGATAGGAGAGGGCGTCACCAGGCACCTCCCGGTGGATTACTGTTCTGATATTGCTTTTATCCACGCCCATGCCGAAAGCATTCGTTGAAAAGAGTACGCCTTCCTTTTGGTTCTCAAACCACGCTTCCAAAGCTTTTCTCTGGTTTGCATCCAACCCAGCGTGATAGTACCTGCACGGGATGCCGGGGTGGGAGCGAAGAAACGCATTGCAGGCAAAATGCGTACCTTCGCGGGTGTTGCAAAACACGATGGCCGGACGTGAAAGGCTGTGCTCGAGCAGGGTGGAGAGGGTGTGGTCCTTGCAAAGAGTACGAAAGACATGGTAGCTGATATTCGGTCGATCGCTGCTGGCTCGAACCACATGGGGTTTGTGTTTCGTGAAGATCAGATGATTCAACCCTTCGACGACCCCATCGTCGGCGGTTGCGGTAAAACAGAGAACCTGTTTGATTGGAAGAAAGGCGATCAAGGGACCTAGGGCGGCTAAAGCCGGCCTGAATCCCTCTCCCCAACGGACGATGGTGTGGGCCTCGTCGATCACCAGCAGGCTGATCCGATGACGGGCGAGCTCTGCTATGACCGAGGCCTGGCCCAGACACTCTGCATTGGTGATGACTACCTTGCACTTCTGCAAGGCAAGGTCGTCGAACAACCTCTTTCTCAGTTCTTGAGTCTGCCCTCCCTGAATGGCAACACAACCAATTCCTTTGCTGGTGAAACGGCGTACCTGGTCGTTCATCAATGAGAGGAGGGGATAGACGATGACGGTAAGCCCTTCGACGAGCAGGGACGGGAGCATGAAGCACAAGCTCTTGCCGCTGCCTGTCGGGAGGGTCACCAACAACCCGCTGTGGTCAGACGACTGCTGATCAAGTTCAAGAATCCGCTGGATGACGACATGCTGAAACGGTCTGAGCGTTTGGATGCTGAAAACCTCTTTGGCAAGCGTGTGGATGGTGTCATCGAGCTGCATACCCACTAGGTGGCGTCGACCCCGGTTTGCTTCAGCTTCTCTCCTCGGTGCGGTCGTGGGCCGGAGGCAGGGGAGGGCTGATCGTATCCAGATGCTTGAGTACTTCGCCGTTCAAAGGGTGTGAGATTGCCTGGAGGGAGGGCATGAGCTGCTCTGGGCTGGCTGCTCCGAGAATAGGTGCGGTGACAGCAGGATTCGCCATCACCCAGGCGATGCCGAGGGTTGCCGGGTGTAAACCCAAAGAGGCGGCATATTCGGCAAAAGAAGCACCTACTTGTTCATATAAAGATCCTTCATACCGTACTTTGTACTTTGGATTCTCAACGAGGCGACCGCTGCTTTTCCCGTCGGCCTTGGCATACCTTCCGGTGAGAAGTCCTCCGGCAAGCGGGCTGTAGGTGATCACGCCCATGCCTTCGGCTTGCGCCATGGGAAAAAGTTCGACTTCGGCCATACGCTTGGCAAGGTTGTACATCGGTTGGATGCACTGCACCCCTACGAGATGTTTAACATCGCTTGTCCTCAGAAGACGTTCCACCTGATAGGCTGCATAGTTGCTCACCCCGATGCTCAATACCTTTCCCTCCCGTACAAATGAGTCAAGGGTTCTGAGCACCTCCTCCTCGCTTGTACAAGGATCGTAGTGGTGGAGGAAAAATACATCGACATAGTCGGTACCAAGGCGCTTGAGGCTCTGATGGAGGGATCTTCGCAGGTTTTTTGCCGAACAACCCTTGTCATTGACCCCTTCACCCATCGCCCCGTAGGCTTTGGTGGTGACAACGACCTTGTCTCGTTCACCGGCAATGAAGGAACCCAGATACTCTTCTGCCACCCCTTTCTGATAGACATTCGCACAGTCGAAGAAGTTGATGCCACTCTCCCTGCACATGCTGTACATCGCATGGGACTGCTCCTTGTCTGCACGTGAGCCGAACGACATGGTGCCGAAGCACAATTGTGATACCATGATGCCGGTTTTTCCCAAAGGTTTGTAGTTCATCGCATCCTCCTGTTTCAGTCCAGCTCAAGAAGACCGGCCGTCAGTGAGACCGCCAGCTTCTCCAATCGAATTGTCTCGCGCTTGAAGAGTGTTTGTTTCTTGATCATCGCCTCAAGGGCGGGTGAGGGAAACACCTCATCGACCCAACGCTCGGGAATGCTTCGGTCTCCATACAGGCCTGCTGCAAAGCCCCCATAGAGGGCGCAGACAAGCCGTGCATTCTCCCCCCTCATGACCAGGGCCTTGATACCTTCCTCGTATGAGTCGAAGGCTATGAGGGTGTGCATGACAACCAACAGGGTTGTAAGAACGAAGGAGCTCTGTTTTGCGTCATACACGGCAAGTGGTTTCTGGTTGAGGGCGGTGTGCAGGGCGGCGATGATACGCTCATCCAGGCGGTTGCGCTTTGCCAGATCGGCCAACTCACCTACAAAGTGGAGAGCATCGTCAAACTCATCTTCGATCAAGGAGGCATAGCCGTAGGAGAACAGCAGCGCCGTCTGCAGGCAGAGGTCGCTGCTGCTGGTAATTTGGCTTTCCGCCTTGAAAAAAGCAAGCCATTTCTTCTGGGCTTGCGATGCTTTCAGAATCCCGTGGATCGGAGTGCGGATCAGCGCAAGGCTGTGATCGGCCTTGGAGGCTTCAGTTTGCAAAATGTGACGGATATGCTCGCCCGGTCCCTCGCCTTCCTGAATGTACTTGCGATAACTCGCTTTTACATGGTGCACATCACAGGCCTTGTTCGCTGCGATGCTGAGGGCGAGCAAGGCAGGCAAATCACTGACTTCGCTTGACATTCCGCACAATGGCCTGATTTCCTCGAGCGTATAGACTTCCTCTATCCCCTCGGGACACAAGGCCTCTACCTCGCTGTATTGCATGCCATCGGTCTGGCTGCCCATCCCATCACCTGTGAACCATCCTGTAAGGATTGCGATCGAGCGCTCTCTGCTGTCCATCACCTCACTCCTGAAATCACGATATAGCAATGTGCAACAAATTACGAGAGCTTTTGCAGCCGCTTCCCTTCAAGTTCGCTTTGCACCAGTTTGAGGTCCTCGGGAATGTTGATATGCTGCGGGCACAAAGGAACGCATTGTCCGCACTCGGTGCAGGAAAGCGGTCGCTTGTCGTTCTCCTTCGGATTCTCCCACTGGCTTCGTACCACCTCGTACGAGTCGAACATTCGAGCCTTGTTCCACAGGGCGAAGTTGCCCGGGATATCGACGCCGAAGGGGCAGGGCATGCAATACTTGCATCCTGTACATCCGTTGCCGACCCTGTCGCGCATGGTTTGGCCTATTGCATCGAGGGTGGAGCGTTCCACCTCCGTCAGGGGCTTCGGCGAATTGAATGTTTCCAAATTCTCACGAACCTGCTGCCTGGTGGACATGCCGCTGAGAATCACCTTCACATTCGGATGATCGGCTACCCAGCGAAGTGCATAGGATGCACTGCTTGCACCAGTATTAAGTTCGTTCAATCTCGCTTCAAGATCGGGAGGAAGGTTGGCAAGCGATCCTCCTTTGATGGGTTCCATTACAATGACCGGGATGCCGAGTTTGGTACTCAGCTCATACCCTTTGTCACCCGCCTGCTCCTCGGTATCGAGGTAGTTGTACTGCAGCTGGCAGAAATCCCAGGTGCGGGAAGCGGCGATATATTCGAAATCCTCATAGATGGAATGGAACGAAAAGCCCAGGTGCTTGATCCTGCCGTTTTTCTGCTCCTCTTCCAGGTAGGAGACCACCCCGAGGTCGACCATGCGTACATACGCCTCCTTGTCTATGGAGTGAATGAGGTAGAAGTCAAAGTAATCGTGTTGCAACCGTTCAAGCTGTTCGGAAAACAGTCGCTTGGCGTCATCAAGGGTATGTACAAGCCACTGAGGCAGCTTGGTTGCAAGCTGGTAGCTTTCCCGCTTCAGTTGCTTGAGAAATGAGCCAAGGAAGGGCTCGCTCTCGCCGTTATGGTAGGTATAGGCAGTGTCAAAATACGTTACGCCGTTTGCATACGCTTCGCCGAGCATGGCGGTTGCTTCAACTCTATCGATGCTTCCATTCTCTGTCATCGGCAGGCGCATCGCACCGAACCCTAAAAGGGAAGTGCTCAAGCCTTCTGTATTCCACGTTCGTGTTTCCATCGATTGCTCCTTTGTACGGTATCTCATTCAGCATAGCATAAAACCTGAAAAAAATGGGTATATGATGGGTGGATTTCTTGTCAGCAGAGGCTTCTGAGCGTATGATGGTCAAGGTTTGCCAAGAAGGAGGAGGACTGTGAAATACAAAAGAAACATCGGTTTGGCGTATGCTTTCTCATTTTCTCTCAGTCTTTCCTTCACCCATGGCATCTGGATGATCTATCTTGCCGGTAAGGGTTTCTCCCTCGTCCATCTGGGTTTGCTTGAGGCCATTTTTCATGTCACTTCATTTCTCATGGAAGTCCCAACCGGATCGGTTGCTGATATCTGGGGCAGAAAGGCAAGCCGTATTGCCGGCCGCTTGTGTTACGGCTTGAGCCTCATATTCATGTTCCACGGCACTACGTTCCTTCTGCAGGTCGTCGCTTTCATGCTCAGCGCCCTGGGGTATAATTTGGAATCGGGGGCGGGGGATGCACTGCTCTATGACTCGCTTTTGCTCGATGGGGATGAAGGGCGGTACATCAAGGTGAAGGGAAACGATGAGCTTATCAACCAAATCGGTTCGATCCTTTCGTTTTTACTTGGCGGATACCTCGCTTCCCTGAATTTCGGCATCGCATTCTATGCAACCGTCGGCTCGGCCGTGCTTGGTTTCTTCATTGCACTCTTTTTCATCGAACCCGAGCTTGAGAAAGCAGAGATTCAGAGGAAAATGTCGTTGCCGGGGAGTGTGCTTTTCTCATTGAAGAGCCAGATTCTGGACAGCGGGAAAGTATTCAGGAAAACCCCTCGAATCGGCTTCTTCATTCTCTTCAGCGAGTCGTTGTTCGCCTTCATGGTCTGTCAGTTCTTTTACTTGCAGAATCATTGGACGAATCTGGGATACAGCCCGGCGATAATCGGTATGGTTTTCTCCCTGCATGCAGCCATTGCAGCGGTTTTTTCGGTGAAAGCCCATGCCATAGAAAAGATAATCGGCCAAAGAGGCCTTTTGGTATGTTGCCCGCTCATGCTTCTTCTCACCCTCTGGGGAGTGGCGCTCACCCCCTATTCGATGGTTTTCTATACACTCTCGGCTTCCATAGAAGGGCTGTTGATCCCCACCATCTCCACGTACCTGAACCAACTCATTCCCTCAAGGTTCAGGGCGACGATTCTCAGTTTCCAGAGCATGGCGTACAGCCTGTTCATGATCGCCATCTTCCCTTTGGTGGGATTGATCGGCAACCTTGCTTCTCTCAATCACGCCTTTACTCTGCTCTCCTCCATTGCCACGATGTTGGTCATTCCCTACTTGGTGATGCTTTCCAAGCAGAAAAGGTAAGTCTGTACTTCTTGGCAGGAGCGGGGCAGTCTGCTATTATGGGGCAATGAAACTGTCAGAACGCATGATCAACAGCCTGCTCAGGACATTCTTCAGGCTCTTTTTTCGTATCGACCGAAGCGAGCTTGCCAAGGTTCCCCAGGCCGGTCCTCTTTTAATGATGGTGAACCACACCTCGAATCTGGAAGGACCGATGCTCTATGCATTCCTCCAGCCTCGGCCGTTGCACGCACTTGCCAAACAGGAGTTGTGGGAACAAAAGTTCATGGCCTACCTGATGAATATGTGGAAGAGCATTCCCGTCGACCGGCAGAATATGGGTAGAAGTACCATGGATGCCTGTTTCAAGGTCCTTGAGGACCGGCATATTCTGGCCATCGCCCCTGAAGGGACGCGAAGCAAGGATGGAAACCTTCAAGAGGGCAAGGGCGGGGTGGCCTTCATCGCACACAAGAAGGATGTTCCGATGATTCCGGTGGCAGTCATGGGCTTCCCCTCGTTTTCCAAGAACATCAAGCGCCTCAGGCGCACTGTGATCACCATCAAGGTCGGAGAGGTGTTTGAGATCGTTCAAAAGGGTGGGCGCATTGATGCAGATACCCGCCAAGCCCTTGCCGATGAGATCATGATGCGTTTGGCGATCATGATGCCCAATGAGATGAGGGGCCACTACAAGGACAAGGATATTGTCTTTACACTTACGAGGACACTCAAGGCTTGAGTTCCCTGCTGGTTTTCTTAAGTCCTTGGTACACCGCTTCATGGATGAGGGACAAGCGCTTTCTGCGCCCGCCTTGCTGCGGACTATGCTTTTCAAAGCGTATAGGCTCTCCGACCAGGATTGTGGCTCGCTTCCCCCTCGGACTGTACCGTGTGTTGATCGAGCCTCCGCAGAGCCTGTTGTTGATGTCCAGGAGATTGAGGGCGACTTCGAAGAGGCGGTTTCCCTCCTCTCCTTCATCCAGATAGGAAGGATCGAGGTATTCAAGTATATCCACCACCTGACTGATTCGTAAAAAGTGACGGGCTTGTTCCTGCTCGTAGGCTGCCTTGGCCCCCTCGACCAAGGCGTGTGGGGTTTCCTCTTGGTTGAACAGCGTATCCTCACCCTGATAACGCAGCCTGAAAAGCCGGTCAAGGATGGTCCCTTGTCCTGCCTTCAGGTGCGCTTGCTCTTCTCCAAGTGCAAGCAATGCCTCACAAAGCAGATTCCTTCGGGTGATGAAGTCGGGATCTGAAGGGAGGACAAGGCCGAAGAACGATGCCACCAGGGCCAGACTCTTGTCGCAGGCTTCTCCCAATCGTTGCCGGTTCCCGGCCCGGGTTAGGTCCAGGCCTGTCTCCTTCTTCCAGCGCTCGAGCAGGGCGTCCAGACTATCCCTGTAACGATATCCGATTGCGATGGGAAGGATGCAAACATCCTTGCCGCTCTCCAAGGCCCAGGAAGCGAGGTTGGCCACTCCCATCTCAATCGGCTCACAACGATGGCAGTGATACGTCACCTGTCCTTCGGGGGCCAAGGCGATGGGCCATCTTCCCTGTTGCACTTCCCTGCGCAGATAGTGCATGCCTTCCTTGTTGTTTCCTCGATTCTGGACGGCGACGAATCCGAGACGCGGGAAGAGGAACTTGGTGGCGTTGCCCGCCCAATTGAGTACATCGCGTCCGTATAGGAAGCAGAGATGACTCTGTTTCACCGCAACCAACAGGGCCGGGGCGTCCTCCTTCGCTGTATGCCTGAAGGCAAGGATGAGGCTCTGCCTCCCTTGCTTGAAGGCTTTGACTTCCTGCCCAAGCACGTGTGGGTTCGCAATCCTGAGCTCATTGATGCCGAGGGCCGACCTCACATACAATGCTCCTGCAATGCGGCTGAACCAATGGACAGGCTTTGAAAAGTGTGGTGTAGGGAATTGCTTGACTGTACTCACGGCGCTTCCCGTGTTGCAATCAAGTGCTCGTAGTAAGCCCGGTCGATGGGATAGGTTCTCAGAATCCAAAGTCCTGCAAGATACCACAGCAGCGGCAGCGGGCCGCAGATGAGTATGATGCCGATTTGTGCCAGCTCGGTGATCTGTTCGCTATGATAGCCGAAGAGCGCAAGAATCCATCCGTTCAAGGCAAGGGCGAGTGCTTGTCCGAGCTTGCTGGAGAAGGTCCACAAGCTGGAGAACACTCCCTCCCGTCTTCCTTTGTTTCGTGTTACCGCATCGTACTCGACAATGTCCGGAAGTATGGAGTGGGGCATCACATAGTGGGTGGAAAGACCCACTCCTGCAAAACCCATGACGATGACTCCGAATGCGGGCCCGAGCGATTTGCCCAACAGGCTGAACAGCATGACCGCTGCGGCCATGATGGACATACCGATCATGTAGCACGCTTTCTTGCCGATGCGCTTGGAGATCTGAACCCAGATCGGTATGCAGAGCAGGCTGAAGGAGAGCAGGGCGACCAAGGCGAGTTGGAAGAGCCCTTCGTTGCCGAAAATGTAGGCGAAGTAGTAGACCAACGCCCCTTGGATCATTGAAGTGCCGGTGATGAAGAACGTCCAGGGAAGCAGGGCCGAGAGAAATACCTTCTCCTTCATCACCTCCACGAACGTGGTTGCAAATCCCTCCAGTTCACTGGTTCCGGTATATGTGGGTTCCTTGATGGCGAAAATCGTAGCCAAGGTGGAGAAGAGCATGACAGCTCCCATGAAGGTACCCATCATCGACCATCCCACGGAAACATTGCTGAACATGCCGATGATCGGCATCACCAATGCGGCCCCGACAAAGGTTCCCACCACCGCAAAGCTCATGCGGTAGCCGGTGAGAATGGTGCGCTGGTTGTAGTCCTCGGTAAGCTCGGGAAGCAAGGCTGCGTAAGGAATATTGACCAGCGTGTATGCCGTATTGAGTGCGCAGTAAAGAAACGTCACATACACGAACAGTCTCATTTGGCTGGAGAGCTGCAGGGGAGTGAATATAAGGCCCATGCAGAAGAAGGAGATGATCGATCCTATGAACATATACGGCCTTCGTCGTCCCCAGCGGGTGCGGGTGCGATCGGAGACATAGCCGGTGATCGGGTCGGTGATGGCATCCCAGATCTTGCCGATCATCAATGCGGTTCCGGCAAGAGCCGGAAGCAGACCCACAACGTCGGTGAGATAAAAAAGCAGGTAGAACCCCATGATGGTGAAAAACAGATTACCGCCCAAATCCCCTACACCGAATCCGAGTTTGGTGCGCATGCTAAGCTTAGTAATGATGTACCTCCACTTTGTATGCAGTGTACCTCACCGAATGCCGCTTCTCAACTACGTTTTGTTCAAGGTTTCGGATTGTCCAGGACTCCCATAAAGAGCGGGATGTTCCTTTCCAAATCCAAAATCGCATAGAAAAAAGGCCTGTCGAACAGCAGTCGCAGTGTTTCTGTTGGTGCCATGCTGGTCGCCTTCATGATGACTGCGGTGACGGCGGCGGCTTCCGTTCCTGTTTCATCGACTCGGATGAATGTCTTGTGCAAGACCTCGTCGATGACCGCATCCGGTCTGTTTGAGGCAAGCATGGCCGAGAAATCAGCCAGACTTGCATCGAAGCAGCGCTTCATTCCCAAACGCTGAAGTTCATCGACCAAGCCGTCGGCATAATTGCTTTCGAATTTAGGAAAGGATAGGGTGATGTTCTCGTATTCTGCCTGCTGGAGATACGCAAAGAGGGAGGAGGAAAAGCCCGCTCTCTTTTGCGTATCCAAGAATGTGTACACATCACCGCCCTCATCAGGAAGAATCGCCGCCATCGCATACCGCTCGTTCTTGTAGGGCAGGTAAAGATAGGAGGCTCCATTTTGGTGCAGGTACCTGTAATGACTTGTCTGATTGAGGAATGGTGAACGAATGTCTCCTGTTTTGGCATGGAATGTCATATCCCGGGTAGAGCGCTCCTCGAATTCATTTCTCCATGCATCCTTGAAGCTGATGGCATTGATGAGGTAGAGAATCACATCGGGTTGAACCTGATCGATAATGCCGTCGATGGCTCCCCTTGTTGCGTCGCTGACCCAGTCGTTGATGACTTTTGTGCTCTTCTGTGTATGAAAATCAAGATTTCTTGCTTCAGCTTGGTAGTTTTTCCGTACACGGGAGAGAAAACGCGAAGAGAGATCCATCCTGTCGTTGACCCATAGGCTGTTGGCGATGCTCAGCTCCTTTCCCGCCGACTTCAGATAGGAAAGGCTCGCCTGATTCAAATCCTCGACAGTGAGTGAGGAATCGGTGAGGACTGCGAGCATTTCCTGTTGGGTGGCTCCAACCGATCCATTGGCGGTCATGCCGAGGGCGAGCAGTACCGACAAGGGGGAAATCATTCGATTCCGGCCGGCAACGTCGGCAGCGAAAAAGAGTTTGTCGGAGAATGCTTGAACCGATTGTGTAAACAATGCAGTCTGTTGCTCACCCGATAGGGTGGTTCCTTGTTCTTCCTGCAACGGCATGGCAATCGCGGAAAAACCGATGAGAAGCAGTAGAAGACTTAGGGTGCACGTGCGCATATGGCCCTCCTGTTTGAGACAAAGTGTAGCATACTCTGCATGATTTACCGAGACTGAAGCAACGCTCCATAGAATTCACACACTTGCGCCATAGTCTCAAACTACAGGAGCGGGTAAAACGTGAAAACTCTGAAGAAAAAGCGTGTTCGGATTCGGGCGATTGTGCAGTTGGTGTTCTTTGTCTGGGTGGTAGTGGTGATTTCCCTTGGAACGGCGGCAGAACGAGGAGTTTCGCTTCCATTCACCCCAAGTACTGCTTCTTTGCATGCAATCTGTCCATTCGGTGGAGTGGTGAGCGCATGGAATTTGATCACCGAAGGTACTTTGGTCAGGAAAATTCATGACTCATCCGTCGTTCTGGGGGTATTGGGCATCCTGCTTGCCCTCCTGTTCGGTCCGGTCATCTGTGGATGGATTTGTCCTTTTGGAACCTTTCAGGAGTGGGTGGGGCGCATCGGGAAGAAACTTTTCAAGCGTCGCTACAATACGTTCATTCCTTACAAGGTAGACCGGATTTTGCGATTGCTTCGTTATGTTGTGCTGGTTTGGGTGCTGGTGATGACCAGTGTTTCGGCAACCTTGGTGTTTCAGGCATATGACCCTTATTACGCACTTTTCTCCTTTTTACGCAGTGAATTCTCGCTTGCAGGAACCATTATATTGGGCATCGTGGTGCTGCTTTCTCTCTTTGTGGAACGTCCGTTCTGCAAGTATGCGTGCCCTTACGGAGCCTTCTTGGGGCTTTTCAATAAAATCAGAGTCTTCAAGATCAGACGCAACGAGCCGACTTGCATCAGCTGCTCCAAGTGCAACCACGCCTGTCCGATGAACATCGATGTACAAGGCGGCTCGGTTGTGCGTTCGGCGCAGTGCATTTCCTGCATGGAGTGCACCAGCGACCGTGCGTGTCCGGTTCCTGAAACGGTGATGACCGGGTTGAAGTCCGACAAGGCTATGGTGTCGACAAACAAGATCGGATTGCTGACTGCAGGAATCTTGGTGGCAGGCATTCTCTTGTCTGTAGCATCGGGCTTTTGGAATACGACATCAAGCAAGCAGCCGGCACTGATAAAGAGCGGTGAATTTGCAGGCCTTGCAAATCCTGCCGACATCCGAGGCTCGTATACCTATCGCGATGTGCTCAAAAGCTTTACGATTCCCGAATCAGTCATTTTGCAGGCGTTCCAAAGCTCATCACTGGACGAACGATTGGGAAATTTGGAAACGCTGTGGGCTTCGGTGATTCCCGAGGGAAAGGAGGTCGGAACCGATTCAATCAGACTCTTCGTCTCTCTCTATACAGGAATACCCTATGAAGCGGAAGAGACGACATTGCTGCCCAAGAGCGCCATCGAGGTGTTGATCAGCGAAGGCAGGAATACCGATCCGAACTTCGAGCGATACACCCGTGATGCCGTAGCCCTTCCTGCAGGACTCTCAACCCAGCCGGCTGCTGCCAAGACCGAAGATCAGGGTGCTGCCATTACCATTACCGGCAAGACGACCCTTGGGGATCTTCTTATTGCAGGCTATCAACAGGAGGACATTGAGGCCATTCTGGGTCCGATGAAGAAGACTGATGCCATCAAGGCGATTGCAGAAGGACAAGGGTTGAGTTTCTCAGAAGTCAAAGCAAAAATTCTGGAGCTTTAGCCTGCCAAGGCAAATGAGAGGGGGATGGTCAGGACGCCCAACAGTGTGGATGTCAGCACCATGGTACTGGCGAACTGGTTGGGCAGCCCGTAGCGAAGCGGCAGGATGCTGGTGAACATGGCCGAGGGCAGGGCGGTTGAGACCAGCACCACGGTCCTTGCCAAACCGGTCAGACCGAAAGCCAGGACTGCAACATAGCCGATGAGGTACCCTCCGACAAAGCGCAGCAGAAGTGCTCCGATGAGATTCCATGAGAACGTATATTGTATGGTTCTTATTGAGACGCCAAGGGCGAAAGCGGCCAGAGGTGAGGCCGCTTCCCCTGCGAAGGTGAAGGTGTTCACCAAACTTTGCGGCATGGAAAGCGGTGTCAAGCGAAAGAGAAAACCCAATGCCACAGACCAGAGGATGGGGGAGTGGAGCATCGAGAGGAAGCTCTTTTTACTGAAGCCTCCGGTTATGACCATGATGCCCAGGGTGAACATGAACATCCCCTGCACCTGATCGTAGATAAGAATGAGATTCATGGCTTCCAGGCCTCCCCAGAGCTTCATCAGCGGGATGCCTAGAAAGCCCGAGTTCATGAATACCAGGGGGGGGACTGCACTTCGGATGTCCTCTTTGGCGAGCTTGGCCCAAAGGAACGCAGCGGCAAACAGGAGAATGCATACCACTGCGGAGGCTTTTGCCATGTCGGCGATCGCTTGTCCGCTGAGGTTGCTCTCTGTCAGGGAGATGAAGATGAGCGCCGGCAGAAAGAAGTCGGAGACTACCTTCACTAAATCCTGCACCTTGATGGAGTACAGTCCGCTGACAAGATATCCACCCAGAACGACCAAAAGTATAGGGAGCATCTGAAGAAACGATTCGGCTATCATGGGAGCAACTATAGGAGAAAGGGCACAAGCTTGCAAGCTCTTTTAGTCTCTTCACAGAAATGGGAATCGCCGATGTTTTTACTGCGTGTTTTCAGGGCGAAAGGGTGATTTCTCATAAAAAATGCATGCACATACTCAATGGTTTCTTGATTCTCGGTTCTCTTCGGATATACTGAACCCACACCGATGGTGTAAGGAGCATCATGCGAAGCACCCGCTCATATCGCACGTGGAAGGCACTGCCGAACAAAGGTGTGCATACGCAACGTAAAATTCATGTTGCCTTGCGGCTCATGCTCTTGGGTCTTCCTATCGTCTTGATTATCATCCTGGCATTTTTTCTCTTCTATACACGTCTGTATTCCCTGCTGGATGCAGAGAAACAGACCCAATATGAGAGCCGTGCCCGCCAGTGTGCAAACCTCATCACCTACCAGATAGCGTCCGACCAAAACAGGCTGGCATCACTTGCCCATTCGCTCTCAAATCTCACGATCCAGCAAAGCCTCGAGATTGTGGAAGGCTTGGACAATGCAGCTCTCACCCTTATCACCGAGAATATTCCATCGGAAGTGATGCCTTTCGCCGTTGATGCGCTTTCCGTCGTTCACCGCTTCGCATTCCTATCGTCCGATGGAAACCAGGCACTTCTGCAACTCAAGCTCGACCCGATTCTCTACCAAGCGATACTCGAGTGCCCGGAACATGCAAAAGCTTCCCGTGTGATCTGGGCGAATGAGCGCGGCGAAATTATCTGGCAGTCCAAGTCAGAAGAGCAGCTGTTTGAGGACAAGACGTTGGCGACTTTGTTTCCCGCTTGGTCGGAAGGGATGACGCAGAGTTTGCTGATGAAAACCGATTCATCGTTTGTCGCCATTATCCCGCTGGGAGATGGAAATGGGTACTTTGTCCTGGAGAGCCAAGACCGCTTGCTGGAAATGGCCTATCTGACCATTCTGCAGGCCTCGCTCTCCATGGCCGTCCTTGTTTCTCTACTGTTGCTCTCACTGCTGTTCTATCTGCTCTACAAGGACTATGTATACGAGCAATCGCTTATGCATCTTGCGTTTGAGGATGAGCTGACCGGACTGCCCAACAAGAACCATTTCGTCCAAGAAGCGGCGCAGCTGCTTGGGCGGGCACGTAGTCCGTACGCCGTCATTATCCTTGACATCGGCAAGTTCAAACTGATCAACGACCATTTCGGATACGCCTTCGGGGATTCCATGTTGCTGCATTTTTCCAAAGTCCTGCCCCGTTATACCACCAAGGACGGTGTTTGTGCTCGACTGAGCGGAGACAAGTTCATTCTTTTGTGCAGTTACCGGGAGAAGGAGACCTTGGAACGGAGAATCAGCGTGATAACCGAAGAACTCAAGCGCTTTTCATTTCCCGGCTCTTCGCCCTTCCAACTGGATATTTTAATCGGGATTTCCCTGATTGAAGGCAATGCGGTTCCTATCAATGCAGCAATCGATAGGGCTCTCTTCGCGCTTTCAGCCTTGAAGGAGCGTCAGACGAGCGGGAGCCTTTACTACGATGATGTATTGCGTTCAGAGCTGCTTGAGGAGAGCGAGCTTGAGAAGGTCTTTGCCAAAGCAATCAAGGACGGTGAGTTCTATGTGGTGCTCCAGCCCAAGTACTCGCTGCAAACCCGCCGGCTGGTAGGCTGCGAGGCCTTGGTTCGATGGGACCATCCAGGCAAAGGACGTTTGGCTCCCTCTCAATTCATCCCGCTTTTGGAGAAACATAATCTCTTGGTGACCTTGGATATGTTCGTGCTGGAACAGGTCTGCACCCTGATCAAGGGGTGGCAGAACAAAGGACTGCCGATTTTCCCGATCTCGGTCAATCAATCGCGTTCCTACCTCTTCAATACCCATTATGAGCGTACGTTGGTCGATTTGATCGACCGCTATGGAGTTTCCCACCAGCTCATCGAATTCGAGCTGACCGAGAGTCTGTTCCTCAACGATGTGAAGCACTTGTCGCAGGTATTGGCCTCTCTGCGCAGCCACTCCTTCCTCGTTTCCATAGATGATTTCGGCAGCGGGTACTCATCGCTTACCATGCTCAAGGATGTGGGCATCGATGTGATCAAGCTGGACCAGGGCTTTCTCAAGGGGACCGATGAGCACCATCGGGGGAAGGTGGTCGTACAACACGTCATCGCCATGGCAAAGCAGCTGGGCATCACAACCGTCGCCGAGGGTGTCGAAACAAGTGAACAGGCACAGATGCTCCAGCTGCTGGGCTGTGATGTGGTGCAAGGGTACTTCTTCAGTCATCCTTTGGAGATATCAGAATATGAGGCGTTGCTTATCGATGACCGTCTCCCTTCCTCCTGAACAAGGAGAGGGTTCCGAATCCACCTACGATTGCCGCATAATACCCGAACTCATACCACCATCCGGCATTGTTTGCGGCAAACATGCGTACGGCGGGATTGAATAGGCGGACAATGAGTGCTATCGGAGCCATCCAACCATGCCAGACGCCTAGAAAGAAACCGGCTGCCTTACTGGTGGGAGTCATTGTCTCAGTGGCAAGACATCCTGAAAGCAGTACAACCAATCCAAGAACAAGAACAATTACCAACAGTGATTTCTTCATGGCCGACCTCCTATGATGGCAGCGATTCTTTTTTGTGCACGGCGTGCTTCAGGGATGGGGAAGAGCGGGTAGTCATGATTCATGCGTTTCCCCTCGTGGTATTCGAGCATGGTCGCCTCCTCTTTTGCCTTCCTCCAAAAAGAGCGGGCATCGGCAAGGAAAAGCTCATGCGTTCCGATGAAGAGGGTCGTCGGCGGCAGATCGGCAAGAGAGCCGAAGAGCGGACTCACCCGCCAATCCTTGGCATCGGTGTCGCCTCTCCAAGCCTTTCCATAGCGCAGCAGTTCTTCTTTGCTGAGCATGGGATCTTGCTTTTGAAGGAATGACGTGGAGGGATTGGTAAGCTCGATATCCAGCCAAGGTGAGATGAGAATGAGGTGTTCGAGGCTTCTTTTTTGTTTTTCATCCATACTCTGGGCGAGAGCGAGGGCAAGTCCTCCGCCCGCCGAATCGCCCATGAGTGTGATGTGCTCACTCTCCTGCATCAGGAAGAGACGAAGCAGGGAGGGAAGAACCTCATCGACATGATGGTCTGGAGCCTTGGGATAGATGGGGACGATCATGCGACAACCAGAGAGGCGTATCAGCCTTTCCAGAAAAATCCAGTGTGCAAAGGTAGGTTGCTCAACATATGCGCCGCCATGCAGGAAGAACACAAGATTTGCAGCTTGAGCACTGCCGAGACTGAAGACCTGCATATGTTCGAAGGTAAACTCCTCAACGCTGACAAGCAGGCTCAATCCAAGGGGAAGGGTATAGCTTTGGCGACTGATTTGTGCCAGTTCTTCAAGACTTTTATGGACAGGAACCAGGCTTTGACGGACTCTCAAATAGAGCAGTTGCTCGCTCATGAAGCTGGAAGCACTTCGCTTCTCCCTTACTCTCACAGCAATGGAAAAGGCTGTCAGAATTCCAAGGAACAGCAAGAGAGAGCGGATATCCATAGGTCAGAGGATGAAGAAGCGCAGCAACGCTTGGTTGAAAAGATGGGTGAGGGCATGAGCGAGCATCGCGTATTGCAATCCCTTCTTCCAGTACAAGAGACCGAAGACAAACCCCAACACCCCATTGAGCAACAAGGTGCGCATCAGCAAAAGGGAGGTAATCTCGCCAAAAGCCATTTTGGTTGCAGGAAGGTGACCGAGAGCGAAAAGCAAGGCGGCGATGAGGTTGGCAATCAGGTAGAACCAAGCAGGAATCGGCTTCTGTGCTCTGGTTCTTCCTCCCAACAAGTCCAGCATGAACACCAGCAGCGAAAGGAAGAAGAATCTCAGCATGATCTCCTCGATGATGCCGCCATACAGCATGGAGAAGAGCAGGGATACGAGGGTGAAGGATTCCTTGGCATAGGCCGCCTGTACCTGCGCTATTCTCGGTGCAAAGATGTAGTAGTCGCTGATCATCACCAAGGCGCAGCCGAAGCCGACCAGAATGGTGTACAGGCTCTCTTTTCGCTTGAAGGTAAAACTCTTGAGCAGTCCGGTTTTCTCGGCAAGCAGGTATCCCAGATAGGAAAGAACCAAGGTATAGATCAAGGCTATTTGGATGATGGAAGCAAAGATAAGGAGTGCCGTCGGTGCTTGTACGCCGGCATCTCGCATGGCGTTGATATTCGTCATGGCGAGATAGATGCTGCATACCACACCGACTGGCAGCAGTTTCAATCCAAAATGCAGGGCTTTCGTGTGAATTTTCATGACATTCTCCTTGGCTCTGACTGTATCCCAGCTTCCCTTCGATGGCAAGAGAAGAGGACTGCAGTGCAGTCCCCCTCTCTATGATTTTGGATGATCAGCGAACGAACGTGAAGGCATCGTTGGGAGCATCATACTCTTGTGAGGCAATGCCGTTTCTCTCGGACCCGCCAAAGAATGAGCGCATCGGCAGCATCTCCACGGTGACAGTGCCTCCCCCTGCAAAGGTCAGCAGGCCCTTATGGACTGCGGCGCTTCCAATCGGTGTATCCCCGGTATAGGGATCGGAGCCCCAGACTTCTTTCTCGATTCCGCCGGCAGGAAGGGTGACTTTCATTCGTTCAGCGGTTTCCAGTCCGAGCTCTCGGATGGAAGTGGACCACTCTATCGAAACTCCACCGGTTGCCTCCAAGGTGATGTGACGACCCTGCTCATCAACAAACACAAAGCTCAAAGGCCACGACTCATAGCTGCTCGATACCACTCCGTTGCGAAGCAAACCGCCGTAATGGGTACGCCCATCGGTGATTTCTATGGTTACCGCACCACCTTTTTGGAATGTGATCAAGCCCATGTGTACTGCTGCGGTGCCGATGCTGCTGTCGGTGGTGTATTCTCCCAATCCCCAGATGCTGCCTTCGAATCCGTTGGGGGGAAGTTCAAGCGTAACCCGGTCCCCGATGATATGGGTGAAGGCTTCCGGGTTCTGATCCCAGGCTGCCAGTGAAGGCCGTTCGCCCTTGACCGTTTGCGTTGGAGAGGCTTCTTCCTCCTCTTCAACCATCTCGGGCTCATCTTGGCTCGCCTCCTTGGAAAATTCCAAATGCAGATTTGGTCCTCCCGGACCGATTTCAAACCCTCCGGACGTACAGCCGATGAGCAGACCGATGAGCAAAAGAATGCTCATCACCCTCAATGCACATGTTTTCATTCCTACCCCCTTACGTTGATGCAGGGCATAGCACAATTCACGATGCAGGGACTTTTTGTACCAAACCCCGACAATTGCTACTGACGGTATCAGCATACTCTGCAAATTCCAAATCCGAAAGAGTGGCAACTGCGCAATTTCAACAATTGTCCTTGATAGAAAGGTCGGTTTGCATCACACTTGTCCCAGGAGAGAAATGATGGAACTGATACACAACAGCGATGGACGACTTGAACAACTGAAACAGTATTTGGGACTTCTTTGTACCGGCACAACGGATAAGCAAACATATCTGAAGTATGCGCCGGTGTTGGAGAGCGCCACTGCTTTCGAGGCCAACAGTGCATTGGAATCGGTACTTTCCCAAGCCTCCGATGTAACGGTGCACACAGTCGCAGTCGCTCGTTTCATTCGTTCCATCGGCAAAGGTTTGGAAAGCCAGAAGCTTGAGGTTTATCCAAAGGACTCGTTGTTCGCTGCTTTGGATGAGGAAAACCAGTTGATTGTGCATTCCATGGAGGCGTTGCAGCTTCTCGCAAAGGATCTGCAGAGTAAAAAGAGCACCGACCTTTCGCCTCTGCTTGAACGCACAGCCTCTTTCACCCAGATTCAAGATCATTATGAACGGATGCAGAATGAACTGTTCCCGCTCTTTGAGAAGGCGAGCACCGAGCACAGCTGTGTCAAGTTGATGTGGTCCATCCAGGACACGGCCCTTGGGTTGCAGAAAGAGGTGCTTGCCTACGATGGAAAGGACCTTGGCAAGCTTTGGAAGGTCTTCGGGCAGTTTTATGTACAGGTAGGAGTATTGAGTTATCGGGAACAGTATATACTGCTTCCAGTCGCATACCGGGCTCTTGCCACACAGAAAGATGCCCCAAAAGAGTCTCTGCAACTCAACAATTTTGTAAGCAGGACCGGTTCCTTGTCGCAACAAGAATTGGAACGCATTTTCTCGGTTTTGCCGTTTGATATCGCTTTCATCGGCAGCGATGACCGTCTGAAGTTCTATTCAGACCCTCCCCATCGCATTTTTGTACGTACTCCAGAAGTCATCGGGCGCCTTGTACAAAACTGCCACCCTCCCAAGAGTGTGGGCACCGTCCAAGCCATCCTCGACTCCTTCAAGGAAGGAAGGGAGGATTCGGCTGAATTTTATTTGATGATGAGAGGGAAGTTCATCCACATCCAGTACTACGCAGTGCGTAGTACTGATGGTCGGTACCTGGGGTGTATGGAAGTTACCCAGGATGCAACACATCTCAGGTCTCTTAGCGGCGAGAAGCGGTTGCTTTAGAATCGAAATATTCGGCGAGCAGTGTGCAACAGGTGTTCTCTTGTGCCTTGAGCACACCCATTTCGCGAATGGCATTTTCCGGTGAATCGCTGGCATGAGCGGCATTGACACGGATGTTGGAGCCGAACTCGCGCCTGATCGTGCCTGCTGCAGCCTTGTTCGGATCGGTTGCACCCAGGATTGTACGAATCTTCTGTACAGCGTCCTTGCCTTCATAGACGAGAACCATGCACTTGACCAAACCGGGCTTTTCGAGATCCTCGGCTTTGCAATCGCTGGGCTTCAGGCCCGCCATGAACTCGACAATGCGTTCGAACTGCTCCTCGGAGTACTTGTCTCCGAAGCTGGTGGTCAGCATATCCTGCATCTGGACATCAAGGTGTACATTGAACTCATGCTCAAGCAATTCCCGCGCCTGCATGCCGTAAATCGGGGCAAGCTTGGCCTTCAGACCTTCTTTTGTGGGGCCGTAGAACTGCAGTGCCTGTGAAACAGACATTTTGAGGACCTTGATGCCGACGATTCTCAAGCCGCTGCGACTGAACATGTCGATGATCATTCCCGGTCTGCTCGACGCATACTTCCAGTTGTCCGGTTTGATGATGACCAGTGTACGCTGGACATCGGCATAGTACTCCGGTGGTCTGTTGATCACGATATTGCTCTCTTTTGCAAGCCAAGGCATGAAAAGGGCAAGGGTTTCATCCGCTTCACCCTGAGTCTGGGCGGTGATGACGGCAGGTTCGAAGTATCTGATTTTCTCCTGGCTTTCGTCGGTGAAAATCAGGTCGGCATAGGTGTCGCGGATTGATTCACCGATGACCGTCTCAACACTTCCGGTCTCTTTCTGAAAGGATCCGACTACCGTCGCAAGTTGTTCGCAAGGATTCTCACCACGGAACAACAAAAGCAGCGAGCGGTGACGTACACCAAATGATGGACCCATGCTCTGTTCGATATAGTCAGAGAGTAGATCGGATATCTTGAAACCTTCAACTTTCTTTCTATTCTTGATGATTGATGCAAACGCCCCGGCGATGTGTTGATCCATTGCGACCATCTGGGCCCCAACGAGTTCCAGGGAAATGCGGGAGAGGAGTCTGGAGAGTACCCCGCCGGTTCTACTTTTCGCTACCGTGTAGGGTGTCACCAGAACATACGATAAGGACTGTTCCATGAGCAGCCTCCTTCTA
>LSQX01395857.1_pt1 | contig 27102 bp, 20 predicted proteins | sample 654561 | NCBI WGS metagenome assembly LSQX01 (sample SAMN04489861, study PRJNA283612) | anaerobic digester metagenome | isolation source: 4 biogas reactors fed with cattle manure at either 37C or 55C with and... | place: Denmark: Kongens Lyngby | collected 2014
GCAATGCCTCGCATACGCCCGCACATAGCACCCCTCCGATCGTTCTCGTCGTCTACACGCGACCGCACACCGGCCCCGGCTAGTTGCCTTGCAAGGACGGGGAAGCGTCGGTGCCGCTGTCGTTCGAGATGTTCGCGAGCCCCGTGCCATCCGTGTTCGCCGCGTACACTTCCGCGTACCCGTCGCGGAAGCTCTCCCAGGTGACCTTGCTCCCATCGGCACTGAGCGAGGGATACTCGTCGCCCTCGTCATCGTTGGAGACGTTCACGAGCCCCGTACCGTCTATGTTCGCGACGTACACTTCGTAGTTCCCAGTGCGGTCGCTCATCCAGGCGACCTTGCTCCCATCAGCGCTGAGCGAGGGGTGCTTGTCGGTGCCGCTGTGATTCGAGACGTTCACGAGCCCCGTGCCATCCGTGTTCGCAACGTACACTTCCCAGTTCTTACTGCGGTAGCCGTACCAGGCGACCTTGCTCCCATCCGCGCTGAGCGAGGGGTAGTAGTCGTCGGCCCCATTGTTGGAAACGTTCACGATCCCCGTACCGTCCGTATTCGCGACGTACACTTCCTCGTTCCCGTTGCGGTAGCTCCTCCAGGCGACCTTACTGCCATCAGCGCTGAGGGAGGGGTCGTAGTCCTGGGCGCCATTGCTGGAAACGTTCACGATCTCCGTGCCGTCCCTGTTCGAGACGTGAATCTCTGGGTTCCCGTCGCGCTCGCTCTCCCAGGCGACCTTCGCGGGGACGGGCGTCCAACTGACCTCCACGATGAAGTCGAAGTCCGCGCCGCCCGAGCCGCTGAATGCCCAGTTGACGAAGCGGCTGCTGAGCCCCTCAGCTGCGGACTTGTAGTTCCATTCGTGATCGTTCCAGCCTATGCCCACATCGGGCGGATTGACGCTGAAGATCCGTGCCTCGATGTCCTTCATCGTCGAGCCGGTGCTCACGTTGTTCACGCGCACATCGCCGCTGAGCACCGAGCCGTCCCAGTTCATGGAGAGCGGGTCGCTCTCGAGCTGCACCCCGTTCACCACCGAGGTGACCCCGCGCGCCGCCGCGTCGGCGCCCATGGACATGTCGAACCGGACGGTGACCCGAACGGGCCCATCGTCAGTGGGCGGCACGCTCGGCGCCCCCGCCCCCGCGCACGCGGACAGACACACACTGAGAACCGCTGATAAACCGCAAAGTACAGCAATGCCTCGCATACGCCCGCACATAGCAGCCCTCCGATCCTTCTCGTCGTCCACACCCGCCCCGCCTAGTTGCCTTGCAGGGACGAGGAAGTGTCCGTGGCGCCGTGCTGCGAGACGTTCACGAGTCCCTCCGGGTCGTTCGTGTTCGCGACGTAGACTTCCAGGTTCCCGTCGCGGTTGCTCGTCCACGCGACCTTCCTCCCATCGGCGCTGAGGGAGGGGCGGCTATCGCTGGCGCCGCTGTGTTTCGAGACGTTCACGAGCCCCGTGCCGTCCGTGTTCGCGACGTACACTTCATAGTTCCCGTCGCGGACGCTGTACCAGGCGACCTTGCTCCCATCGGCGCTGAGCGAGGGGTAGGCATCGTAGCCATCGAGGTTGGAGACGTTCACGAGCTCCGTGCCATCCGTGTTCGCGACGTACACTTCATAGTTTCCGTTGTAGTAGCTCGTCCAGGCGACCTTGCTCCCATCGGCGCTGAGCGAGGGGTACTGGTCGTCGGCGCCGCTCTGTTTCGAGACGTTCACGAGCCCCGTGCCATCCGTGTTCGCGACGTACACTTCGTAGTTCCCAGTGCGGGTGCTCATCCAGGCGACCTTGCTCCCATCGGCGTTGAGGGAGGGGTGGCCATCGTAGTCACCGTGCTTCGAGATGTTCACGAGCCCCGTGCCGTCCCTATTCGCGACGTACACTTCCCAGTTCCAGTCGCGGAAGCTGTCCCAGGCGACCTTGCTCCCATCGGCGCTGATAGAGGGATAGTAGTCGTCGGCGCCGCTGTGGTTCGAGACGTTCACGATCTCCGTGCCGTCCGTGTTCGCAACGTACACTTCCGAGTTCTGGACGTCGAAGCTGAACCAGGCGACCGTACTCCCATCGGCACTGAGGGAGGCCTCGTGAGAACTAGCGGCAGTGCCGGAAACGTTCACGATCCCCGTGCCGTCTAGGTTCGCGACATGCACTGCCGAGGTCCCTTCGCGCTCGCTCACCCAGGCGATCTTGGCGGGGACGGGCGTCCAACTGACCTCCACGACGAAGTCGAAGTCCGCGCCGCCCGAGCCGCTGAATGTCCAGTTGACGAAGCGGCTGCTGAGCCCCTCCGCCGCGGAGTTGTAGTTCCACGTGCCGTCGTTCGGCACGATGTTCACATTGCTGATGCTGAAGATCCGTGCCTCGATGTCCTTCATCGTCGAGCCGGTGCTCACGTTGTTCACGCGCACATCGCCGCTGAGCACCGAGCCGTCCCAGTTCATGGAGAGCGGGTCGCTCTCGAGCTGCACCCCGTTCACCACCGAGGTGACCCCGCGCGCGGACGCGTCGGCGCCCATGGACATGTCGAACCGGACGGTGATCCGAGCGGGCCCATCGTCAGTGGGCGGGACAGTCGGCGACCCAGCCCCCGTACACGCGGACAGACACACACTCAGAACCGCTGATAAACCGCAAAGTACAGCAATGCCTCGCATACGCCCGCACATAGCAGCCCTCCGATCGTTCTCGTCGTCTACGCGCTACCGCCGCGAGCCCTGCCAAGGGCGCCACGTCCGTCCCCCCCCGGAGGGTTAGCGGCCATGAGAATCATAGCGCGCGGGTCGAGGGCCGCCTAGCCGTATCATTCACGAGTGCGGCGTTGTGGTGTAGTGGCGGGGCGTCCTACTCCCAGGCAATACTCCCAGACCATTTCCACATCGCCCTGCCCTATGCCGCGAGATCAGGCGAGGCCGATGGGCACATCGGTGGCCGCGCCCCGCACGACCTCCGCCTGAGCCTGACCTAGACCCAGGATGTGGCCGTCGGCGTCGAGGGCTGTCACAACCACCGTTGCCCATCCCGGGGGCGTCGCCACGAGTACCTCCGCCGCTCCGCCCGGCCACGGGACCTCCTTGGCCGTTGTCGCTGAGCCTGTCGTGACTTGAACCCTCAGCGCGGCCGTCCCCGCCGGCGCCGTGGCCGCATCCACCACGAGCCGCACCTGGGACACCGCTATCCCGACGGTGACCATCGCGTCCCCGCCCGTTGCCTGGATCGTTACGGGGGCCTCGTAGAGCCCAGCCGGCAGGTCCTCACGGCTCACCCGGAGATCGACGAGGGCCGGTGTGCGGCCCGCGCACGGGCTGGCCGCCAGCCAGGCGGGCGGGCCCGTGATCGACCATAGGAGCGGCGACCCCGCGATGGGCGCCCCGTCCCACACCCGGAGCGTCCGCGTCGTCTCCCCATCGCCAAAGGCGATGTAGGCCGGCTCGACAGAGACCCGTCGCCCCTCGCGGTCAACGCGCAGGGCCACCGAACCGGTAAGGGCGCCCGATGAGCACAGAATCGTGGCTGAGCCGACGGCTGCCCCGCCGACCACGCCATCCTGGGTAACCGGAGCGACCGTGCTGTCCGTGCTCGTCCACGCGAATGACGCGTCGGGGATCACTACCCCTGCGCCATCCAAGGCACGAGCCGTGAGCTGAATGGACGAGCCCTGAGCGATGACATTGCTTGGGGCCGTAACCTGAATGGCGTGGGGACCGGCCTCCTCGAGGGGCGCCACCGTCACCGTGGCGTCGCCCGTCACGCCGCCTGCGCTGGCGACGATGTCCACCGACCCCACCTGGCGCGCCGTCACGACGCCATTGGCGTCAACGGTCGCGATGGCCGTGTTGCGGGACAGCCAGGTGAAGTCCCTGAAGGACGTGAAGGGCCTCGATGCAGCGTCCAGGGCTGAGGCCTGCAGCCACAGGGCGCCGCCGACAGGCGCCTGAAGCGAGCCGCCGACGGCCGAGACCGCCACCTGGCGAATGAACCCCGACGGAGGCGTCAGGCCCTCGGTGATGGCGCCAGAGGCGATGATGATGCCCGCGGTCAGCTCCAGCCCGTCCCGTGCGCCTACGCTCAGCGAGGGGTTGCCGCTTGCGACGCCACTGAAGGAGTAGCCGCCATCCGCCTTTGTGAGAGCTGTCTCACCCGAACTGAGTCGGACGAGGGCGCCGGCTACAGGGTTGATCTCCGTTCCGCTCGCCGCGACCACGAGCTGCGGCAGGGAGGCGGCGCGCGGGGTGCCCACATAGCCTCGACACGCGCCCCAGTCTCCAGGCAGTTGGCCCGTTCCGCTGGCTATACGGCCTGCGGGGACAAGCACCGTCTCCGTGGTGGTTCCGGTGTCAGTGACGATCGTCAGGGTGCGGAACCCGGGCGGAACATCGGATATGTGGAAGAAGCCCTCCGCGTCGGTCCGCGCGGTCTGCCCCGTCTCCACCGAGAGCGCGGCGTCCTCAACGGGTCGCAGTCCCACTGTCTGGCCCGCCGACAGCTCGGGTGCGCCGGAATCCGTCGCGTAGACGTATCCGTTGACCGCGCCCTCACGGCCCGCTGTCGTGGAGGTCGGGTGGATGGTGCCCGAGGTGATCTCGCGCTTCGCCACCGTCACCTTGATCGTTCGGGCCGCCGACCCAGGCACGCTGATCGAGAGCGTCCGCTCCCCGACGGGGACACCGGGTATCCAGTAGGCGCCGGACGAGTTCGTGAAGCCGACCTGGCCAGTGTCCACCAGGACCGTGGCGCTCGCCGCCGCCGCGGATGTGGGCCGGAGGTGGCTCACCTGAGGCGCCTCGCCGGCCGCCGAGACATAGCCGTTGAGGGCTCCGCCCCCTGCGAGCAGCCCGGTGACGGGGTCGTCGTTGCCGTCGTCCACCGGCGGGGTCGGTCCACCTCCCGAGGCGCAGCTCCCCAGCGCTACGGCAAGGGGTACCGCCACCAGCAGAATCCATAGGATGCGCATGATGGTGTCCTTTCCGTCCGCACGCGATGCCCTGGATCACTCGAGGACGAAGACGAAACTCAGGGCGAACAGCGCGGCGACCACGTACATCATGGGGTGTATCTGACGCCACCGGCCGGCCACGATGCCGATGAGCACATAGGAGATGAACCCGTACCCGATCCCGTGGCTGATGGAGTAGGTCAGCGGCATGGCTATCAATGTGACGAAGGCGGGGACGGCGATAGTCACATCGTTCCACTCCATGCTCCGCAGCCCACGGAGCATGAGGAATCCCACGAAGATGAGCGCTGGCGCCGTAGCCTCGGCCGGCACGAGCCCAAACAGCGGAGCGAGGACGATCGAGGCGAGGAACAGGACACCCGTCACGATGGGCATCAGGCCCGTGCGTCCACCGTCGCCAACACCGGACGCCGACTCAACGTACGAGGTCACCGAGCTTGCGCCGCAGAGCCCGCCAATCACGGCGCCCATGGCATCCACGGCGAGCACTCGAGTGCCGTTCTCCACCTGGCCCTTCTCGTCGGTCAGGCCCGCCTGTTCGCCGATGGCCGTCATGGTGCCCAGCGTGTCGAAGAAGTCGACCACGATGAGCCCCAGGAGCAAGGGCAGCAACTGGAGGCTCAGAGCTCCCCTCACGTCCGCCTGGCCGATGGCGGATAGGTCCGGTGCTCCGAGCTTGAGATTCCAGATGGGGGACGCGGGGTCGCCTGTGATGAGATCGCGCCCGATATCGAGCACGGTAACGACGGCGATACCGGCCAGGATAGCCCCCTGGAAGCCGCGTTGGTGCAGAACGGTCATCGTAACGAGGCCGGCGAGCACGAGGAGGATGCCCCAGGTGCAAACAGGTCCCGCCTGCACGGGCGGCGGCACCGGGACGACGTGTAGGGGGTCCCCCGCCGCCGCCACCAAGTCGGCGCTGGACTTCGGAATCACGATGATCCGCGCGCCCACAAGGCCCAGCGTGGCCAGGAACAGCCCCAGCCCGCCCGCGATGGCTCGCTTGAGGTCCATGGGGATCGCCTGGAAGACCCAGCCACGCACGCCAACCAGGACGAGCAGGAGGACGATCGCGCCATCGAGCACCACGAGGCCCATCCCCGTCTGCCAGGACACGCCCTGGGCGGCCACCACGGTATAGGCCAGGAAGGCGTTGAGGCCCATGCCCGATGCGAGAGCCAAGGGGAAGTTGCTCACCAGACCCATCAGGATGCAGACCAGCCCCGCCGCGAGAGCCGTTCCGGCGGCCGCGGCCGTGACCGGAACCCCCGGACCGTCGGGTGTCCCTAAGGAAAGGATGATCGGGTTGACGAAAAGGATATAGGCCATGGTGAGGAACGTGGTGACACCCGCCCGGACCTCCGTCCGAGCGTTGGTGCCACGCTCCTCGAAGCGGAAGAACCTAGCTACCCTGGCGGACATGGCTGGCTCCTCAGGTCGATTCCGCGTACCCGGGTGTTGGCCCGCGCTGATGCCTGAGTTCCGTCGGCCAGGAGGCGCTCCCTGCTAGGGACGCTTCAGATCGAGGAGGACGACCATCGTATGCGCCGCCGCCCAGCCATTGCCATCCTAGCCCTTCTGGTCTGCCTCGTGGGCTGCGCCACCGAGGCGCCCCCCGGTGGCAATCCACCCGGCGACGGCACCGGCGCCGGTGGCGATGGTGGCCCGCCGATCTACCCCGTCACCGGCACCGCGGCCCGTCACACCTATCGCCTGAAGGGCGGCAACGAGGACGTTGTCCTATGGACGACCCCGCCGCACTCCAAGGTCTTCGCCGAGGTGGAACGCAGCCCGTTGCCCGGTTCCATCGACGACGAGTTCCGCGTCTACGCGGCCCGGAACGAGTTCGAGCCTCTGCAGCTCGTCGTCTGGTCGAACGTCTCGGGCAACTGCACCATCAGTCTCCCGAGCTTCGGCGTGGGCGAGTCCATCGCGCTCCACTCCGTCGAGTACGTCAACGTGGCGAATCCCTCCGATGCGAGTGGCGGCATGGGCCCATGGCCCGACCCCTTAGTGCCGCGCCTGCAGGGAGAAGCGATACCCCTACAGGCGGGCCGGAACAAGCCGGTCTGGCTCACCGTCTACGTGCCTCCCTCCGCCCCCGCTGGTGATCACGAAGGCATCGTCACCGTGACCGGGCCATGGGGGACGCTTGAGGCCCCCGTAACCCTCCACGTCTTCGATTTCGTCCTGCCGGACGCCATCAGCCTGAAGTCCCAGGTGGGGCTCTCGTACGAGGCGCTCGGAGGGGACGCGTCCCTTGACCGCGCGGAGGAGATCAAGAGCTACCTCCACGCCCATCGCCTGACTCCCCAGGCCGTCGCCTGGCCCGCGGGGCTCAACTACGACGGCGGCATCACCTATGACTGCGAGAACCAGCGCTTCGTGCCCGACGACCGCGGACCGTTCAGCTTCTCGTCCCTGGGGCCGAGGTACGTGCACGGCACGGGCTGGAACGGCGTGGGCTTCCCGAGCTTCCTGGCCTTCCAGTTCACCGCCCCGGACGCTCCTCGGCCCGAAGAGTTCTGCGGCGTGGCCCTGGGCGACGACCCCCACGGCACGGCGATCTACAACACCCGGTGGCAGGGGATGCTGACCGCCCTCAATGAGTACATCGTGGCGAACGGCTACGCTGAGAAGGCCTACTACTACGTCATGGAGGAGCCTCGGGACGCCTCGGAGCTCGACTTGGCGGCCTTCCTGGCGAACATGAGCAAGGCCGTCGCTCCCGATCTGAGGCTGGCGGTAGGCGCCGCGCCGACCGAAGGCCTCTTCAACAACGCACGGTTCCCAGGCGCCCGGTTCGACATCTGGATCGCGGGTCTGACCGCCTACGACCAGGCAGCCACGGCCAGCCAGAAACGTCAGGCCGACCACGGCGAGGAGGTCTGGTGGCGCGCCAGCGGTGCGGACGCGCCGCCCTACTTCAACCCCGCCACCCTAGACCACATGGGGCTCGAGACGAGGCTGCTTGGCTTCGCCGCCTTCGCCCTTCGCATCGACGGCTTCGCCTACCACGACCTCACGGCTTGGGGCGACCCCTGGACCAACCCGAACACGGGCGCGGGCAACGGCGACGGCTTCCTGCTCTACCCTGAGCGAGGCTCCCCGCACTCTCCCATCCGGTTCATCCCGTCTATCCGCCTGGAGCTGCTGCGCGAAGCCTTCGAGGACTACGAGTACCTCGTATTGGCCAACGGGGGGAAGCCGCGGGCCGGTGAGGCGTCGGTCGCCGATGCCACCGCCGAGTCCCTGGTCGCGAGTCTGACGGAGTGGACGACGAACTCCGAGGGCGTCGCCGAGCTGCGAATGCAGCTCGGGCGCTACCTCGGGGGCGAGCGCTCCGACCTGCCGACCCTGGTGCCCGACGCTCCGCCGCGGGCACGCGCGGCGTACTACATCAACTTCCAGGATCCCCTGGGCGAGCCTCTGGACGAGCCTCTGACCGTCGAGGGCAGGGAGTACCTGAAGATCGGCTGGGAGCCCTGGAGCGATGCCGCCGGCTACGGTTGGTTCGGCCACAACATCGGCACCGACCGGGGCGTCACCCAGTGGCTGGACAACCTCCCCGTGATCGACCCTCGCCAGCGGTCGATCATCTACGACACCCAGGGACAACGGGCGGTGTTCGAGTTCGCCCTGGAGAACGGGGCCTATGACGTCACCGTGTCCGTAGGCTGGGCGAACCGGGGCTACTACAAACACCAGCGAGTGATCGCCGAGGGCGTGCCGATCATCGAGCCCGGCGACCCTACCACGGTGGAGAAGCGCTTCTACATCGTCGACACCGAGCGAGTGGAGGTAGAGGACGGGAAGCTGACCGTGGAAGTGGCCGGCGTCATGGCCGATGGCAAGTACCAGTACACCATGCTGAACTACATGGACATCGTGCCGGCGGACTAGGAGACCAGGCGCGAGGCAGACGACACAGGGCCACAGCCGCCCAACAGCGAAGCAAGCGCCGTTCCACCCATCGCCGACGGGGGGAGGCCGAAGTTGAGGGGACAGCGCGCAACAGGCTGTGCGGGTCACTCCGGACGCGACCTGCTCAATGGCCTGCTGTTCATCAGCCCTTGGATCGTGGGCTTGGGCGGCCTGCTGCTCTACCCCATCGGAGCATCGCTCTACTACAGCTTCTGCGACTACTCCGTGCTCCAGCCGGCGGAGTGGATCGGCGCCGGCAACTACATCGATTTGGCGACGGATGAGGTGTTCCTGAAGTCCCTCGCCAACACCCTCGTCTACGCCGCCCTGGCCCTCCCGATGGGCCTCGTTGTGTCCCTGGCCCTGGCCCTGCTGCTGAACACGGGCGTGCCCTTCATGTCCACCTTCCGTGTCATCTTCTTCCTGCCCGTGCTGGTGCCGATGGTGGCCCTCGCGGTGCTGTGGATGTGGATCTTCAACGGCGAGTATGGGATTCTGAACCACTACCTGAAGCCGGTGCTGGCCTTCGTCTCCGAGCATCTCCTCGGCGGCCGCCCGATCGCCCCGCCCGGCTGGCTGTCCGACCCGCTTTGGGCCAAGCCGGCCCTGGTCGTAATGGGGATGTGGACCGTCGGGAACTCCGTCGTCATCTACCTTGCGGGGCTGCAGGATGTCCCCCAGCACCTCTACGAGGCGGCGGAGCTCGATGGGGCGAGCTGGCTGCAGCGGATCCGCCACGTCACCCTCCCCGCGATCTCGCCCATGATCCAGTTCAACCTCATCATGGGCATCATCGGCGCCCTACAGCTCTTCGCCATCCCCTACGTCATCAGCCCCACAGGCGCGCCGGCACGGTCGCTCTACTTCCTGCCCATGTACCTCTACGACAGCGCCTTCACCTACCTCCGCATGGGGTACGCCTCGGCGATGGCGTGGATCCTCTTCATCATCATCTTCGTGCTGACCCTCGTCTCTTTCAAGGTGACCGAGAAACGCGTCCACTACGGGGGCGAGTGACCTTGGCGGCGAAGTCCCTCCTCGGCAAACTCCTCGCCCTGCTGGCCCTCAGCGCCCTCTCCGTCACCTTCATCGCTCCCCTCGCCTGGATGATCCTCACCTCACTGAAGCCCCTCGATGAGACGATGAGCATGCCCCCCAAGTGGCTCCCGTCGTCGGTCGAGACCATCCAGTGGGAGAACTACGTCAAGGTCATCGTGGACAAAGACCGCTGGGATCCCGACGAGGACCCGGTGCCGCCCTTCCTCCGCTATGGCCTCAACACCCTCTACCTGGTGGTGCTCGGGGTCGTAGGCACAGTGATCTCCAACGCGCTGATCGCCTACGGCTTCGCGCGAATCCGCTGGCCGGGCCGAGACGTGGTCTTCGCGCTAACGCTGGCCACCATGATGATCCCCTTCCCCGTCATCATGGTTCCCGTCTTCGCCATCTTCCGGGAGCTCGGTTGGGTCGGCTCCTTCAAGCCTCTGTGGGTGCCGGCGTGGTTCGGGAGCGCCTTCAACATATTCCTGCTGCGGCAGTTCTTCCGGACCATCCCCACTGAGCTCTCCGACGCCGCCCGCATCGATGGCTGCTCCGAGCTCGGCATCTTCTGGAACGTCGTTGTGCCGCTGAGCAAGCCCGCCCTGGCGGTCGTTGCCCTGTTCCACTTCATGTACGTCTGGAACGACTTCCTCGGGCCCCTGATCTACCTCACTGACCAGAAGATGTTCACCCTCTCCCTCGGGCTGCAGTTCTACCAGAGCCAGCACGGGGGGACGGAGTGGAACCTCCTCATGGCCGCATCGACGCTCATCGTCCTGCCGCTGATCGTGGTCTTCTTCTTCACCCAGCGGAGCTTCATCCAGGGCATCAGCCTGACGGGCCTGAAGGGCTAGCCGATCGGCCGACGCTCTGGACGTTGCTCATCAGAGCAGATCGTGAGCGCTCTCCGCGTGCTCCGTCGGTCCGAGCTCCTGGGTTACGAGAGGGGGCTGATGCGTCGGCTCAGAGGGCGTCGGGGCCGCGCTCTCCGGTGCGAATCCGGATCGCGTCGGTCACCGGCGACAGGAAGATCTTCCCGTCACCGACCTCGCCCGTCTGGGCGGCGTCGATGATGGCGGAGACAACGGCCTCGACCAGGGAGTCGTCCACCACGACCTCCACCTTCACCTTGTGGAGGAGGTTGATGGTGTACTCACTCCCGCGGTACCGTTCCGTGTAGCCCTTCTGACGTCCGCAGCCCCGGATCTCGGTGACCGTCATCCCGTGGATGCCAGCCTCGTTGAGCGCATTGCGGACATCATCCAGCTTGGGGGGGCGCACGATGGCCTCAACTCGAGTCACATCTCTCACTTCCCGCCTCTTCGAGATGACGTCCGGCGCAATGCCGGATGGCGCTTCGCCGCTAGCGCCTCCAGCCCTTCCATCAGGCGCGACTCAACCAACCGGCCAAGAACTGCCACTGGTTCCACGAGTCCCAGGCAACCATGACTCTGCCGGCTGAGCCAGCCGGGGCTGGGCAACTCTCGCGCCATTCAGCACACTAATACGTGGCACGAGGCCATCGTCGGCCAATGCTGAGGGATACCGTTTCGATGCGAGCACCTTGGGTGATCTGCGCCTCTATGCTGGCGTTTGCCGCCACCGTCGCCCCGCTGCCGGGCTGTGGGGGGTACCAGACTCTGCTCATGCCCACCCGCCTGCGACTCAGTCCGGGCGTAACCACCGCCGCGCCGGGCGAGATCATCCACTACGAACTGAAGGGGTTCAGCCTCGTGGGGATCGAGGTGCCCCTCCCCGAGCAGTCCGTCGACTGGGAGCTTGAGGCCGCCCCACTCCCCGAGGATGTGCGTCCGCCGACGGGGGTGCGCGACGACGAGCCGCCGGGCTTCGTCGACTTCTCTGGGCGCTTCGAGGCCAGCCCTATCGTGCAGCCAGGCCACTACCGCTCAGGCCTGATCACGGCGACCGGCTGGGGCGAGTACGGCGAGCTGAAGGCCAGCGTCTACGTGGTCGTCGATGGTGACATTGACCCCGATGCTCCGCGGGTCGAGGTCTGGCCGCAGAACCTCCGGGTCCCACTGGGCTCCCGCGTCCCACTCGTGACCCTCTCCATCGATCCTCGCAGTCGGCGCGTGGCGACGACCGGCGCCCAGACATGGTCCGTGCTCTCGGGGCCCGGCACGATCACGGCGGCCGGTGGGCTCTACCAAGCGCCTGCGGCACTGAGCGCCAAGGACCCGGAGGAGGTGGAGCTCCTGGCCGTCACCGATGACGGGCGTCGGGCCTCGACCTACCTCACCCTCGATCCCGAGCCGGCCAAGACCATGGAAGAGCTGCGTCTTGCCCCCGAGGGCACGCTGAAGGTCTCTCTCGGACGGGTGCAGGAGTTCGTTCTCTATGCCGTCGATCGCGATGAGCGCTACATCCCCGTGACCGGCGCGGAGTGGCTGGTCGAGGAGGGCATCGGGCAGGTTACCGAGCGCCCGGACGGGGTGGTGGAGTTTCTCGCACAGACGCCCGGCCGCGGGGCTCTCGTCGCGGCCCGGTCCGACCAGTTGCTCCGTCGGGAGATCATCTCCGTAATACCCGGCGCATAGGCGCTTGGCGCAGGAAGGGGCCAGCGACGCGCCGGGGAACCACTGACCGCAGTGAGGTCGCTCGCACTTGGAGGTGTGCAGGGATGCTCGGCAGGCTCATGAACAGGCTCCTTCCGTTGAAGTCCTCCCCGTCGCCCCGCCGCGCTACGCGCCTGACCATCGTAGGCGGCCGGCCTCCTAGCGAGGTAGAGGCTCCCCCCTTCCCTGAGGGCATCGAGCGTGCCCTACGGCGTGCGGCCACCGACCGTAGCTTCCGGCGCCGACTGCTGGCTGACCGCGCGTCAGCCCTCACGGAGATGGCGCACGAGCTCACGCCGACGGAGCTCGCCGTCCTCACGGCTACGCCCCACGACCAGCTTGAGCGGATGATAGACGAAGTGGCCCCCCTCATGCCGGCTCGCCGTGGGGCCCTGGTGCGCCTTGCTGCGGCGTTGGGAATCGTCCTCGGGGGCACGGCCCTAAGCCACGTCTCCTGCGGGTTGCCATCGCGCGCTACCGAGGGTGCGCGAGCTGACGTCCCGCCCCCCAACAGCGCGGGCATCCAGCCGGACGAGCCGACGCGAACCCGAGGCATCTCGCCCGATACGCCTGTTCGCGGGCGGAAGGGCCAACCGCGCGACGTGGGAGATGAGTAGAGCGTGGCCAGGGGCATCGAGTACGTGATCGCGCGCGCGGCCCTCAGCGGCCACTTCCGTCGGAGACTGCTCCGTAACCGTGAAGCCGCCCTGGGCCGCCTCGGAGGCCGCTTGAGCGCGGTCGACCGGGCCGCCCTTCTGGCCATCCCCACCGAGCAGCTCCGGGCCATAATCGACGGCGCTGGACCGCGCCTCCCCGGGCGCCGCAGCCTTCTGGTTCGGGCTCTGGCATGCTTCGGGTTCGTAGGCGTGGCGGCCATGCCATCGTGCGTTCCGGTCGCTACAGGCGCCAGGCCGGATGACCCGAATGGGGAGTCTGAGCCCTTGGTAACGGGAATCCGCCCCGATGGATCGCCCTAGGCCCCCTCGTCCGACGAACTCGCCAGGGAGAGCGCGATGACCCAACCGCACCTGCAACCCGCTCCGGCCGCCGCCAGCGGCGCGGGCGCAGACATCACCCTCGTCAACCTGAACATGCTCTTCGTGCGTTACTACGACAAGGTTGAACGAGAGTTGCACGTGCCCCTCGGGACCCTCTACCTGACGGCTTCCCTTGAGCAAGCCGGCCTCGCCGTGGACTTCCGTGACTACCAACTCTGCCCCGCCGAGGACCCTTTCGCCAGGGAGGCCATCCTGCGGCACCTCGCCGATCCAGCACCCATCATCGGGCTCTCGTGCATGGCGAACCTGTTGCCCTTCACCATCCTCACGGCCAAGACCCTGAAGGAGGCCTACCCGGATCGCACCATCGCGCTCGGCGGAGTGGGGCCCTTCGGGGTCGAGGAGCCGATACTCGCGCGATTCCCCTGGATCGACGTCATCGCCTATGGCGAGGGAGAACGGAGCGGCCCGGCCCTCGTGAAAGCGCTTCGCACGGGAGGTGACCTGCGGGACGTGCCGGGCATCGTCTTCCGTCACGGCGATGAGATCGTGCGCACTCCACCCGCGCCTCGGATCGAGGACCTCGACTCCATCCCCGGCCCCGCCTACCACCACATCGACCTCGGCCGGTACGAGGGCTATAACCTCATGAGCAGCCGGGGCTGCCCCTACCCGTGCACTTTCTGCAGCGTGGCGCCGATCTGGGGCCGGCAGCCGTACTTCCGGTCCAACCGCCACATCATCGACGAGATGCGCTGGCTACACGAGGAGCACGGGGTCCGGCTCTTCCTGTTCCAGGATGAGTTCTTCGTCGCCTCAGATGCGCGTGCTCGCTCCTTCAGCCGCGACCTCATCGCCTCCGGCCTCGACGTGAAGTGGAAGGCCTTCGGCAGGATCAACCTCATCGGCCCCGACACCATGAAGATCATGGCCGAGTCAGGCTGCTGCGAGATCCGCTACGGCGTGGAGTCCGGCTCCGACGCGGTCCTGGAACGCACGAAGAAGGGCTTCCATGCGGCGGATGTCATCCCCGTGATCTCCACGGCGGTGGGGATCTTCGACCGGGTCGACACCTTCTACGTCTGGGGCTATCCCTTCGAGACGATGGAGGATTTCAACCAGTCCATCTTCCAGATGGTCAGCTTCCGCATGATGGGCGCGCGCGTGCTGCCCTCCCTGCTCTGCTTCCTGCCGCAGACGGACATCTACAAGGAATTGGGCGGGCCGGACAAGCTGGAGTTCTGCGAGTGGCTCTTCCCCGAGTACATGGTCACCGGCCACGAGGTGTGCGACCGGACCGGAGTCACCATCCAGGACGACCACCGCGGGGTGTTCGACTTCGTGCGGCAGCACCCGGACCTGTTCCCTGGGTTCTTCCACTACGACTTAGACAACAACGTGCTTCCGAAGCTCGAGATCCTGCAGGAGATGGGCTTCTATCTCCGCGATCGCGAGGCCCTCATCACCCGGGACGTCACCGAGACGGACTCCTGTGGCGCCCACTCCCCCAAAGAAGCGAGCGGCCGATCGCGCATGCTGCGGAGCTAGCTCATCACTGCCTGGTGTAGCGCTCAATGCCGCCCGAGGCACTCCTACCTTGACGGCGACCGCCGGCGCGACAACACTATTCGTGCCGAGCGGGCGCTCGGCTGTCAGTATACCCGGAGGTGTTCGAGGTGCCCGACAAGGATCCGCTCAAGGGGCAGGAGTCGGTCCAGCTCTTCCAGGAGCATGCGGCCCGGAGTACGCAGTCCCTCCCCTTCAAGATGGCCCCCAGTACGCTCTACGCCCTGGGCGTCTTCGTGTTCCTGGCCGCGATCGGCCTAAGCATCCGGGTGGGCAGCATCCGCGGTGAGCTGGAGCAGCAACGCGTAGAGAACATCGAGCAGGAGTCGGACATCCCCGAGGCTGTCCTCCAGGAACTCTTCTCCGAGAAACCCGAATCCGAGGAGGCAGACACCACCTCCGCCGAGTCCACGGTGGCGGATCTGCTCGCCCAGTGGCGCGAGCGCCAGCGGGAGGCCTTTGAACAGAACGCGCCCGGGCTCATCGAGAAGCTGCACGGCGATGACCAGGCCCTGCGCACGCAGGCAAGCCTCCAGCTTCGGGAGTCCGATGAAGGGTTCCCCATCCTGGTGGACGCCCTGAAGTCGGACAATGTGCAGGCCCGCCGCGCGGCGGCCAACGCCCTCTCCCTGTCCCAGAATGCCCCGGCCGAGCTGGTGGGACCGGCCCTTATCGAGGCGCTTCTCACCGATCGCGACCCTTACGTTCGGGAGTACGCCGCCACCGGCGTAGGACGGTTCCGGACGCCGGGCACGATCGAGGCGCTGAACAGAGCGATCTCCGATCCCGAGCCCAGCCTGCGCCAATCGGCGTTGACTGGTCTGATGTACATCAACGACATGATCACCTTCCCTATCTTCGCCCGCGCCCTACAGGAGGATGACCGGCTCACCAACCGCTACGTGGCCGCTACCGCGATCGCGCGCCTCGCGTACGACCGACGGCGCGATCACGTGTCCGACGAGTGGGCCGAAGGCATCATGGCCGCCGCGAACACGATGCTGAGGAGCCTCGATGAGCGAATCCGGGCTCGCGGGTGTCAGGTTGCCGGGTACTTCCGACTCAAGGCCATGACCCCCCGTCTCATCAGTCTGCTCGGGGATCCGAACGAGATCGATGAGGTAACCGGCGCTGGAGCGGGCGCCGACCTGTCATGGGAGGTCCGGGCCCGGGCCGGCGAGGCCATCGGGTACGCGTACGAGGGGCAGGCAGCCTCCAAGAACGAGGACCTCGCGCACATCGTCAACGCCCTGGTCCTGGCCGAGGCCTTCGACCCCGAGCCGGCGGTCCGCTGGAAGGTCTCCGAGGCGCTCTTGCGTACAGGCTATGACCCGAACGACTGGGGCAAGCTCGAGATGCTCGAGACCGCTCCCAGGGAGGCCCTGGAGGGACGCGACGCCCTGCAGTACCACGGCACGGACACTGACTAGGGGCTCCGGGAGCTTAGTCGAACAGCGGGAACTCGCCCCGTGGCGCGGGGATGAAGTGGCGCACGTAGGTGTCGCAGGCGTAGCGATCGGTCATCCCCGCGATGAAGTCCGCGGTGCGTAGCGCGCGCTCCTCCACAGAGAGGTCCCGCTCATGTGGTCGCAAGTAGGGCGCTCGAACGGGCTCCTCCATGAAGAGCCGGAACAGCTCGATGACCATGCGCTGGCCGCGCGCCTCCGGTTCGTGCCCTGAGCCGCGCGGCGCATAGACCCGCTCGAAGAGGAAGTCCTTCAACCCATCCATGGCTTGGGCCACGGCCGGATCCATCTCCAGGTACGGCAGGCCCTCGCTCCGCTCGATCACCGATCCCACCAGCGTGGTGATCCGGTCCCCATGGGTAGCGCCCAGAACCTCGACGATGCCTGCCGGCACATCACTGAGAGCGAGCAGCCCAGCACGCCGCGCGTCGTCCAGGTCGTGGTTCACGTAGGCGATGCGATCCGCCCACCGCACGATCTTCGCCTCCACCGTCGCCGGCTCGGGACCATCCAGGCGGTGGGGGGTATCAGTGGTACCCTTGGAGTGGTGGAGGATGCCGTCTCGCACCTCCCACGAGAGGTTCACGCCCTGTCCGTCGCGCTCGAGCCGATCCACGACGCGGAGCGACTGTTCGTAATGGCGGAACCGCCCATCGGGGACATACTCGCGGAGGGCCGAGTCCAAGCCCCGCTCACCGATGTGTCCGAAGGGTGTATGCCCGAGGTCGTGGGCGAGGGCGATCGCTTCCGCCAGATCCTCATTGACCCGAAGACCACGCGCAATGGTGCGCGCGATCTGGGATACCTCCAGGGTGTGGGTCAGGCGCGTCCGGAGATGATCGCCCGTCGCGGGCAGGAACACCTGGGTCTTGCCCGCCAACCGTCGGAAGGACTTGCACTGATGGATGATCCGATCGCGGTCGCGCTGGAAGGCCGTCCGCATGGGGCACGGCTCCTCCGGCCTCTCCCGCCCACGCGACTGATCCGCCTTGGCGGCGAACTCGGAAAGCCGCTCGTGCTCCATGCGTTCTATGCCCGTGCGGATGGGGTCTCTCACCAAAGACCTCCTCGACCGGTCGGATCCCAGGTTGGCCGCCACTCGTCAGCGAATAGCGGCCTCAGCGCCGGCGTCACATTAGGCGCGAACCGGCGCTCAGCCTTCCAGGAGGTATCGCTGTGAGCCTTCCACTGCCCCGTCTATCGTGCGCCCTCGTGGGCCTGGTGACTATCGCCTACGTGGTGTCAGCGCAGGACCTGGGCCCGAGCGCCGCCTCGGTCATAGACCTCATCGACCTCGAGACGGGAGCCCGAACGACGATCCCCCACGGCGACGGGAGCGATCTGCAGCCGGTCTGGTCGCCGAAGGGTGATCGCCTCGCCTTCGTCAGTGACCGCGATGGAAACATGGAGATCTACCTCTACGAGCCCGCGAAGGACGTGCTCCGGCGCATCACCGAGAACGTGGGCAGGGATGCCAACCCCGCCTGGTCGCCCGATGGCCGGGGGCTGGTACTGAGTTCCGAGGCCGCCGGCGAGCGTGGCCTCTACCTCATGGGCGCCGATGGGAGCGGAATGAAACGCCTGACCGGGTCTGAGGGCAGCGATGAGTACTCCGCATGGAAGCCGGACTCGACCCTCATCTACTTCGCCAGAGCCCGCGGCATCTTCACCCTGGACCCCGACGAGTTGGGTGGCGCCACGAACCTGCGCGGCGGCGATTCCCGGTCGCCGATGGGCTCGCCGGGCCGGCGGGTCTACGGGGAGGGCGAGCTCCCGGCCGCCATCCGCTTCCTGAGGCCCGGCGGGGGGTGCCGCGACCTGGCTTGGTCCCTCGATGGCAGCCTGCTCGCCTTCGCCGCGGAGCGGCAGGGCGTCTTCGACCTCTACGTCGTGACGCCCGAGGGCGAGCGCCTCCGGCGCATCACCCAAGCGAAGGGGAACGCCGTGGAGCCCACGTGGCATCCCGACGGCCTCTACCTAGCCTACACGCTGCTGACCGACGAGGGCGCTGAGATCCGCCGCGTCAACTCCGACGGCAGCCGGGACGTGCCCATGATCCACACCCGCCCCGGCGACCGCGACCCCGCGTGGTCGCCCGACGGCGCCACCCTGGCTGTGGTGCGCCCCGCCGGCTGAGATCCTGGCCTGCGGGGCCTACTCTGCGGGCGCGGCCTCCGACTCCGCCTCGTGCGTCCGCCCCAGCCCGGCCTCGGCGTCGGCCTCGCGAACGATGTCGCCAAGAAGGTCGCCCTGGAGCGTCTCGACCTCGAGCAGGGCCTCGACGATGCGGTCCAAGGCCAGCCGGTGGGTCTGGATGATCTCCTTCGCCCGAGAGTGGCACTGCTCGACGATGGCCCGCATCTCCTCATCGACGACCCGCGCAAGCTCCTCGGACATGCTGTGGTCCTCCATGATGTCACGGCCCAGGAACACATGCTTGTCGCTGCGACCCACCGTCAGGGGGCCGATGCGCTCGCTCATCCCTAGCGTGCACACCATCGCCCGCGCGATGTCCGTCACCTTGCTGAGGTCGTCGGCGGCGCCGCTGAAGCACTGGCCGATGATGGCCTCCTCCGCCGCGCGGCCGCCCAGGGTCGAGGTGATGCGCCCGAGGAGATAATCCCTGGAGTACATGTGCCGGTCCTCTGCGGGTAGCTGCATGGTGAAGCCGAGCGCCTTGCCCCTGGAGACGATCGAGACCTTATGCACAGGCTCATCGGGCATCGTCTTCATGCCGACCAAGGCATGGCCCGCCTCATGGATCGCCAGGGCGTTCCGCTCCTCATCGGAGAGCACCCGGCTCTTCCTCTCGATTCCCAGGTAGACGCGGTCGATGGAGTCCTCGAGGTCGACCATGTCTATGCGGACCTTGCCCCGACGCGCCGCGAGGATGGAGCCTTCGTTCACCAGGGTCTTGCAGTCGGCCCCAGTGAAGCCCGGAGTGCGGCGAGCCAGGGTCTCCACGCTGACATCCTCGGCCGTTGGCCGCTCGCGGATGTAGATGCGGAATATGGCCTCCCGACCCTTCACATCGGGGGCGTCGATCTGGATACGACGATCGAAACGGCCGGGGCGGAGCAGGGCCGGGTCGAGAACATCGGGCCGGTTCGTGGCGGCAAGGATGATGACGCCGGAGTTCTTGTCGAAGCCGTCCATCTCCACCAGGAGCTGGTTCAGGGTCTGCTCACGCTCATCGTGTCCGCCGCCGATGCCCGTGCCCCGGTGGCGACCCACGGCGTCGATCTCATCGATGAAGACGATGCACCGATCATGGTGCTTGGCCTGCTCGAACAGGTCTCGGACCCTCGATGCGCCGACGCCCACGAACATCTCCACGAAGTCGGACCCGGAGATGTAGAGGAAGGGAACATTCGCCTCCCCGGCGATGGCCCGGGCCAGGAGCGTCTTGCCGCTGCCGGGCGGTCCGGTCAGGAGCACGCCCTTGGGGATCTCCGCCCCCACTGCCCGGAACTTCTCAGGCTCGCGCAGGAACTCGACGACCTCCTCCAGCTCCTCCTTGGCCTCGTCCACGCCCGCCACGTCGTCGAAGGTCACGCGCTCGTAGGCGTTCTGGAACCGTTGGTGGCGGCTCTTCCCGAAGGTGATCGCCTGCCCGCCCGTCGACTGCATCTGGCGCACGAACATGAAGTAGAAGAACAGGACGAGGGCGATGGGCAGGATGAGGTAGCCCACGATCTGGACCCAGGTCTCGTTCCACCGCGGCGGGACGAGGGTCACGTCGATCTGGTCATTCCGGAGTTGCCCCTCCGCGCCCAGGCGCGGAAGCTCCGAGGCGAGTTCCGGATCGGGAGGGATGTTCACGGTGAACTGCGGCGGCGACTCGGGACCCTCACCGCAGAAGGCCTTGCCTCTGCGAAGATCCACCTGCACCGCCTTGAACGCCGGGCTATCGCTATCGAACTGCTCCAGTAACCAGGAGAAGCTCATCTCCTTGGGCGGCTGGGTGGAGTAACCTTGCCTGAAGAGCAGGCCGATGATCACGGCCAGCGCCAGGATGACGATGACGCTCTTCCAGCTTACCTGGCTTTGCACGCGCTCTCTCCTTCACGCAGGGGCGATTGCGACCCCTGTCTATCGGGGTGAGCCATGGCTCGCGTGAACCTGGCTGGAGTCTTTGACGCACGAACTAGGAACCGGACGCACCCGGAGGTTCGACACGGCTCAATGTCAGTTTGCCACGGTCGCGAACGAAGAGACACCCCTCGAGCTTCTGCTCACCTCTCGCCGTGCCGCTCCGGATGAGCCCTAGAGCCTGCTGAATCTGTGCCAAGGACAGAGCGGCCCCCGGCCCGAGAACCTCCCTCGCGGCCGCCCGCAGCACCACGCTCGCCGCACCCTCCGACAAGGCCCGCAGCGCGGCGACAGAGAGCTCCAGCGCCCCTCCCTGCCCGCCATCCGCCCGGCATTGACCGAGAAGCGCGGAGCCCGCGGCATCGAGCGCCTCCCGGTCCAACTCCACCGTGTCGGAGAGCCGAGCGAGGGTCCTCGCAACCGAGCGGCCCGCGACCCGTTCCATCTCCGGCAGGAGGTGCCGCCGCACACGGTTGCGCAGAGCATCATCCTCTTCGTTCGTCGGATCCTCTACCCATTGCATATCTCTATCGGCGAGATACCGCAGTATCTGCGCGCGGGACACATCGATCAGAGGCCGGATCATCCGGCCGCGTCGCGCCGGAACACCCGTCAGCCCATCGAGCCCCGTCCCTCGGATGAGGTTCACGAGCACCGACTCCGCCCGATCATCCGCCGTGTGGCCCGTAGCGATCCGCCGTGAGCCCGTCACCGAGGCCATATCCTCCAGCGCTTCGTAGCGAGCAAGCCGGGCCCCATGCTCCAGCGAGACGCCACGGCGCGCCGCCACTCCACGAGCATCTACCGCCCTCCGCTCCAACGGCGCCCCTAGCTCGGCCGCCACCCGCGCGCAGTGCTCCCCGTGGGAGCGCGACTGGGCGTGGATCCCATGCTCCACGTGAGCCGCGTGCAGCCGCAGCCCCATCTCCCCCCTCAGCGCCACCAGCGCGCGGAGCAGGGCCGTCGAATCCGCCCCGCCCGAGAACGCCACCAGCACCCGGTCCCCACGCTCCAGCAGCCCCCGCCGCCGCGCGGTGTCCAGCACATGGCACTCGAAGGGGTTCAGCCGCTTGGGGATCTCCGCCGCCATCACCCATCCTCCCGGCCCTAATCGAGCCCCCGTCCCGTCAGCTGCGTCAGCGCCTGGAGATACTTCTCGCGCGTCCTCGCGACAACGTCCTCGGGCAGCTCCGGCCCCGGCGGCGTCCGATCCCAGTCCAGGGTCTTCAGATAGTCGCGCACGAACTGCTTGTCGAAACTCGGGGGGTTCGCGCCAGGCCGCCACGACTCGGCGGGCCAGAAGCGCGAGGAGTCGGGAGTCAGCACCTCATCCACAAGGATGATCTCGCCGTCCACCAGGCCGAACTCGAACTTGGTGTCGGCGATGATGATGCCCCTCTCCCGGGCGATGTCCGCGCCGCGCCGGTAGAGCTCGAGGGTGAGCGCCTCCAGCCGCGCCGCAGTGTCCGCCCCCACGATCTCCGCCGCCCGCTCCCGGCTGATGTTCTCGTCATGCCCCTCCGCCGCTTTGGTCGAGGGCGTGAAGATCGGCGGATCGAGCCGGTCCGCCTCCTGGAGCCCTGACGGCAGCCCGTGCCCGCACACCTCGCCGCTCTTCCCATACTCCACCCACCCGGAGCCTGTGAGGTAGCCCCGGGCGACACACTCGATGGGGAAGACCTCGGCCTTCTTCACCAACATCGAACGACCTCGGAGGCTCTCCGCCGACGGGTCCTTCCTCACCACCTCCGGGAACTCGTCGAGTTCCGCCGTGATGAGGTGGTTCGGGCAGACGCCGGCTAACTGCTCCAGCCAGAAGAGGGTCATCTGATGAAGGATCCGGCCCTTGTCCGGCACGGGGCTCGGCATGATGACATCGAAGGCGGAGATGCGGTCCGTTGCAACGATGAGCAGCGCCTCGCCTACGTCGTAGACATCCCGCACCTTGCCCGAGCGGATCTTCGGCGCCGCCCGCAGTTCACTGGTCAGCATAGCGCTCATGAGGTCCTCCCTTGCTCATTCGAGTCCGACGGCCGGGGGCCGGCGCCCTCCCTCGCGCGCGACGCCGAGGTTGAGGAGCGGCGAGGCCGGGAAGGGGGCACTCTAGCCCCGCTCACCCGGATCCCCCGGCACACCGCGCCCCTATGGCCGCCTCGCTCACTCCTCCACACGGAAGGTGGAGGCGATGGCGTGAACGGCCGGGAGCCGGTCGATCTCCCGGAGGGCCCGGCGGAGATTCCTCTCCCGCGCCGGATGCGTGACGATCACGATCTGCGAGCATGGCCCGGTGTAGCCGTGCGAGGCCGGGTCATCCTCGGCCAGAAGCTCCTGTGATACGGTGGCTATGCCCACGTCGTACTCGCCGAGGATCAGCGCGATCCCACCCAATACGCCCGTGCGGTCGCGAGTGAGCAGTCGAAGATAGTAACGGGTCCGGATCTCCTCGATCGGCCGCACCTCGGGGTGTGGCTGGCAGGTGCAGCGGATCCTCGCTCGCGCCCCGGAGACGACGTCGCGCGCAATATCGACGATATCCCCCGCCACGGCGCTCCCCGTGGGGCCGAGACCCGCGCCCGGACCGTAAAACATGACCTCCTTCGCGTGCCGAAGGTTGATGAACACGGCGTTGAACTCATCGGAGACCGAGGCGAGGGGGTGATCCTTGGGCACCAGGGTGGGGTGGACCCGCAGCTCGAGCCGCTCCTCCTCGTCCCGCTTCGCGATGGCCAGGAGCTTGATCACGTACCCCAGCCGCTCAGCCACGGCGATGTCGACGGCCGTCACGGCTCGGATGCCCTCGCGATGCATCTCGCCAAGCCGCAAGGAGCGCCCAAAACCGATGGAGGCCACGATATTCAGCTTGTAGGCGGCATCGAACCCATCGACGTCATCGGTGGGGTCCATCTCGGCAAAGCCCAGTTCCTGAGCTAGCTCCAGGGCTTCCTCGAAGCCCATGCCATCCCGCGTCATGCGAGTGAGGATGTAGTTCGTTGTCCCGTTGAGGATCCCCAGAATACGCTCGATGCGGTCCGCCGCGAGTGAGGTTCGGACGGGCCCGATGAGCGGAATGCCCCCCGCCACGCTGCCCTCGTAGCGGAGGGCCACGCCGTTGTCATCGGCGATCTGGCAGAGGTCGTGGCCATGCTTCGCCATGAGTTCCTTGTTGGCGGTGGCGACGTGCTTGCCAGCCCGGAGCGCTGCCTCCACGTACTGGCGAGCCTGCCCCGTCCCCCCGATGCACTCGGCGACGATGAGCACATCATCACGCGCGACGAGCGCCGCCGCGTCGCCACAGATCAGGCTGGGCTCCACCCACTCGGGACGCCGGCGCTCGGGGTGCGCTACGGCGATGCCACGGATAGCTAGGGGCAGACCGACCCGGCGGGCGACCTCGCTGCCGGACTCGGTCAGGAGCCGCACCAAGCCAGAGCCCACCACTCCGCAGCCGAGGATTGCGACTCCAATGGGAGCTGAGTTCATGAGAGGGTTGCCCACCTCTTGTCACGGCGCCTGGCAGAGGGGCCTGCCACGGCGAAGCCGGAAGCTAAGGCCGCAGCCACACCAGCGGCTGGTCCAACTCCACCAGGTCCCCGTTCTTGGCGACGACCTCGACCACTTCCCCGGTGACCTCGGAGGCGATCTCGTTGAAGACCTTCATCGCCTCCACGAGCCCGACGATGTCGCCCTCCTCCACCCGCGCGCCGACCTCCACATAGGGGGGCGTCTCCGGCGACGCCGCACGGTAGAAGACGCCCATGACCGGGGATCGAACGGCCACGAGGCCTTGCTCCTCGGGCGTGGCCGGCTTCGCCCTCCGGGGGGCGGAATGCCCACCCCAAGGGGGCGGAGCGCCCACGGAGGGGATCCCCATGGCGACAGGAGCCGTCGGCGTGACCGTGATCTCCACCTTCACGCCGTTCTCCTCCGACGTGAGCTCGGAGAGCCCCAGCTCCTTGGCGAGCCGCGCGAGATGCCGGATCCGCTCGAAATCGATTCCCGGTGATTCAGGCATAGGGTCCTCCAAAGGCCGAAGTATAGCACAGCCTACGCCGCTGGGCTAGCGTCCGGACGCCGTTCCGCGGCTCTCCGGCGCCCATCGTCGTGTGCGTCGAAGGCCTTGCGCCACATCATGAGGTAACGTGTCCTCGCCAGGAGTGTCGAACAGGCGATGCCACCGCATCGAGAGAGGCATGGCGCAATGCTCAGAGGATGGCGCGGAGTAATGGGGACGACGGCAGTGACGGGTATCGCGCTGGCTGGGTTCCTCGCTGGGTGGGGAGACGCGCCCGCAGCCCAACACCAACCTGGCGGCCTCCGCGTCCACAATGGCTGGCTCTGCCACGGTGACGACCTGGTCTGGGGCTGGATTCAGCACAACGGCTGGTGGCGACCCGGACAGCGGCCCAACCTCTGCCGGCGGTCCGTAGGCGATCCCGAGGGCGATGTGCGTCCCAACCGCACGGAGGATCTCGACCAACTCACCGACAACATGCTGCGCTACGGCTACCCCGGCTTCGAACACAACTACGGCCTCTGGTTCGACCGCCGCCGCGACGCTCACGACACCGGACCGCGCGAGAGCGCCGATGTGGCGCCGCCCTTCCTGGAGCAGCCGTGGGCACGCAGCCAGGAGGGCCGAGCCGCCGACGGCCTGCCCCGCTACGACCTCACACGGTTCAACGACTGGTACTTCGGCCGCCTCGAGGAGTTCGCCAGCCTCTGTGACCGTAAGGGGACGGTGCTCTTCCACTGCTACTACATGCAGCACGCCCTGCTCGAGACCCAGGCCCACTACGTCGACTTCCCATGGCGCCCGGGCAACTGCGTACAGGACACGGGGATGCCCGATCAGAACCCCGCCGCCAACGCCTTCTACGACATCAGCGACCCCACGCGGCGGGATCTCCACCGCCTCTACATTCGCCGCTGCCTCCGATCACTGGGTCAGTACCGCAACGTGGTGCACCAGGTCAGCCAGGAGTACACGGGCGGCCGCGAGTTCGTCGAGTTCTGGCTGGACACGCTGATGGAGTGGCAGCGGGAGACGGGCCAACACATCCTCGTCTCCCTAGGCGCCCCCAAGGATGTCACCGACGCCATCCTCGCCGATCCCACGCGGGAGCCTGCCATCGACGTCCTCGATCTGCGCTGTTGGCACATCAACCGTGCCGGCGAACTGGTCGCCATCCCCGGCGGCCAGGAGATACCTGGGCGTTACATCGCCTCGGGTTCGCAGCAGTCCCAGGACAGCAGCCCTCAGTGGATCTACCGCAAGACGCGCGTCTACCGTGACGCCTACCCCGACAAGGCGATCATGGACGCCGTGGGTCAGAGCCGCGAGCAGACCTGGGCTTCCTTCATGGCGGGCGGGAGTATGGTCGTCGCGGGGCAGATCGAGTACCCAGGGCAGATCGACCCGCCCGAGTACGTCCAGCCCGCCGGCGTTGAGGAGATACTGCCCACCTACCGCTTCATACGCGAGCGGCTGTCACGTGAGCTGCCCGGCATGGCTCCCGCCGATATCGTGCTCAGCGACGCCGACTCCGTCTGGTGCCTCGCCCACCCCGATGGCACGCTCCTGGCATACACCCTCCTGGGCGAGCCCATCCGGCTCACCGTGCCCGGTGGCGATGCGCCCCTCACCGCCCGGTGGCTGGACCCGCGCACCGGGGAGCTCCTGGAGGCCGGAGAGGCCGAGCCCGGATCGACCGTGGAGGCGAGCCCACCTGGCGATGGCGACTGGGCCCTGTGGCTCTCCCCGCGTGGCTAGCCCGCATCATTCATGAATGCTGATTTGTGCCGTGCCGGCTGTGTAGCGAGCGCTTGTCGGTTGCGTTGGTGTTGGTCTGTTCAGCAGCAGGCGGCGGGCATGGAGAGACGGCTCGCTGAGGGTCCGTGTTCCGCTGTTCCGGTGTTCCGCCGGGAAACGATACCCCCTTATTGTGGTACTCGCGCTCTCTCGGAGAGGCAGGGGGGTGCCATAACGTATGTATAGTACCTCACGGAACAATGGAACATAGTACATACAGACCCCTCCCGTGCAGCCTCGAAGCCTTGGGCCCCAACGGTTTTCGGGATTCGAGGGGATGTTGCCAGCGAGCCCTTTTCGGGCGGAACGGGGCGGCAACATCGGCACAGCAGCAGGGGCTTGGCAGGCCCCACAACCGCCGATGGTTGCAGGCCTGCCTGGGCGCACGGCCCTTGATACGAGGCGAACTACCCACTCCCGTGCAACAACCTCTAGAGCGTTTCTCGGAAGTTTTCTCTAGTTATTGAGGAGGTACTTTTGGATAGCGCCTGAATGTGCATTTCATGCCTATGCCATTGATGCCCAATGCAGAGAACTGCACGCTTGCGGAACTGGATGTAGCGCTCCGGTGCTCGAAGCGTCAGCAGGACGCTTTCCGTATGCAGGCGATCAAAGCGCTGCTGCTCGGTGTGACTCGCTCCGCCGTCGCGGAGCTGTTCGCCGTTACCGACC
>LSQX01075947.1_pt1 | contig 27095 bp, 23 predicted proteins | sample 654561 | NCBI WGS metagenome assembly LSQX01 (sample SAMN04489861, study PRJNA283612) | anaerobic digester metagenome | isolation source: 4 biogas reactors fed with cattle manure at either 37C or 55C with and... | place: Denmark: Kongens Lyngby | collected 2014
TGCCGTCTGTCGTTGCCTTTCCCCGTCCGCGGGGCCAAAGAGCATCCCGCAGACGATGGGGATACCGGTGGCGGGCCGGATCTCGGTGAAGCCGGGGACGACGGTTGCGATCTTGAAGGGCAGCAGGATCGCGACGTAGGCCGCGCCGGTGAGCGCTACAAGCACGACCATCTTCGTGTGCCGCCACATGGTGATGGCATCGAGCATCGGGATACACCTCCGGAAGAAGCTCCTTCGCTCGCGTAGTTCGCCGAGAAACGCGCGCGTCCTTCCTGCGTCGGGAGTACGGGGCGAGGGCCGCCGTTCGCCGTCGGAGAGGTCGGCCGCCGTGCCGACCTGTGCCGTTGCTGTACTGCGCACGAAGTCAACACTCTCGGCCTCCCCAGCGAACAACTACTTCTCGCCCCTGTTGAAGGCCTCCCGCCATCTCCGGGGGAAGAACCACTCGCACCCGACATGTTCCACCGCAGGAGGCGCATTGTCTATGAGCGAGAGTAACCGCCCCAACATCGTGCTCTTCACCACCGACCAGCATCGTGGCGACTGGATCGGCCTCGCCGGTCGCTCCGTCATCGAGACACCGAACCTCGACGCGTGGGTAAACGAGGGGCTCTACTTCCCCAACGCCTACACGGAGATCCCCTCCACCACTGGCGCGCGCCGGATACTTCACATGGGCCAGGGCTCCTACGACTGCGGCGTCATCGGCTACGCCGGCGGCATCTGGGACATCGAGAACTCGCTGCCGGCGGTGCTCGCCCGCGCGGGATATCACTGCTTCAGCGCAGGCTGGCGGAACATGCACCCGCGCCGGGCGCTCTTTGGCTACCACCAGGCCGTGATACACGACCTCCGGCCGGGCGTGGACGACTACATGGACTGGCTCGAGCGCGAGCTTGGGCCTTCGGCGCACGAGCGCGGGCATGGCTCCGACGCCAATGGCTGGCTGGCACGCCCCTGGCACCTCGAAGAGCGCTATCACCCGACCGTCTGGACCACTGACGTCGCGCTAGACCTTGTTGAGAAGCGCGACCCGACCAAACCATTCTTCCTCTGGTGCTCGCACCTGCGCCCGCATTCGCCGTACGATCCACCGCAGTTCTACTGGGACATGTACGATCAGCAGGACCTCGGTGAGCCGCCGATCGGCGACTGGGCGGACAGGCATCGGCAGGAGGGTGTGACGCCGATGCGCACCGCGTGGCAGGGCAACCTCGGCGCGAAAGCCACGCATCGCTGCCGCGCGGGCTACATGGGCTGCATCACGCACATTGACTACGAGATGGGGCGGATGGAGGAGTCGCTGATGAAGATGGAAGGCGTGGACGCCGCCAACACCATCTGGCTCTTCACCGCCGACCATGGCGACATGATGGGCGATCACTACCTCCACCGCAAGACCTACGCCTATGAGGGCTCCGCTCGCATCCCGTTCGTAGTGCGCTATCCGAAGGGCTACGACGCCCCCACCGGCGCCTTCGAGCAACCGGTCGGTTTGCAGGATGTCATGCCGACGCTGCTTGACATTGCGGGCGTCGAGTCTCCCGACACAATGACCGGGGAAAGCGTGGTGCAGGCTGCGCGCGGCGGAGAGTGGCGCGAGTTCATCCACGGCGAGCACTCGCCCTGCTATCACCCGACCAACGCCGTGCAGTACCTCACCGATGGCAGAGAGAAGTTCCTCTGGTTCCCGGTGACGGGGCAGGAGCAGTTCTTCGACCTGCAGAACGATCGCGACGAGACGCGCGATCTCATCAACGACCCGGCAGCGCAGGAGCGCGTGAAGCTCTGGCGGCAGCGCCTCGTAGATCGTCTCGCCATCCGCAACGACGGCTTCTCCGATGGCCAGCGCCTGATCACGAAGCCGGAGGGCTACGGCCCGGTGGTGGAGGGCAGGGAATAGCCCACCCCTGTACAAAGGAGAATGGGCGGGCTGCGGGGATGCCGTCCGCAACCCGCCCGGAGATACCTCGCGCCCGGTACTACCTGACCAGTCGACCGACTCTTTCCGGCCGCGAGTTGGGCTGGCGAGGTAGGAAGGCGGGGTCCTCGCCAGCCCAGTTACCGGCGGTGCCACTGTTCACCGCCAGGTCCGACAGGTCTGGCCTCTCGGCCAGAGCGACTTCGGGGGCGGTGATGAACAGCGTGTTTTCACCGCGCTGCCCTCTGCCCATGTCCCCGCCACCCGAAGTCTTCCGGAGCATCGCAGGCTGCAGAGGGGGGGATCTGCATCCTGCTGACCACACAATGCCACACACGGATAACGCAGTCCATCGGGATGTCACCTGATTTCACGCGCGATTTCGCCTTAGCCGTGTCTGGGTACATCTGCCCCTGCCAGTTATTTGGAAAGAACTCAACAACCTGCCGCACAAGCCGCCTCCCCCGCTACGCGACGCCCTCCGCCGTCAGGCTGCAGGAAGATCACCGGAGTCCGCGAAGTCATTACCCGGTAGCGTGATCATCCGAGCGGCAAGGGGCTGATAGACAATGTTCGACCTGACGGGAGAAACGGCGATTGTCACCGGAGGAGCGCGCGGGTTGGGGCGAGCGATGGCGGACGGTCTCGCCGAACGTGGCGCGAGTGTCGCACTCTTTGACGTGATCGACGGGACCGAAGCTTGTGAGCAGATCGCCGGCGCATGCGGGGTGCAGGCGCGGTTCTACGAGGTGGACGTGACCGACGAGGCGCGGATTGAGGAGGCAGTGGGGCAGGTCGTCGAGGACTTCGGGCCGATAGACATTCTCCTGAACAACGCCGGCATCTACTACCCCACGCCGGTGGTGGAGACGTCGCGAGAGGACTGGCAGCGCATCCTCGACGTTGACCTCAACGGGTACTTCCTGATGGCCAAGTACGTTATCCCGCGCATGCCCGATGGCGGGCGCATCATCAACATCGCTTCAATCGCTGGCCACAGTGCCTTCGAGCAGTCTGCCGCCTACTGCGTCGCCAAGGGCGGAGTGATCGAGTTGACCAAGTCGCTCGCGTATGAGTTCGGCGACCGCGGCATCAGGGTCAACGCCATCTGTCCCGGGACCTTCACTACCGACATGACCGCCGAGATGCTCGAGGGTACGGAATTCATCGCGACTATCAAGCGCGAGATTCCGCTCAATCGCCCCGGCCGCCCGGAGGAACTCAAGGGCCTGGCGATCTACCTCGCCTCCGACGCTTCAAGCTACATGACCGGCTCGATCATCGACATTGACGGCGGCTGGACCTGCCACGTGTGAGGTACGGAGGAATCAGCGGGGAGACGGTCAAAGACACCCCCGTCCGCCGTAATCACGGAGGTGTCTCCATGTACCGTCCTGTGACTATGTGCTTCGCCGCGATCATCGCTGTATCAGCCACAGTAGCGTGCGCTCAACCGGCTCCCCCGGAAGTAGACGATCACACGCTCTTTCTGGCGCGCTTCGATGAGGGCTTCGACGCCGACTACGCCGCGGTGACGCAGCCGCGCAGGTCAATGGCGCGGAGCTTATCGCCGAGGGCAAGTGGGGCGGCGCGGTGCGCCTCACAGGCGGAAATGACCTCAGCTTCGCGCCCGAAGGCAACTTCGACATGGCCGCCGGGACGATCATGTTCTGGTTCAGGCCCGACTGGGAGCCCGGGGCGCCGGAATCGCACGCGCTCCTGAGCATGACCCTTGGCGGCGACCCGCCCGGCTACTTCGTGCTCAGCCAGGGTTGGTGGGAGTCCTCCGGCGGCGTCGGACGCATGTACTTCGTACTCGACAACCAGTCCTTCATGCACTGCAACACGCAGGCGTGGGCGAACATGGACGCGGAGGAGCTTGGGCGCTGGCACCACGTAGCTCTCACATGGAGCGAAGGCGCACAGGGCGTGATGGCGCTCTACATTGACGGTGACCGCGTCGGTTATAGCGCTCGCCCGGATATCACCCTGCGCCGGCCCGTGGACCGGCTGATCGTGGGCTCGGATGGCTCGCAGGGCGGCCAGCGACCGGCGGACGGGCTGCTTGACGAGTTGGTCATCTACGATCGCATAATGAGCGACGCGCAGATTGCCGAGGTCTTTCGCGCGCAGGAGCCCGACTGGGAGGCGATCCAGGCGCGGCGGATGGCGTGGCTGACGGACGTGCTCGCCGGGCCGGAGCCGCTGCTGCCTCGCGACGAGCAGGGGCGGCTGCTTGAGAGCCGGGCGCTGCTCGACGAGGGCACCGGTTGGAACACTCCCGAGAACATCCCGGAGATCGTGGCGAAGCTCAAGCGCGCTGGCTTCAACGTCTATGTCCCGTGCATCTGGCACGGCCGCGGGACGCGCTGGGCGTTTGAGGGCTACCCGCCGGATGAGCGGATGGCCGAGCAGTTCGCACAGACTGAGGGTGATCCGCTGGCGATGCTCATCGAGCAGTGCCACGCGGAGGGGATCGAGGTGCACCCGTGGTTCTGCGTCGTGAAGCGGGAGGGCGACATCCTCCCGGAGTTCGTGGAGGACGGGACGCCTGCGAAGTTCTTCGACGCACACCGGCCCGCGTTCCGTGAGTTCATCACCGGCCTGATGACCGCCGTGATCGAGCGGTACGAAGTTGATGGCATCAACCTCGACTTCATCCGCACCGGTGGGCTCTGCACCGGGCCGCTCTGCGAGGCGGAGTATCGCGCGAAGTTCGGCAGCGAGATGGATGAGGATGCGAAGCTCACCACGGAGGAGGGATGGGCAAACCCGAAGATCGTACAGTGGCAGAACGAGTGCATTGGCGAGATCGTGAGGCGCGTGGCGACGCGAGGGTGCGAACTGCGCCCCGGGCTGATCGTGAGCGTGGACGGCCACCCTCATGCGCCGGGTGAGGCGCCGGACTCGAACGGGCGCAATGAGGGCCCGTGGGTTGATGCCGGCTGGGTGGACGTGGTCTACGCGATGGACTACTCGCGCGAACTGTCGTGGGTGCGACTGGACCGAGTGCGCGAGGCGAGTGAGCATCCGGAGGCGTATGTGGAGCTTTGCGGCAACTATGAGCGCACCGAGACCGGTCACGTGGTGCCGCGCGAGGGCGAACTCGTCGCGCAGCAAATCGAGTTCTGCCGGCGCAAGTGGCCCGGGAACGGCGTCGGCCTCTACCTGTGGTCGATGCTCAGCGACGATCAGATCGAGGCGCTTCGGGCTGGCCCCTTCGCCGAGGACGCGGTGCCAACGTGGGTGCGCAGCCACCCTCACCAGTAGCCGTGACGCTCGCCCCACTGCAGCCAGTCTTTCCCGAGCGTGATGCCATGCGTCACCAGCGGATCCTCCTCGAGGCCATTGCGACGCATCATGTATGACACCCAGGCCTCCAGCTTCGTGTCAAGCTCTGACGCCACGTCTGGCCGCAGCGCAGCAATATTGCGGAACTCGCCGGGATCGGCGTCGAGATCGTAAAGCTCCTCCATCGGCCCCCCGTAGAGGTCCATAGCCCGGGCCTTGATGTACTTCCATCGCTCCGTCCTGATCGCCCACTTCATCTGCCACGTGCACTCCTGTGTGATGAGGAAGTCATGCAGCGTGCGCTCTGCTCCCTCAGTCAGAAGGTCCAGCGCGCTGTCGCCCTCCATTGCGTCTGGTATGCGTGCCCCTGCCGCTTCGAGCATGGTCGGAGCGAGGTTGAGGTGCGTCAGAAGCTGATCTACCTCCGTGCCCGCGGCAATACGCTTGGGCCAGCGTACCAGCAGCGGGACGTGGATGTTCGGGTCGTAGAGGCCGTGGTGATCGAAGAAGATACCGTGGCGGAACATAAGCTCACCGTGGTCAGAGAAGACAACGACCATCGTATCTTCCGCAAGCCCGGTGTCCTCAAGCGCGCTCATCAGTTGCGCGAAGCCCGCGTCAACATGCCGAATCTCGGCGTCATATAGCGCCTCGACGAAGAGCGCGTCAGTCAGCCCCTCGGGCAAACGGCTGAACCAGTTCTGTTTCCACTTCGAGCCCCAGTAGCCCTCAAGCAGCGGCTTGAGCGACTCGTTGTCAGGATCGCACGGGTCATCGCCCTCGTAGAAGTCGTACCACATTTCCTCCGGCGGCAGGTAGGGAGTGTGCGGGTCCCAGTAGTGGACGAACATGAAGAACGGGTTATCCGCGCCGTTCTCGCGCAGCCACGGTATCGCCAGTTCGTTGTAATCGCGCCAGTCCGACCACTGGATGTACTTGCGGTTCAGCGACGGGTTGAACTGTTGTGTCCATCCTCTGGCGAACCAGTTCTTCATCATCGGCAGGTTGTCGAAGCCAGCGGTGACATATCCCGCACGCTGAAGCTGCTCCGTCAGATAGGGCGCAGAGGATGGAAGTTCATTGTGCCCGCCGTGTGCGACTATGCCGGTGGTGATGGACTGCTGTCCGGTGAAGGTGGTCGTGTAGTTCGGCTGTGTCGGCACCGACGGGCAGTAGAGCCTTTGGCAGAGCGCTCCCTGTCTCGCAAACTCATCGAGATTCGGCGTGGTAAGCTTGTGATAGCCGTAGCAGCTCATGTGCCGCGCGCTGAGGGTGTCGATTGCCACGAGTATGATGTTCATGATGTCTCATTCTCCTCTGCCCGATCATGCCGCCCGGATGGATAGTCCAGCATGTAGAACCTGACGTCGCCGACGCGGAATTGCTCCTCAGAAGCGGCCATCTGCCGCACGATATCCGGCGCGCGGCTTTCATGCGCGTGCATGAGGATCAGCCACATCCGCCCGCCGTCGGGCCAGATGTCGAGGGCCGCGCGCTCAACCTCGGCAGGATCCTCCAGATCCCGCGAGATCCCATGCACTTCCAGCGCCCCGTCATAGTAGTGCGCGAAAAGCTCGGGCACGAAGTTGCTGTCGATTGTGACGACCACGTCGGACGGCTGCTCGCGCGCCTCAATGGTTGCGGCAATGGTCTCCCAATCCGGCCGCGGCGGCGCGGTATGCCAGCGCCACAGGCCGTGGCCGCACAGCGCAACGAGGACAATGCTCAGCACGATCGCCGCCCACCGCCGCCGCTGCCACAAGCCCACCACGGCGGCGCTGCAGAGGAGGGTGGTCGGCAGTAGCGTGATGTTGGGCACTCTCACACCGATCCAGAAGGTGGTGAAGCTGCCGATCAGCGCGATCAGGGCGACGGGGATCAGCAGCATGCAGATGGCCCACCAGCGCGCCCCCGGCGTCACGGGATCAAGCCCGCCCTCGCCATCACGCCACAGCCACCATGCAAGCGTCGCACAGCCGAGGCCTGTTGCGATAGCGATCACTCCCGCCGGCCCCAGCAGCAGGTCGTAGCCGAAAGGCCTGCCGAACGCCGCCATGATTGACGAGGCCCGCGGCAGTTGATAGGCAGCACCTGTGATCGCGGCGGTCTGCATCTGCCGCGCAAGAACGGCGGCCATCCAGGCGATCATGACCGCCAGCGAGAGTGCAGTACCCGGCCCAAGCTGCAGAAGATAAGCCCGCTTGCCGGCGTCACGCATACCGGTGAAAAGCGAAAGAAGCACGATCACAGCCAGCGCTACTCCGCCCCAGTAATGCGTGAGCGGCAGCAGCATCGCCGCCAGTGCGAAGCCGACCGTCGCGGCGAGGTTGCGCTCCCTGCAGACCCGCAGTGCGAAGAGCCATGTCAGCGCGACCAGCAGCACCAGCATCGCGTAGCTGCGTGCCTCCTGAGCATAGCGAACGGAGGTGGGCATGATCGCCAGCAGAACCGCACTGGTGAGGCCGACCGATCTTCCGAAGAGGGCGCTGCCCAGGAGGAAGAGTACCGGGACGGTGGCGACGCTCAGTGCGACCGACAGTCCTCGAAGTGCTGCATCCGATGAGCCGAAGATGTTGCGCCACAGGTGCAGGGCGAGGTAGTAGCCCGGCGGATGCGGATCATGCAGAGCGGTGGCGCGGAGCACATCGCCCGGCCCCGCGCCCGCGCTGAGCATCAGGCTCGCGCCCTCGTCGAGCCACAGGTTATCATCTGCGAGGCTGTAGAGGCGCAGGACCAGAGCGAGCAAGATGGCCGCAAGCAGCACGGCCACCGACAGCTTCGCCGGGAACGTCCGTGGAGTCTTCATGGCTCGATCTCCGCCGCCATCGCTTCCGACGGATAGTCGAGGCGCAGCAGGGGGATACGATGCACTCCGAGTCGTTCTACGTGAGACGCGATCTCCTGCAGGATCTCCGGGGCCGGACTGTCGCCCGGGTTGCGCGGGATCAACCACATCCGTCCGCTCTCTGGCCAGACGCGCATTGCTTCCGCTGTGATAGCCCCGCGATCCGTTATCTCACGCGACAGGCCCACCACCGGAAGCGGGCCTCGGTAGTAGCGCCGCACGAGGTCGGGGATCCACCGATCGTCAATCGCCAGTATCACGTCGCCCTGTCTTCCCTGCTGCTCGACGACCGCGATCACGCTCTTCCAGTCAGGGCGGTGCGTCTCCGTGTAGCAGCGCCACACTCCGGCGACACAGAGGAAGAGGACAACAAGCCCCAGTGCGACTCCCGCCAATACGCGGCGCCGCCACAGGCCGACGATTGCCGCCCCGCATGCCACCGCCACCGGAATCATCGTCACGTTCGGGACCTTGATGCCCACCCAGAAGTTCGCGACTTCCGCCATGGCTGCCATCAGCAGCACCGGGAGCAGCAGCATCCCCAGCACCCACCAGAGTGCCCGCGGGTCACCGGCCTTCATCTCCCTGCGCCGCCACAGCCACAACACAATCACGAAGGACGCGATGGTGGTGGCCAGCGCGAGGACCCCAACCGGCGTCATTATCAGCGTGTTGCCGAACGGGCGGCCAAAGACGCCCACGATTGAGATCAACTGCGCTCGCTCGGGAAACCAGCCCGTCTCGCTCGCGGCAAGCTGATGGTTGAGGATCACGCTGATCCACGGGACGAAGCCGATGGTGGCGAGCGCTATGCCGGGCATCATCTGCAGCAGGTGCGCTCGCTGCCGCCGATCACCGGCCGCGAGGGCAAGGGCAGTAAGCACCGCGGCGGCCAGCGCCACCGCACCCCAGTAGTGGATCCACGGCAGCACCAGCGCGGTAGCCGCAAAGCCGACAGTCGCAGCACGGTCGCGGCGGCGGGAGATCCGGATCGCGAAATACCACATGAGGATGATCGCGAGGGTCAGTAGCGTGTAGCTGCGGGCCTCCTGCGAGAACAGCACGCTGGTGGGCATTGCGGCCATCGTGAACGCCGCCACGAGGCCCGTCACCGCGCCGAACAGTTGGCGGCCGACCAGGAAGATGGCCGGAACCGCCGCTGTGCCGAGGACAACCGAAAGCGATCTCACAGCCGCGTCGGACGATCCGAACGCCCTCTGCCAGAGATGCAGCAGGAGGTAGTAGCCCGGCGGGTGCGTGTCAAGCTGCGCCGCCATCTCGACAACATCGGCAATTGTGGGTTGCGTGCTGATGATGGTGCTGACTATCTCGTCAAACCAGAGGTACTCGTCGGCCACGCTGTACGCCCTGAGACCCGCACCCAGAGCCGTCGCGATCAGCAGGAGGATGACCACGAGGCGATGCCCTGGCTCCCGCTCACTGACCGGCTCAACGTGGCCATCACTCATCCGTGTGCCGCCTCGGTCCGAATCCGACCCGCTCCCGAGCCAGCAGGCGCAGCGTCTGTGCCACGGTCCGGCGCACATTCATCTTGCTCGCGCCAACCTTCTGATCGTACCGCAGGATCATCGGCACCTCGTCCATGATGACGTTGAGACGAGCGAAGCGCAGCAGCAGCTCAACCTGGCAGGCAAAGCCCTGCTCGGTGATGAGATTGTCGCCCCAGAGGCGAATGGCCTCACGTACCACCGCGGCTCGGTAGGCGCGGTAGCCGCAGGTGTAGTCGCGCACTCCCGGAATCGGGAACGTGATGCGAAAGAGCACCCCCGCGCCCCAGCTCATGAACTGCCTGAAGCCGACCAGGCCCAGCACCCTTGCGCCGGGCTGATAGCGCGAGGCGATGATGATGTCGCGCCCCTCGCGGATCGACCGCACCATGCGAGGGATCAGCCCCGGCAGATGCGTGTTGTCGCCATCCATAGTGACGATGATGTCGTCATCGGCGGCTTCGGCGACTGCAGTGGTGAGGCAGGTCCGCATTGCCGCGGCGAGTCCCATGTTGCGCTCATGGGGCACGAGGGTAACCGGATAGCGTCGGGCCCTGTCTGCGATCTCGGCGGCTGTGTCGTCGGTGCTGCCGTCATCAACCACCAGTACGCGATATTCGAAATGCTCGGCCCTCATCGCCGCGTCAATGTTGTCGAGCAACGCACCGATGGCTCCCTCTTCATTGTAGGCCGGAACTGCGAACAGCAACATGACAGGTCCCCCCCATGATGGTGTTGGGTGGGTCAATGGTGCGAAATCAGCCACGCATCATTCGTGCGGCGATGATGCTGCATGCTTCCAGTACCTCGATGCCCGCGTTTTCGAGCTTCTGCCGAAGCTCCACGCTGCCGGCGCCGGGGTTCAGATAGACCTGCGCTATCCCCTTCTCGATGATCTTGTCGGCGATCCTCATCCCCAGCGGCGGCGGGACATACATCGTCGCCACCTGCACCTCCCCGGGGATGTCGAGAATAGTGGGATAGGCCGTCAGCCCCTCGATCTGCTCCTCACGCGGATTCACGGGATAGACCGTCCATCCGGCCTCCTGCCACGCCCGCACGGCCATATTACCGTACTTGGCCGGGTCGGCGGACGCGCCTACCACGGCGATTGTTTCTCGCATCGCGGCTGACTCCCATTCGTGAGACGCACACCGTCGGCTTGACTACGACACCCGGCGGCGGTACAATTGAACGTGACTGCTCTCGTCGCAAACTGCCGGGAGGCGCACAGGTGACGTGCCCGAAATGTCGCGTGGCCATGAAAGAGCAGCGGGGCGTTCATCATGGCCAGCGCAAATTCAGATGTCCCAGGTGTGGCAAGACCCGCATGAAGCGGCACCGGGAACGCTAACCGCCCGCTGCTTCGCCATCTTCGCGGGCGGTTCCTTCATGAGGTCATGACAATATGATGGGCCGGACTCCGAACAGCGGATGATCGGCCTGCCCGCCTGCAGCGGCTGCGTAGCACAACTGCCGCCGCAGATCGTCGGGACGACTGGTATCGGGTTTGTTGCTCCTGATGGGGAGACGGATGAATGAGTGCTGACGATCTGAGGCCCGAAACGCCAAAGCAGGATGGCCGCGGCTGGACTCGCACCGTGCTATTGATGGCGGTGCCGCTCATGCTCGTATGGGCGGCCGCCTTCTGGGTGACGGGGCTGCTGTGGTGGAGCCCCCGAGAAGATGCCGTGGAGCAGTCGCCACCGCCCGCACCTCCCGCGATAGAGGCCACAGATGCCACGACGATCGATCTTGAGCGATACACACGCGCGCGCCCGACATGGCAGCCGTGATCGGCAGTAGACGAACTCTCGCAGCATGATTGGCAGCAGCGTTATATGAGCCTTAAGCGGATCAGTGTCATCGGCGCTGGAGTCGCAGGATGCGCCGCGGCGATATCCGCCGCGGCACGTGGCGCGGACGTGCTTCTCTACGAGCAGCGCCCCCTCCGGTCAACACCAGTGCACACCACCGGGATACCGGCGGAACTCTGTGGCGGTGGCGACTTCGGCGCGGAGGAGACGGATCGCGCCGGTGGGCTGCTCAATGCGGAACTGCGTGAGCTTGTCCCCTCGCTGTCCTCCTGCATCGACGCCGCGCGCATGGGAGAGCACACGCTGCTGGTCGCCCGCGAGGCTTTCTCGCAGGCGGTCCGTGATCTCGTGGAAGCCTCGCCCCGGATTGAGTTGCGCGAAGAGCACGTTGCCGCACTTCCCGACGGGCCGGTGGTCATCGCCAGCGGTCCGGCCACCTGGTCTCCGCTGGCGCGAGCGATCCATGCCGCATCGGGAGCGCCCTTCGTCTTCTCCTACTGCGGGCGCCCGCCACTGATCGCCGCGGACAGCGTTGATCTCTCGGAAGCTCTCTTCGTGCCGCCCTACCCGGGGGCCGAGCCGACGATCTTCCTGCCGCTGAGTGATGACGAGGTGGCGGGTCTTGCACGGCTGATCGCTTCGGGGGCCAGGGACCACCCGGCGGGCCTCGAGCCGCAGATGGTCCTGGCGGATGAGCAAGTGCCCGTGGAGAGATTGGCCGCCGACGCTGATGAACTGGCCTCAACGATCCTGCGCGGGCCCCGGGGACCGCAGGTGCAGACGGAAGGGCCGGCGCTTTGTCTGGTGCCTGATGACCCCGAGCAGAGCGCATTCCACCTGCAGGGGCTTTGCACGTCGCTGACCACAGCCGCTCAGCAGAGCGCGCTTGCGGCGGTCGCGGCGCTGTCGGAGGTTCGCGTGCTGCGCCCGGGGCTGATCCATCGCACGCCATGGCTGGCCGGGCGCGAGGCGACGCTCTCGAGCCTGGAGCTCGAGCGGCTCTCTCGTGTGCTGCTGGCAGGAACGCTTACCGGCGCGTGGGGCTACCTCGAGGCGATGGCCACCGGCGCCGTCGCGGGCGTGGGTGCGGCATCTCTGGCAGACGGGCGCAGCCCATTGCCGCCGCCGCCCGATAGCATGACCGGAGCCCTCTGCTACGCCATCGCGAGGCGGGAGCCGCAGGGCGACAGCAGGATGCTGCGCGCAAACTTCGGCATGCTGCCCGAACGGCCGCAGGATGAGGGTATGTCGAAGACCGAACGCCGCAGGGGGCAGATAGAGCGGGCGCTGAACGCGATGCGCGAGTACGCCGGCCGCTGAACCGAGTGCTGATGTCGAACCGTCTCCGCTGCAGTGAAGGAATAGATAATGCACGCCGGATGGCAGGATGACTTTCTCAGGTACCTCACCGACGTCCGCAGGCTCTCCCCGAACACAGTGGAGGCCTACGCCAATGACGTCAACCAGTTCGCCGACTACCTCGCCGCCAACTGGGGCGAGGACCGCGCGTACAACTGGTCGGCGGTGAGCTACCGCACGATCCGCGGCTTCCTCGCCGACCTTTCGCAGCGACACTACAGCCGCGCCAGCATGGGGCGCAAACTCGCCGCGCTGCGCACATTCTTCCGCTACCTGCTCACCGAGAACGCGGTGACGCAGAACCCGGCGGCCGTCGCGCCCACTCCGCGGCAGGAGCAGCATCTGCCGGAGTATCTCTATGCCGAAGAGGTCGAGCAGTTTCTCTCCGCCCCGGATGAGAATACCGCACTCGGCGAGCGAGACCGCGCCATCCTCGAACTGCTCTATGCCACGGGTGTGCGGGTCAGTGAGCTTGTCGCGATGGACGTGGACGCGCTTGACTTCGAGCAGCGGCAGGTCCGTGTCATCGGCAAGGGCAATCGCGAGCGCGTGGTGCTGATGGGCGATCGTGCTATCGCTGCCCTGAGGCGCTACCTCGCGAGCGGGCGGAAAGAGCTTCTGCGCCGGGCACAATCGCCCGACGAGTCTGCCGTCTTCCTCAACAAAAGCGGCGGGCGTCTCAGCGTCCGCGGCGTGCAGCAGCGCGTTCATCGCTACGTCCTTGAAACCGCCGCGAGCAGCCGCATCACGCCACACGCGATGCGGCATACCTTCGCCACGCACATGCTCGACGGTGGCGCGGACCTGCGTGCGATCCAGGCGCTGCTGGGCCACAAGTCGCTTAGCACCGTCGGCATCTACACCCATCTGACAACCGAGCGAATGAAGCAGGTCTACGCGGCGGCACATCCACTGGCCGATGATGCCGGGCCGGAGGAGTCCCCGCCTGGGGGGCGAAGGCGCGTAACGGAGGATGAGCAATGACACGGTCAACAACAATCGTCGTGGTGCGCCGCGACGGTCAGACAGCGATGGCGGGCGACGGGCAGGTGAGCATTGATGACACCATCGTCAAGGGCACGGCGCAGAAGGTGCGGCCGATGTATGATGGCGAGGTGCTCGTCGGCTATGCCGGAGCCGCCGCTGATGCCCTCGCGCTCTTCGAGCGCCTCGAGGAGAAGCTGGATGAATACAACGGGAACCTGCCACGGGCGGCGCTGGAGCTTGTGAAGCAGTGGCGCACCGACAGGGTCCTCCGCCAGCTTGAGGCGCTGCTGCTGGTGGCCGATGAGGAGCAGACCTACCTGATCTCCGGCAACGGCGACATGATCGTGCCCGACGACGCCGTGATGGCGATCGGTTCGGGTGGCAGCTATGCCCTCGCCGCTGCCAAGGCGCTCCTGCGCAATACCGAAATGTCCGCGCGCGAGATTGCCGAGAAGGCGCTGGGTATCGCCGGAGAGATCTGCGTCTTCACCAATCAGACAATTACGCTGCATGTGCTGCCGCCGGAGGAAGACGACAAGCAGGACGAGGCGTAGGACACGCTCCGCGCACACAGCGTTGATGACAGGAGACAATCGCGATGTTCAGACCCGAAAGTGACGTCCCCAGCCTCAGCAGTGAGATGACGCCGCGCGAGATCGTGGCGGCACTCGATCGCTTTATCGTCGGGCAGGATGACGCCAAGCGCGCGGTCGCCGTGGCGCTACGCAACCGCGTTCGGCGCCGGCACATCCCCGAAGACCTGCGCGATGAGGTGATCCCGAAGAACATCCTCATGATCGGACCGACGGGAGTGGGGAAGACCGAGATCGCCCGGCGCCTCGCGCAGCTTGCGAAGGCCCCGTTCGTAAAGGTCGAGGCAACCAAGTTCACCGAGGTCGGCTATGTCGGCCGGGACGTGGATTCGATCGTCCGCGATCTAGTGGACATCGCCTACCGCATGGTCGAGAAGGAGCATATCGGCCGCGTCCGACCGGAGGCCGAGAAGCGGGCCAACGAGCGGCTGCTCGAGGAACTGGCCGGTGGCGAACCGGAGCCCGACTTCCCGTGGATGGTCCCCGGCGGCGGTGGCCGTGAGGAGAGCGCCGAGGAGGCCTCCGCCCGCTTTGAGCGGGAGCAACGGCAGCGCGATCAGCACAACAAAGTGCTGGAGTACACTCGACGCCGCCTCGATGCCGGTGAGCTCGAGAACGAGGAAGTCGAGGTTGAGATGGAGGAGAGCCCGTCGATGCAGAACCTGCAGATCTTCTCCCCGCAGGGCATGGAGGAGATGGGCTTCAACATGCAGGAGATGCTCGGCAACATCTTCCCCTCGCAGACCACCACGCGCCGCATGACCGTGGCCCAGGCACGCGAGATGATGATCGAGCAGGAGGCCCAGCGCCTCGTGGATGCGCAGGCGATTGCCGCGGAAGCCATTGACCGCACCGAGCAGTCCGGCATCGTCTTCCTAGACGAGCTTGACAAGGTGGCCGGTCGCGAGTCAGGCCACGGCCCGGACGTCTCCCGCGAGGGTGTGCAGCGCGACATCCTCCCGATCATCGAGGGCTCGACCGTGCAGACGAAGTACGGGCCCTGCGACACCTACCACATACTCTTCATCTGCGCGGGCGCCTTCCACGTATCCAGCCCGTCCGACCTCATCCCCGAACTCCAGGGCCGCCTGCCGATCCGCGTCGAACTCGACAGCCTCACCGGCGATGAGTTCCGCCGCATCCTCGTGGAGCCGGAGAACTCGCTGGTGCGGCAGTACACGGAACTGCTCGCGACCGAGGGCGTGAGGATATCCTTCTCCGAAGAGGCGCTCGATGAGATCGCCGAACTCGCCCAGGAGGTAAACGATACCACCGAGAACATCGGGGCGCGCAGGCTCTACACGCTGATGGAGCGCCTGCTCGAGGAGCTTTCCTTCGAGGCGCCCGAGGTCACCGGACAGACCATCGCCATAGACCTCGGATACGTGCAGTCGCAGCTCAAGGACCTCGCCGGCGACGAGGACCTGAGCCGCTACATGCTGTAAAGGCGGCACAGCGCATGAGGAGGGGTCGCACGAGGGACATCCGCGGGGTGGATCTCCCGAGTTCGACCCACTGCTCTCACGTCAGCGACGCATACAGCGTCAGCGCGCCGAGCAACAGGTACACCGCACCGATGATGCTCTTGAGTCCCTGCGCGGGGATCACCCGCACGGTGGCCGCTGCAAAGAGTGACGCCACTATACCGCCGACCAGCAGTGAAGCGGTCAGCACCCACGGCATCTGCGCGCCGTAAATCACATAGCCGACGATGCCGCCGACGCAACTGAGCGCCTCCGCCAGTGCCGTCACCGCGATCGCATGCCGCATCGTATCGCCGATCACCATCTGCCCGGCGACGATCAGCGGCCCGTAGCCTCCGCCCATGAAGCCCTTGTTCGCGCCCGCCAGCAGCCCCAGGACCGCTGCGCGCCACCATGAGAATTTCAGCCGGATGTGCCGTGCGACGAAGATCACCACGCCCATGACGAGGATCACCGCGCCGACAGCGCCGTCGAGGGTCCGCTCCGGGAGTGAGATGGCCACCGTGGCGGCTATGAATCCGCCGGCGATGCCCATCGCACCGAGCAGCATCGCGAGGCGAAAGTGCGGGCTGCCACGCTCGAGGTCAGCGTTCCCAAGGGCGTGATGCGCGATGGAGGCGATACCGCCCGCCACAAGTTGCTGCAGCAGCACGGCCACAACAACCTGCCGGGCCGGAAAGCCGAGCATGATGAGGAGAGCGCTGAGGGTGGTGCCGTAGCCCATCCCGAGCGTGGCGTCCACGTATTGCGCTGCAAAGGACAGCGCCGCGGGCAGGGCATAGTCGCCGATTGTGCGATCCTCGCGCACCTGCGGCACGTCAATCCCACCGACGATCGTCAGGTACGCCGCGAAGCCCATCACGCCCACGATCGACGCGATCCACAGGCCGGTCAGAAAGCGCCTGATCGTACGCGAAGAGGGATCGGTGAGCCGATCCCTCATGCGCACTACGAGATGTCTCCGCCTCACTGGCCTCCTCCATCCCCGTTACGTCATGCGGCAACCGCAGTTGCTACTTCGCCTCGAGGCGGTAAACCCTGAAGTCATCCACGAACTCGTGATTGCGCGTTGTGCGCAGGCCAAAGTAGCCGCTGTCATACGGCTCGGGGTCCTGCAACTCGAAGATGATCTCCCCATCGCGTATGAACTGCACCAGCCCGTTGAAGTAGACGAGTTGGAAGACATAGGTGTGTGTCGGGACGATCAGGTAGTGCGGGTTGTCATCGTAGTGATGGATCGGCTCGGGTGGCGGCGCCTCACCGGTGTAGCGGCGGAAGCGGCAGGTGGTGTTGTTTCCGCCGCCATAGCCGACATAGTATTGCGTCAGCGTTGAGTAGTTGCCGAAGCTGCCGTTGCGCCACTCAGAGCGCGCCCAAAAGTCATCCGGATGCTCGGGATCGTTCGCCTGCCAGAAGCAGTTGAGGTCGCGGCAGTAGTCGAACTCAGACCCGCCCGCCCATGCCTGCCGCCGGTACTCGATCATCACGTTGCCCTCAAGCTTCTCCTTGAACCACACGGTCAGTCCCACGCGCGTGGTAAGCTCCATTCGCTCCTCGGTTATCTGCGGCTCGACATCGCCCTCCCAGACCCACTGCGAGAGGTCGCCGGAGAAGTCGTCGGAATAGAGCGCCTCCCCGACGCGGTAGCGCTGATCGGCGACTGTTTCGTGATCGTATACCGGGTAGGGCTCGCACGGGACGAACTCCTGTGCTCCCGCCATTGCAGTCACCACCATTAGCGCGACTGTCATCAGTAGTACGTTCCTCATGAGTCTCCCCTTTCAGTGCCGGGCCGCTGCTCTCCTGTCTTCGCTCTCACTCGTGGCCGTATGCCGCGGCGATGGCGGAGCGGTGGTCGAACATCTCCTCAATCGGCCCCAGTTGCTTCTCAAGCCCGCATGGCGGCTCATAGCTGGCATAGTCTTCGCCATGGCAGAAGCCCCTCGCAAGCTCCGCGTAGTAGAGGAAGTTGCGCAGCGGAATGTCGGGCGGGATGGCATGATCCACACATGGGATATACCCGCCATACTTGCGCGCCACGCGATAGCGCTCCGCCACCTCCGCACGCAGCCGGCCTCGATCGCGTGCCAGTTCGCGCTTGTCTATCCCGCCTCGGAGGAAGATCCCCGGCCATCGCTGCAGGAACTCCTCCGGATCGTTACCCGCCGCTATCTCCATCGGGCTGAAGCCGTCGAGGCAGCCGGGATACATCACCTCGGCAATCTGCCCGCAGTAGCCGTCGCTCTCCATGATGACCGCTGTGACACCCCGTTCCTTGCAGAACTCGTAGAGGGCGCGGTAGCAGGGCACCATGAACTCGCGCATGTGAGCGGGGGAGAGCATCGCCTGGCCCTTGAACGCCATGTCCTCGCCAAAGTGCATGTAATCAACGTGGATGTGCCGCAGCGGCTCATCCAGCAGTTCCATCGTGAACCACGTCCAGTATTCCATCATCTCCCGCACGAGCCGTGGCTGGTCGTAGAGCATCACACACAGGTTCTCAAAGCCCACCCACTGGCGGGCCATGTAGTAGGGGCCGTAGCTGCGCGCGCTGACGATCCGTTCCGACGCATTCAGCGCCTCCACCTGGTCGCGCCAGTAGTTCCCCTGCCGCTCGATCCGCCCGTCCGGATCGAGGGTCGGCCTCTCTACAATCTCGCGCGGGATGAGCCGCTCCGGCGCATGAGGATCGAAGCGCTGCTTGACCTCCTCGAAGTCATTGAGGCTCTTCACAGGATACTCAAGGTAGCGCCGCGTGGCGAAGCCGGTGGTCGGCTGGTTGATGGCATCAACGCGCGTTATGCCCCAGGCGTCCACCCACTTGCGCAAGTTATCTGTCTCCTCGATGACGCGCTCCTCGAACGGCGGCAGAGGCCCCTGGTAGCACTTGCCGATGTTGAGCGACTTCGGCTCCTCGCCGACGAAGTTGGTCCAATCGGCTACCTGTTCCTCATGCAGCCCCTGCTTTCGCCATGCCGCGATGGTCGAAGCCCGCGGGCCCTGAAACCACACCGGCAGCCGGTCGGGCTCCTCGTGCGCCACGATGCGGCGGAAGCGCTCGCGTTCGGTCATGCCTGCCGCTCACCTCGTCGTCGAATGCCTCGCGGTCAGTGCTCTTCAGTGTAGGGCTGGCCGTCTATGCTCACTTCCCCGCCATCCACTATCGCCGCCGCCGTGTTACCCTCGATCTCCCGCTTGATCACTGCGACCTTTGCATTTGCCGCGATTCCGGCCGCTTCCATGGCCTGCGGACCGCTGAACGAGCACATGACGACATACTCGCTCATCCCGTCCTGCAGGCGCAGCGCAATCATGCTGTCGGTCATGGCAAGCAGTTCAGCCGTGATCTTCGGCACCTGCTCCGTCGGGTGGGGGACAAGCACAGTGACGAACGTCTGCGGCGTGGCGCCGGTGCGCGAGTAGACCGCGCAGGGGATAGCACGGTGGTTCTCCCGCGGGACCCAGCCCATCAGCGGGTCCTCCTGCCCCTTTGCGATACGCAGCGACAGCCCCTCAGTCAGCAGCGGAACAAGCGTCAGGTTCGGCTCGCCCGGATCGGTGCTGCTGACCGTCAGCCCATCGTCGCCGACCGCGGCATCCGCCGCATCGAGGTTGAACAGCGCCTCGAACAGATGCTCACCCTCCGCGTCAAGCATCCGGTCTATCACGATGAAGTAGCCGTTGCGGACGAAGATCACCGTTCGCTCGTGTGTGCAGGGCATGCGGTCGGGCCCGTAGCCGGTGTCATAGCGCCCCACGCACCAGTCGAAGAGATCATTTGTCGCCCAGACACCCTCCAGCGGTTCATCGGTAGCGTAGGTAGCCGAAAGCCCTCGGCGGCGCTGCGACATCCCATCCACCATCACGGTGTTATGCGCGGGGGTGTCGAGCACGAAGCGCCGCCAGTTCGAGCGGTCGTAAGAGTACGTCCCCGCCTCGGTCAGCAGCGGCTTCCCCCAACCCCAGAGGTAGATCCCCAGCGCATCCTCATGCTGGTGGCCGATGCCGAAGGGGCCGACCTCGAAGGACATGTACCGTGCGTCGGCGTCCCAGCCAGAGCGCATGATCGCCTGCCTGGCCCACGGGAAGAACACGCTCGTGAAGTCCACGCGCTCGCCCTCGGCGCCGTTCGTCGCCGCCCAGAGGAACTGCGGATCGCCCCAGGTGTCGTATGCCTCCTGCAGATAGCGCGTCACGCGCGTCAGTCCCGAATCGTTCAGCGGCGGCAGATAGCCGCCGGGGATCATTGCGCGCAGGTTGTACTCGTACATGCGCTTGAGCTTGCCGAGATACTCCTCCGGCACTTCGTAGCCATTGCGCACTGCCGGCGCCAGCGCCCGCATGAAGTTGCCCAGCGACACCTGGTGGTAGCCCGTGGATAGCTCCTTCTGCGCGCCGTCGGGGTATACCTGATCGTCAAGCTCCTGCAGCAGCCGCCCGTATGCCACCTCGCGCCACCGTTCGGCCTCCGTGAACTCCGGGAAGATGCAGCCGATGTGCGCGAGGCCATTGCACTCCATCGTCACCCAGTTGCCCTTGTGCTCGGGGTGCTCGACGGTCATGCGAGTGAGCGTCCGCGCGTGCTCGACGAAGGACTTGAGGAAGGTCGCATGCGCTTCGGGTGTCATCTGCGGCGCGAACAGGAAGTAGTGATATGCGTCCATCCACGACCCTGCGGTGCGGATGCCCTGCTCGATGGTGCGCCATGTTGGCGATTGGTTGGGGCTGCCCAGCACCGGCGCGGGGTTGTCGCGCACCCAGTCGAGCATCTGCGCGACGAACTCCTCGGCGTACTTGTCATCGCCCGTCGCCCACCACGCGCGCCCGAGGATGCGCCAGTTCTCAAAGCGATTGAGCTGGTAGGTCCACTCCGGCGTGAACTCGGGCTCGTCCTGCCCGAAGCCGTTGAAGCGCCAGTCTATGTCATCGCCAACATGGGCTTCGCGTCCGAAGCGGTTGAACATATGCGTCAGCACGTAATCCGCGGCGGTGGTGTTGTATCCGGCCTCGCGCTTCGTGTCCCATTCGCGTGGATCGAAGCTCCAGGCGGGCTCGCTTCGAGTGCGAAAATGCTCCAGCAGCGCCGCCTTCGCCGCCTCGTAATCGCCTGCGGCCGCGGCCTCTCGTGCAGGCGCAAGACTCTCGATGTCTTCACCCAGCAGGCCGAAGAACTCCTCGTCGCTCAGGAGCGGCCCCTCACCGCCCACGTCGTCGCGCAACTCAAGCCTGTCGATGTGAACCACCGCCTCCGGGTGCGGGGTGTTATCCCAGCCAACTGAGGTGAAGCGAACAGAATCGACCTGATCCCAGCCGCGCGGGGAGCGCGTGCCGGCGTTACCCTCGATCATCACGCCAAACATTCTCCAGCCGGTGAAGTTCAGCGGCACCTTCACCGACCAGTAGTCGGGGCCATCGGTTGCCGGGTTCTCCGAGGAAATGATGCACATGAACGCGGTCGGGACTACGCGCTCGTTGTGCACCCAGAAGCTGAGCGCGTTCCAACCGGACCAGTCGTGCGGGATCTGCGTACTGCTCACAGCGGGGCGGTCCGGGTGGTTGCTCCAGCGCGCCGAGGTCGCCCCGGAGTGCGCGACAGCATCATCAAGCTCAAAGCCCTGCCACGCCTCGACCGTATCGAAGTCCTCGAAGACAAGGTTCTCAGCCCCGACGGAGGTGAGCGGAAGGAGGATCGTGATCACAGTTACGTGTACCAGCAATCGTCTCATTCGCTACCTCCGGTAGTGGGTCGGTTGAGGGCCTGCAGATTCAGTCTCGCCTGTACAGGCCTTCGAGCATCGCCTCGTCAATGATCCGGCCGAGCATCGCCGCCTGCAGTTCATCGTGGGTGGCGCCTTGCTCGAGCCCCGTACGCTCCGACAGAGCGTAGAGGCGGAACTGGTAGCGGTGCGCCTGGCCCGGTGGCGGCGCGGGGCCCATGTAGCCGATCTCGCCGCCGGTGTTTGTCCCCTGCACTACCGTCGGCCCGTCCGGCAGCCCCTCCGCGGGTAATGCCTCGGGCAGTCCTCCAATGTCTGGACTCATGCCGTAGACAACCCAGTGCGTCCATCCGCCTTCGCGCGGGGCGTCCGGATCATGAACGATCAGCGCCAATTCAACCGTGCCCTCAGGCACGGCACTGAAGGCCAGCGGCGGCGAAATGTTCTCGCCATCGGGGGTGTAGCGCGCCGGGATCACGTCGCCGTCAGCAAACGCGCCCGAGGTGATTGTCAATTCCACCTGCGGTCCCTCCTCGCCAGGAGCGGGCAACGGCCCGGTGTCGTATGTCTCATCCACCAGATCGGAGGGTTGGCCGAGCACCTGGGTGCCCTCCGGTTGCCGCTCACATCCAGTACCGACCAGCACCAGCATCGCGGCAATCACCGCGAAAGCTACGTACATCGCTCGCGTCGCCATCCCCATATCCTCCTCATGCGTCAGCGCCCTGGTCTACTCAAGCGGACACTGTGCCTGCTTGCACGCCTTCATTGACCCCAGGAAGTTCTCGACCCGGTCGAAACCGTTGCGCAGAAGAATTGATGCCGCGTTGGATGCACGGTAGCCGGTGCCGCAAAAGGTCACGATAGGGCGCGTATCTCGGACTTCATCAAGCTTGTCCGCAAGTTCGCCCACGAAAATGTGCTGTGCTCCCTGCAGCATGCCCTTCTCCGCCTCGCCCCTCTTCCGTACATCGAGCAGCAGGAACTCCTCGTCCTCATCATACCTGCGGTTGATCTCTTCGACGAAGATCTGCGGGATGGTGGCGAAGGGCAGGGCATTGATCGCCCACTCCTCCATGCCGCCCTCCAGCCAGCCCTCCACCTTCAGGTAGTCGATGCGCTGCAGTTGCGTCCATGCCTCCTCGAACTGCGCGAGGTTGTATGTCACCGGCGCGATCGGCACGTCGAAGCCGACCTGATAGCCGATGTACGAAGAGAGCATTGGCAACGTTATGTTCAGGCTGCCCGGTATATGCGCGCCGCCGAACGCCTCCGCCCCGCGAATGTCGAGCACCAGGCCACCATCCTGCCGGAATTGCTCGACCTCAGGCGCCTTCATCGGCCGCGGAAGCTCACCCACTGCATCGTGCAGCAACTCCGGACCCTCCTGGTTCGCAGCGTGCATGCGCTCGAAGTACATCGGCATGTGATGGAACTCGCTTGCCTTGTGCTGGACGAACTCGTCGCGGTCGGTCTTCTGCAGCATCGAGTTATGCCGACGCTCATAGCCGAGCGTGGAGAACGCCCGCGCCGCCATGTTGTCACCGCAGGCCGATCCCGCTCCATGCGCGGGGTAGAGGATTGTCTGATCGCCCAGCGGCAGGATCTTGTCAAAGAGCGAGTCGTAGAGCAGCCCCGCCACGTGCTCGCGCTGGTCGGGGAAGAAGTCCGTGCGGCCTACGTCGCCGATGAAGAGCGCATCACCGGTGAAGACGCCGACAGCGTCCTCTTTGCTGAAGTCGGTGTCATACACCGCGACGGAGATGCTGTCGAAGGTATGCCCCGGCGTGTGCAAGATATCCAGCCGAAGCTGCCCGAGGTCGAAGCTGTCTCCCTCGGCAACATCGCTACCGTAGCCCCACTCGGTCTGCTCGTGATGGTGCACCTCGCAGCCGGTGCGCTCCTGCAGTTCCCGCGAGCCGATGATGTAGTCTTCGTTGCGGTGCGTCTCAAAGACATGCTCGATCGTCATGCCCTCCTCGCGCGCAATGTCGATGTAGACCTCAACATCGCGGCGAGGATCAACCACAGCGGCGTAGCTGCCACTGCCGATGAAGTATGAAAGGTGTGCCAGGCCCTTTGACTTGATCTTCTTCAGGATCATTCCTGTATCTCCTCCACCACTTGATCCATCAGACTGTTAGCTACACGTGCGGCACGCCGTTGTCCATCGGCCGCTCCGAGTTGCGCTCGCGCTGCTCCTTCGTCGGGGCATAGTCACCGTAGAGCAGCGGATCGTTGCTCTCGACCATCCAGTTTTGCACCCGCGTGCGCAGCGTCCACGCGACATCGTCGTACTGCGGCTCGTCTATCACATTCTGCTGCTCCAGCGGGTCGCGCTGGAGGTCGTAAAGCTCCTCTCGCGGCCGGACGCTGCTGTAGAAGTCCTCTTTCATCGCCTCGCCTGCCGGGGCAACATAGATATCCGCGGGCATGTACACCAGCGGCCCGCGCCCGAAGTTGCGGACGTACTTGTAGCGGTTGGTGCGCACTGCGCGCATCGGGTTGTACTGGTCGTGCCAGGTCATCTCGCAGAAGATGTCCTCGCGCGGCTCATAGTCCTCTCCATCGAGCAGTTCGAGAAAGCTGCGACCATCGAGGTGCGGCGGCGTCTGTGCGCCCGCCAGGTCGAGGATCGTCGGCAGCAGGTCGCAGTTGGTCAGAAGCTCACTTTGAACGCGCGCGGGCTCGAAATGCCCGGGCCAGCGGACTATCAGCGTGGTCTTGATCCCCGGGTCGTAGCAGGTGCCCTTGGCGCGCGGCATCGCAATACCGTGGTCGGTGGTGAAGATGAACACGGTGTTGTCTGCAAGGCCGCTGTCCTCCAACGCCTGCCGCATCTGCCCGACGGCCTCATCGAGCCGCCAGATCAGCCCGTGCAGCCCCGCCAGGTCCTCGCGGATGCCCGGCCGATCCGGGAGGTAGGGGAGAGGCTGCAGCGTATCGGGGTTGTCGCGATCGTATCCCTCGCGCTCATAGGGCCGGTGCGGCTCTGTGATGCCGCAGGAGACGAAGAACGGTTGCCCATCCTGCGCCTCGCCTTGCAGATAGCTCCCAAGCTCCGATGCCACCGTCAGCGCGTGGTGGTCGCAGTTGTTGATCGTCTGATAGCCGAGCATCGGGGCCTCGGTGTTCTCATGCTGATGTGCGATCAGCCGCGTCTGATAGCCCGCGCGGTTGAGGTACATCGGCAGCGTGACCTCGTTCGCGCCAATCCGCCAGCCGAGGTGCGCGAGGCCCACGAGGCCATTGTTGTGCGGATAGCGGCCGGTCATGATCGAGCCGCGCGAGGGCGAGCACTGCGCCGCCGTGCAGCAGTAGTTGTCGAAGAGCACGCCCTCCTCAGCCAGCCCGTCAATATTCGGCGTCTCGATCGGCGCCCCAAGACATCCGACGTACTGACCGAGATCGTGGCAGATGACCTCGATCACGTTCGGGCGCGAGTTGTAGCTTGCCGTAGGCATCGTCGTACCTCCGTGTTTCTTCGTCCAGTTAATGAGATTCGTCGGTCAGCCATGAAGGCCTGCCGTTTGTGCTTGACGCTGTGCAGGATGCTACCGCGTCTCCCACTGCACCTGCGCGCCCCTGACGAGCGCTGTATCGTCCTCAAAGTGCGAGAGGATCAGCGTGTTGGCGTCCGGGTCAAACGGTGCCTCAGGCCGGTCGAAGTTGCCCTCGTAGCGAGCCACATCAGAGACGCGCAGTTCGTCAACGAAGAGGCCTGCGTAGGCGTCCGCGGGGATGAGCAGCTCCGGCGCGGCCCAGCCGGGTTCGGGCTGGATGTGCCGGTTGAAGCTGGTCTCAACGCGCACGCCGTCGATGTACAGCGCCACCTCAGTAGCGCCCTCATCGCGCGTGGAGGGGCGCCAGGTGGCGGCAAAATGCACCCATCGGTCCTGCGGCAGGACAAGGCCCGTCTGATGACCCGGCGCGCCTATGTAGAAGTAAGTGCCGACGCTGATGCGCCGGTACAGTTGCAGCGGGCCGCTGCGGATCAGTGAGCGGTTGTGCAGGTCATCGTGCTGGCGGGTGTCGCGCACCCACATCTCGATGGTGCCCTCGGTCTCGTTCATCAACGGCGTCCCATCGGGTGACTTGAGCGCGAGGCCCACCCCCGTCGGCAGCGACAGTGCCTGACCGCCCCCCAGCGGCGACTCTACGAGCGTCGGTCCATCGCCGGTGGGCAGCGGAACGGGCGGCATCTCCACGATATAGTCAGGTATGAACAGGGCACCTGCGCCTGCAGCGACGATGTTCGGCACACCCTCGAAGCGCAGGTAACTGGCGGTGGGGGCGAGGAACGAGATCGTCCATGCCTGATCTTCGGCAGGCTGCCCCGCGTCGAGTTCTATGCGCTCATAGTCCTGCCGGCAGTCAGAGGTCACCGACCACACGCGCTCCGCGACGTCCTCGCCGTCGGCGTTGCGCACCGTCACCCGGACGTCCGTGCGCATCGTAAGGCTCTTGACGCTCAGAGAGAACGGCCCGGTGCCCGCCGGGACGAGGAATGTCTCCGATGCAGCGGCCACCCAGGCGTCGCCGGTGCCATGCACGACCTTCGGCATGCTCGTCTCAAGCACCGTCACCCGCACCGGCGCGATTTGGCTCGCGGGCACGATGCAGTAGGTGCCGGTTTGCCCATCGGCGGGGATTCGCAGATCCATCCGGCCCTCGGTGGCGCCGGTATCCGCCGCCAGAGCAGGAGTGGTGGTGACGCCTGTGAGCAGATCCACGCGGCTGATCTCCTGCGCATCGGGACCGAGCACCCTCAGCGCCGGCCGATCCTCAGCCGGCAGTCGCTCCACCCACTCCTGCCAGTTGCTGAACGGCGCCGCGCCGAGGCCGGGAATGCCACGATAAAGCTCGATCTTCAGCCGCACGAACTGCTCCGCGTCCTCGGCCTCCTGCAGATAGATCGGCCCGGACCCTGTCGCCGTCGGCCCGGCTCCCTGCGGCATGTCGGGCACGTCTCGCATCAGGGCCGCGAAGGTCGGAAGCTGATTGCCCAGCGTCGACTCATACGCATGCTCGAAGGTCCACGCGATCGCACCGATCTCGTGATCTTCGCCAGTGGTGGGAACGCGCTCCACCGCCACCTTGAACTGCCACGCCGCGTAGGGGAGCAGGCTCTCCTCGCCGGTGAACCAGTAGGCGTGCGAGAGGCCCCAGAGCGTCGTGTGGCGGGTGTCGGCGAAGACGTCTGCATCCCGCCGCTGGCTGAGAACGCGCATGTCATTGACGAACAGGTCCCGCATACGCTCGTCGCCGGTAAGCTGGTAGTACTTGACCTTGCCCTCGTTCATGTAGACGTCATCGTAGCGCGTGGTGCCAAGCTTCTGCTGCGCGCCGTAGAGGATGTCGGCAAGTTGATGAGCACAGGAGAGATACTCCGGGTCCCATGACGCCTCGTAGGCTTCTATGAACATCCGCATTCCGCCACCGGTCTGGCGATGCACGTAGATGTTGTTGGCGCGCTCATGCCTGCGTCCCGCCTGGTGGTCGGCGAACTCCCTGAAGACCTCCCACGCACGCGGATTGCCGTTGAGGTAGTAGTCGGCGAGCATGAAGCGCAC
>LSQX01195651.1_pt1 | contig 27087 bp, 26 predicted proteins | sample 654561 | NCBI WGS metagenome assembly LSQX01 (sample SAMN04489861, study PRJNA283612) | anaerobic digester metagenome | isolation source: 4 biogas reactors fed with cattle manure at either 37C or 55C with and... | place: Denmark: Kongens Lyngby | collected 2014
CTTTTGTTTTGCGGAAACTCAAGTGGTAAAAATGCCGGCATCGCTGTTATGCAATGAAAACCGGTGTTGTAAATCCGCTAAGGACATGATAAACTCTATGCAATTGTTGATTGAAAAAATATACTGAGCGCCCGGCTCATTTATCGGTTTAATGCCGCTGTCGAGGTTCATTATCGCTTGAGCGGAGCGGCGGAATTAAAACGGCGTTCTGCTGCAATTACACGACGGGAATGCTAAACCGGATGGAACAAGTCGCTTGGCACGGAGGGACGCGTATGCAATGGCTTGAGGTTTGCTTCGAACCGGGGCCCGGCAAACTGGATAAGTTGGCAGCGCTTTTGGAAGATCTCGGCATAGAGGGTCTTGTCATTGAAGACGGCAGCGATTTCATGGATTTTCTTCACAATAACCGCCAATACTGGGATTATGTCGATGCTGAGCTGTTGGCTGAAAAAAAAGCAAAAAATGCGATAAAGCTGTATCTGCCCGACGATGTCGGCGGAAAACGAACGCTTGACCGCATTTTAAAAGAAGCCTCCCCTTATTATACCGCTCATTCGGTTACCGCCGTCAAGGACGAGGACTGGGAAACCGGTTGGATGCAGTATTATAAACCGATACCTGTCGGACAAAAGCTGCTGATTGTTCCGGAGTGGGAAGATACCGCCTTGGACACCGGAAGAACGGTATTGCGTTTGAATCCGGGATTGATTTTCGGGACAGGCTCGCATCCGACGACAGCCATGTGCCTTGAAGCGCTGGAACCGCTCGCACCCAAAGCTGAAACTTTACTTGATCTTGGATGCGGGAGCGGCATACTTGCCGTTGCCTCGTTGGTGCTTGGCTGCAAACACGCCGTCGGCTGCGATATTGATCCTATGGCGCCGAAAACTGTATTATCCAACGCTGCGTTAAATGCTGTGCCGCCGGACGCTCTGACCGTTTTTTCCGGCGATATTCTAGGTGAATCCGGATTACATTCAAAAATATCAGCGATTCGTTATGATTTGATTATGATGAACATCGTCGCGGATGTGATCATCGCTTTTGCCTCAAGCGTACCTGATCTGCTTAAACCGAACGGGAGATTTATTTGCTCCGGCATCATAGAAGGTCGTCAGAACGAAGTCATATCCGCATTAAGCGGAGCGGGCCTTCAGATAGTACACCAAAAAGAAAAAGACGACTGGCACTGCTTCACCGCCCGGATCGGCAATACAGGTGATTGAAGATCGGCCGTCCGGAAAGGAAACCAGATGACATATAAGTTATGCATACCATGCCTGTTCGGCCTTGAGGGTCTTGTCGCCGACGAACTGCGCCAAATGGGGTACAGGTCCGTTAATTCCGAGAACGGCAGAGTGCTTTTTCAGGGAGACGAGGGCGACATCGCAACGGTAAATATCGGCCTTCGCACCGGCGAGAGGCTTCTTCTTTTATTGGGCGAATTTTCCGCTCTCAGCTTTGATGATTTGTTTGAGGGCGTTAAAGCGCTGCCCTGGGATGAAATTCTGCCGAAGGACGCAGCATTTCCGGTGAAAGGCCATTGCCTGAATTCCAAACTGCATTCGGTGCCGGACTGCCAGAAAATCATCAAAAAAGCCACGGCTGATAAGTTGTCGGAAAAGTACGGCCTTCAGCGTCTCCCCGAGACCGGAGCGACATACCAAATCCGCTTTGCGATTTTCAAGGACATGGCCTCGATCTATCTGGACACCAGCGGAGCGGGACTTCATAAGCGGGGTTATCGCCCGAATGCCAGCCTTGCCCCATTACGTGAAACGCTGGCTGCCGCGATCGTTAAAATCAGCCGGTACAAAGGGCGCGACAACTTCGTTGATCCATTCTGCGGTTCGGGTACGATAGCAATCGAAGCCGCGCTGACGGCTTTGAACAGAGCGCCGGGACGAAATCGCCGGTTTTCGGCGGAGGAATGGGCGCTGATTCCAAAAACCGTTTGGGATACCGTCCGAAAAGAGGCGGAAGCTCAGGAATACACGGGGGATTATCAAATTTTTGGAAGTGATATTGATCCTTCTGCGATAGCGATCGCCCGTGAAAACGCAAAACGAGCGGGTGTAGAGCAATATATCCGGTTTCAAGTCAGCGACATGAAAGACATTTCCCTGCCGGAAGGCCGTGGAATACTGGCAGCGAACCCGCCGTATGGAGAGCGTATTCTGGATATCCGCGAAGCTGAGGTGCTGTATAAGCAAATGGGTAAATCGTTTGGCAGCGTCAAAGACTTAAACCTTTATGTGCTTTCATCTAATCCCGACTTTGAAAAACACTTCGGAAGGCCCGCGTCCAAACGGCGAAAGCTGTACAATGGTATGATTCAGTGCCAGCTTTACATGTACTTTTAAAACAAGGAGAGAAGGCTTATCAAGCACTTGTTTATCATAAACCCTGTTGCCGGTAAAAAGCCGGATATAAACCGATTGCAGTCTGAAATCACAAACCTGATGAGTGAGAACGAGCAGAACTGGGAGATCTATATCACCAAGGCACCGCTGGACGCATGCGATAAGGTCCGCAACGAAGCGGCTATATCATTAGATCGGCTCAGGGTATACGCATGCGGGGGGGACGGAACACTCAATGAGGTGGTCAACGGGGCGGTCGGTTTTTCTCATGTAAGCGTTACACATTATCCCACCGGTACCGGAAATGATTTTCTTAGGACATTCGGTCCCGACGATTTCAAGCTCTTTCAATCTCTTCGATTACTGGTAAACGGACAACCGCTTCCACTTGACCTTATCGAATGCAACGGACGTTACAGCATAAATATCTGCTCGGTCGGGATTGATGCGCGCATCGGCGCGGACGTACATAAATTTAGCAAACTTCCGCTTGTTTCCGGCATGGGCGGATATATTCTCTCGCTCATCAGCAATCTGTTCAAGGGCATCAACCGGAAGCTGAAGCTAAATTACGGGGACAGAGAATATTCAGGCTGCTATGCATTAATCTGCGCCTGTAACGGCAGATATTACGGAGGCGGTTTCAACCCTGTACCCGAAGCCATTCCCGACGATGGTATAATCGACTTTCTAATAGTAAAGAATGTAGCGTGGTATAATTTTCTGAAGCTTGTCGGAAACTATGCGAAAGGGAAATACAAGCAGCTAACGAATAACATAACCTATTACGGTGGACCGGAGATGATAATTGAAAGTGACAAGCCGCTTAAAATCAATATTGACGGCGAAATTGATATCACCAATAATCTGTATTTTAAAAAAGCGTCGGCGGGCATTAGTTTTATTTTTCCGCAAAATTCCGCATTTTTTAACTCACGCACGAAATAATAAGAAAATAACTGAGCAAATCAACGGTATGGCTTGATATTTCAATCTAATTTGATATAATGACGAATTTCAACAGATTTTAGTTGCTTTTTTGTGATAATTGAAGTTGCAGAATATTAATGAATGGATTATTATAGTAATCGTGTTAGCACTCGATCATCAAGAGTGCTAACTGTAAATATAGATATCCGTCATCTATACAGCATCATATTTAGGAGGTTATATTATGAAACTGATTCCTTTGGCCGACAGAGTTATTCTCAAGCAGATCGAAGCCGAAGAGACCACAAAATCCGGCATTATCCTGACCAGTGCCGCTCAGGAAAAGCCCCAGATCTTCGAGGTTATTGCAGTGGGTCCCGGCGGAATTGTCGAGGGCCACGAAGTTGAAATGTCCGTTGAACCCGGCGACAGAGTTATTACCGGCAAATACAGCGGAACACAAGTAAAGGTCGATGATGAGGAGCTTGTTATCGTCCGTCAGGGAGATATTCTGGCAATAGTCGAGTAAAGCATTAATGATCAAAATGGAGGTAATAATATATGGCAAAACAGCTTATTTATAACGAAGATGCCAGACGCGCGCTGGAGCGCGGCGTAAATCATCTGGCCGATACCGTAAAAATCACACTTGGCCCGAAGGGGCGCAATGTCGTTCTGGAGAAGAAATACGGCTCCCCCATTATCACGAACGACGGTGTAACCATAGCCAAGGAAATTGAGCTTCCCGATCCTTTTGAGCAGATGGGTGCGCAGCTTGTCAAGGAAGTCGCAACAAAGACCAACGATGTTGCCGGTGACGGTACGACAACAGCGATCGTGCTTGCCCAAGCGATGATCCGCGAAGGACTAAAAAACGTCGCCGCCGGCGCCAACCCGATGATGATGAAAAGAGGCATCCAGAAAGCTGCAACCACTGCTGTCGAGGCAATTAAGAGCATTTCCCAGCCCGTCAACGGAACCGAGGACATCACGCGCGTCGGCACAGTCTCTTCAGGAGACGAAATTATCGGCAGACTGATCGCTGAAGCGATGGAGAAAGTATCGCAGAACGGCGTCATAACAGTCGAAGAATCCAAGACGGCCGATACCTACAGTGAGGTCGTCGAGGGCATGCAGTTCGACAGAGGCTATATCACACCCTATATGATCACCGATTCCGAAAAAATGGAATCCGTTCTGGACGATCCTTACATTCTGATAACGGATAAAAAAATCAGCAACATTCAAGAGGTTCTTCCGATCCTTGAACAGGTTGTACAAGCCGGTCGCAAGCTGCTGATCATTGCGGAAGATGTGGAAGGCGAAGCGCTCGCGACGATCATATTAAACAAACTGCGCGGTACCTTTACCTGCGTATGCGTAAAGGCTCCGGGCTTCGGCGATAGGCGTAAGGAAATGCTTTTAGACATCGCAACACTCACCGGTGGTCAGGTTGTTTCCAGCGATGTCGGCATGGATCTCAAGGAAGTCGGCATAGAGGTTCTCGGTAACGCACGCCAGGTTAAGATCAGTAAAGAGAATACGATCATTGTAGACGGCGCCGGAAAATCTGACGAAATCAAGGGCAGAATCAACCAGATCAAGAGCCAAATTGAAATCACCACTTCCGATTATGACAGGGAAAAGCTGCAGGAGCGCCTTGCGAAGCTCAGCGGCGGTGTAGCCGTTATTAAGGTCGGCGCAGCGACAGAGACCGAAATGAGAGAGAAGAAGCTCAGAATTGAGGATGCTCTGAACGCTACCCGCGCGGCTGTTGAAGAAGGTATCGTACCCGGCGGCGGAACCGTTTATGTTGCTGCGAGCGCTGCGGTTGAAAAACTGCTCGCCAAAGAGACCGGCGACGAGAAAACCGGCGTACAATTGCTTGCCAAGGCCCTTCAGGCTCCCGTTAAGCAGATTGCAACCAACGCCGGAATGGACGGCTCCGTTATCTTGGAAAAGCTTAAAAGCAGCAAACGCCAGAACCACGGTTTTGACGCAGCTCGCGAAGTATACTGCGATATGATCGAAGCCGGAATCGTTGACCCGGCGAAGGTCTGCCGTTCCGCTCTGGAAAATGCGGCATCTGTCGCTGCGATGATTTTGACCACAGAAGCACTCGTAGCCGACAAACCCGAACCTCAAGCTGCACCGGCGGTGCCGGCAGGCGGCGACATGGGCGGCATGGGCATGTATTGATAAATAATACATGTTTTAAACCATAAATTTATTCAGACAGTGATTGAAAAAGACGCGGTTTCGGCCGCGTCTTTTCGGGGGAGTTTATTTGATTCGCTGTTTAAGAAAAAAGAAAAAAGCCGGAAGAGCAGCCACGCCGATCAGGCGCGTACTTCCGGCTGATTAGCTGATTGCTTATAAAATACAGTATTGCCCGGTGACATGCGCATGTCGCTTGCATATTCCGTTCTTCCCGTTAACAAGCCTCAGCTTTTCATCCCGATATAACGGACCTGAGCGTTTTTTCAACGTGCTCCGTAGCGATTTTGAGCATCTCCAGAGACTTTTTATAGTTGCTCATGTCCCCGAGCGAATGGCTTGCGCCTTCAATCTCCAGCACATCAGCGTGTAAAATGCCCTTGATAAGCTCAGCGTCTTCCTTTGTAAGCAGCGGGTCGGCTGTTCCGTATATTACCGCACAGGGCGCCCGCCTGATATAGGGGATCGTTTTTTTAACCGGCGTCAGGAAAACATGAAAAACATCTTTATAGCCGGGCAGACCGCCGATTTCGCCCGCCGCGACGGTTCCCATACTCTTGCTGATGAAAACAATCTTCTGGTATTCTGTATTGCTTCTGCACTCGTCTACAGCAGCATTGCATTCAATTAAGATATCGTTCATAAAATCCGGCCGGTAAAGATTCCCGGTCCTGTAATACCCGTATTCGAGGCTCAAAACGTCAAAACCAAGATCCAGCGCCGCTTTGCGCGCGTAATCCAGCGGTGGGAAATCGCAGCTGTTGCCCGCTCCGGGAAACAGGACAGCCAGAAACCCGGTGCCGGGTTCATGATAAAAAAACCAGTTTCTAATCGTATGTCCAAACGAGGATTTTACGCATATTTCCCGATCTTTAATCATTTTTTCCTCCGGTCGCTTATAGTAAGGGGGGCGCGGAAGCACCCCCTGATGTTCAAAGCCGCATCGCCGCATCGAAGCCGGAATGCACAGCCCGCCATAAAGTCCCGCCCCTATATGAGCAGTCTCCGATAATGTAGCTTTCCGCCGCCGCGAGAGCCAACTCCTCGGCCTGCTCCCTGTCGGGCTTTACCCCTAGAGACAGCACAACGGTATCACATGGTATTGTACGATTCCCGCTGTCATCCGATATGACCGCCCCCGTTTCATTGACATCTACCAGCTTAACCGGGCACAGGATTTTCACTCCCGCATCCCTAAGAAGCTTTTTTAATCCCGTTACATAAATCGTGATGCCGTCTGCGCCGATTTTTTCGGGCTCAAGCATATCAATCACAGTTACCTGCTTTCCTTCCAAGGCAAGAGAAAGCGCGGCCTCAAGGCCTGTAAAACCGGCACCGGCCACCACGACGCATTCTCCCTCTTTTATCTTGCCGGGTACGATATCCCCTACCCAGCAGGCTTTCCCTGTTTTGTCCGAGGGCATATCCGGGATAACCGGCTTCGCGCCGACCGCTACGATTATTGCGTCCACGGATTCCCGCCGGATCATTTCCCCTGTCGCTTCACAGTTCAGCCTTACCTCAATATTCGGGTTTTGTATCACCGTCCGGACAGACCAGTCCAAATATCTTTGCATGTCGTGCTTAAACACAGCTGAAGACGCCATATTCAGCGCTCCGCCCAGCTTGTCTGATTTTTCAAACAGGAGCACCCGGTGTCCCCTTTTCGCTGCGGTACGCGCAGCTTCCAGTCCACCGGGCCCACCGCCGATGACGGCTAATTTCTTTACATAATGTCTCGGTTCTCTGTTTATGTATTCTGTTTCCCTGCCGATAAGCGGGTTGACCGCACACCGGATCGGGCGGAACAATGCGTGTGTGCTGTGAATGCAGCTGTTGCACCGCACGCACGGACGCGTCTTTTCGGAAAGACCGCGCCTTGCGTTTTCCACGCAGTTTGTATCGGCCAAAACAGTCCTGACCATCGCGACCATGTCAACCTGTCCGGAAGCGACCGCCTCTTCTGCCAGCTCCAGATCAAAGGCTCCAACCACCGATACCGGTATATGTAATGCCTTTTTAAATGCGGTCGCGGCATCGAGGTTTATCGCTCGCGGCAGATAGGCGGGCGGAAACATATAAGGCAGCAGCTCATCTTCCTCTAACAGTCCGCGTGAGACATGAATCATGTCGACATTATTTTGGATTAGCTTGGCAAACTCGACCGTTTCCTCAAGCTCCGAGCCGCCTTCAATAAGCTCTTCCGCGCTGATCCTGTATTCGATGGCCAGCGAATTACCGACCTTCGCGCGTATTGCGTCGAGAAGGTCGAGGGCAAATCGCGACCGGTTTTCAAATGAACCGCCGTATCGGTCAGTGCGTTTGTTGTGCATCCGCGAGAAAAACATCGCAGGCACGTTGCCGTGTCCCCCGTGGATCATGATCATGTCAAAACCCGCCTCAGCACACCGTTCCGCACCCTGGGCGAATAGGCGGAATATTTCATTTATGTCCTCAAGAGAGGTTTCGTTGACCGTCACCTGCGGCGGAGCGTGCATGTATTGGGTGCATACGAGTTCAATACCGGCGAGCGCATCGCGGCTGTGAATCAATTCGGCGATCTCGCTTAGATCGTGTATGAAGCCCTCTGAGCCGACATTGAGTATCCTACTGTTCGGGTTTACCTTTTCATCGACGGAGCTTATGCCCATCATAACGATTCCGGCACCGCTCTCTGACAGGGATTTAACATATTCCATAAACGCAAAGGAATTTCCGCCGCCCTTTGCGGTTAAAAAGCAACCTGCCGGGGCGACCTCGATTCTATTTTTGCTGACTGCATTTCCCAGCCTGATCGGTCGAAAAATGGCCGAATATCTGTTGAGTTTCACACTAATCTCCATTTCGCAAAGCAATTGATGCCGGCGTTTTCGGCATTTCAATAAATATCGCATGCGCGATATTTATTCGCGTTTTTCAGTGCAGCGTCCCATACGAATGCATTATGTCTCTTTCGGAATTTCCATGCTCTTCACCATGTCCAGCGTCAGCTCAACATAATCGTCATGCTCTTTTTGCAATTCCGCATTCATGTCCGCCAGCTCTTCCTCCGTTAACTTCACATTTTTTGCAATGGCTTCCGCCATGGTATACTGCTTCGTGGGGCCTTTGTTCGCCACCGCGTACAAGTCCAGGCTCTCGATATAAACGCCCTTCACGCCGGACTCCGATCCGGGTATCTGCTCAAAATAACCCAAAGCGGAATACAATTCGAAATACGACCGATCAACCAGCATCAGAACATAATCCGGGCTGGTAAACGCAGCGTAAATACTCTTTTGTCCCCTTTTTCCGGTCTCACTGTTTGAATCAGTCACCTCGAAAACATCCACGAGCTTTTCTTTCCCATCGGTATAGGCGTTGGCAACACCCTGAACATAAGCTCTGACCAATTCCGTTTTCTCCGGGACGACCGGTCCCGTATGCGCATAAACGACGGTCCTGTCATATGTTACGGTGTTTACTGCCTGAAATACCGTCAGAATCAAAAATGTCAGAACAAATACACCAAGTAAGAAATACCATTTGTAATGAAACCAGAATTTGTTTGTTAACCAGCTTTCAAACTGCGCAAACCTGCTCATGTTTTCTTCCTGCATCGTATCTCCCTTCAGCATATGCCTGCAGGCGTTAAAAACGCTTCGTCCGTCTGTTTTATTGGTGTTCAATCAACTTATAAAGGTATGTTCGTTTTATCGGTACTCACGGATACTTTACCATATTTGCTGCGATACCGTCAATGTCGGACGGATGTATGCAGTCGGAAATTCGAAATGAATATACCCGTTTTGTGAGGCTACTGAACATATTCGACTTGACAAATCTCGACATATTGTTATATTCTATAAAAGTGCTATTATTCGGGGCGGTAATCATTTGTTGTATAAATGGAATTTGCCATTTTCTGATGATTTGGTTATTAAGTAATTTTCATAAATTTCTCACAGCATGTTTTTGAAAGGAAGTAAATGATGGACAGTAAGTATGCTAAATTGGCAGAAAAGAAGCAGTGGAAGAAGCTAACGAAAATTGCGGAGGGTAAAAATATCGACGATATCATCCAAGTCGCGGCCGCCTGCGGTCTCGGCAGAGATGAAGAGCCTTATAATATTCTTGTCGATCTGACCTCGCACAAAGAACAGGCAGTCCAACTGGCCGCCATCAACGGGCTCGGAGAATGCAGGCATTCGATTGATAGTCAGATTACCCGATTAATGTGGCTGTCTGAACGCAACAGCGGAAACACGGAAATAACCGGTGCGATTTCCCGCGCCGTGGCAAAACTGAGAGCCGCAAAAAGATAAGATAATCACCCAATACACTAAGACAATCATACACTGCCGCAGGCTTTGCCTTGCGGCAGTTTTTTTATAGTTGTTTTATTATGAAATAATAAAACAGTTTTTATCCGTCCGAATCACCTTCGCCGCTTATATTCGTCAGCTCCGGCCCGGCGATTGACATGTAATCCTTGGTTTCCGTCGGAAGATTTCGTTTGCGCAGCCGGCGGCGGCTGGCGTTGCTGAGAAAATGGTACAGAACAGCAAACAGCGGTACGCCGACGACCATGCCTAAAAATCCGAACATACCTCCGATGAATATTGCAAAAATGACCCAGAAACCAGTCAGGCCCGTATTGTAGCCAAGGATTTTCGCACTGAGCACGTTTCCCTCAAAAAATTGAAGAACAATGATGAATATGATAAAAATCAGGCATTGAGCCGGGCTCTCGAGTAAAAGTAAAAATGCGCTTGGCACGCCTCCGATAAACGGCCCGACAAAAGGGATAATGTTTGTTACCGCAATCAGCGCACTGATTAGCGCCACATAGGGCATGCGCATGATCAGCATGAATACAGCGCAGATAACACCCACAATTAAAGAGGAAAGAATTTTCCCGAGCAGAAATCCACCGAACATCTTATGGGCAAACCGAAAACCGTCAAGGAGCGATTTGACTCTTTTCACTTTAACCAGGCTGTATAAAAGCTTCTTAGACTGAGCGTAAAACCTTTCCTTGTTGTAGAGCACATAAACCGAAACGATAATTCCGACCGCGAAATCAAAAATCGCCTTTATCACGCTGTACACACCGGATGAAATGTTGGCAATGATCACATCGAATTTGGAAAGTACATCGTTTTCCAACCATGATCTTATATAACTGAGCGTACTGTCAAGAATCGATATTGCCGTATTTTCCAGATCAGGGCTTTCCAGGAGCCGCCCTTCCAGCCACTTTCGTGCGACACTCAGATATCTGTCTGTATTGATGACCAGTTTTTCTATGCTGTCAATCAGCTGCGGTATCACCATCAAAAACAGACCGGCAATAAAGGAAATCATCATGATCAGAACTACGATAATGCCGAGTGCCCGTGATAATGCCGCCGCCTTGTGTTCATTGCTACGAAATACCTTACCGGCCAGCTTGCGGAACAAGCAGTGTTCAAGGTAATTCATGATCGGTGTCAGCAGGTATGCTACGGCAATTCCGATAACAATGGGACTCAACACGCCGAATATTCTGCTCAGCAACCCTCTGATGTCTCCCAACCGGATAAGCAGCAGGTAAAAAATGATCGCGCATGCGATAACACCGAAAGCTGTGATTCCCCAATTGATGTACTTTTTGTCCCATTTGAATCTCAACTTGACGATCCTTCCCAAGGGGTTTATTCTTTAAATCAAATAAACCCTTTTCATCCGATAACTTACGTCTTCTTTGCGGGCGATAACACTATCCGGGTATTTCTTTGTACATCGCCGGAGCCTCGCTTTTGCCTGCGGTTTCCGAAATATTCATAACTTCCACCTTTACACGCTTTTGACCGAATCTGATCTCTATCACATCCCCGAGTTTAACCTCGTAGGAAGCCCGGGCAACCTTGCCGTTTACGCTGACGCGTTCGTTATCGCAGGCTTCATTGGCAACCGTTCTGCGTTTAATCAGCCTTGATACCTTTAGATATTTATCCAGCCTCAAAATTTCCTCCATTTCCTACAGATACAAAACAAAGGGAAAAAGATGGTTTGAAACGAAACTTGCTTCGCACCTGCAAGCGACCGCTGCCATATTTACAGCTAAATCGATATCATAACTGAAAGCGTGAGTTTTTCAGTTATGTGCCAAGACGGCACGGAACCGATGCGATCCATGCCGTCTTATTTCTATATAGAATCCGGGGTTTGCTACTTTGATACGGCGTCTTTCAAAGCTTTTCCGGCCTTGAATTGCGGAGATTTTGACGCAGGAATCTCGATCTGTTCCTTTGTTCTCGGATTATGTCCGATCCTTGCTTCTCTACTCTTGACATCAAAAACGCCAAAACCAACCACCTGTACCTTGTCTCCCGCTTTCAGCGTTTCCATTATTGTTTCTAGGATTGCATTAACCGCCTTTTCGGTATCTTTTTTTGACAATCCGGTCTTTTCCGCTGCCGCGCTGATTAATTCCGCTTTGTTCACTATGGAGTCCCCCTTAATATAAATAAATAGTCAAGTAAAATATCCGAAAAAAACTGATGTTAAAATTACAGTTTTTTTGCCTCGTCATAAAGCTTGTCCATCTCGGGTAGAGACATTTCGGTAAGCTCTCTTCCAAGTTCATGAGCTCTGCGTTCCAGATGCTTAAACCGGAAGATAAACTTATCACTGGATGCGTTGAGTGCGATTTCCGGGTCACAGCTGATATATCTGGCCACGTTAACAGCCGCGAAAAGCAGATCGCCCAATTCTTCTTCTTTGTTCGAATCGTTCAGGACTGCGGTTTTCAATTCCTCGAGCTCTTCACTGAGCTTAGAAAGCGCCGCGGTGATATCATCCCAGTCAAAACCGGCTTTCGCGGCTTTGGACTGGATTTTTTCTGCACGCCAAAGAGCGGGCAGGCTTCCTGCAACATGATCCATTCCGGAGCCGATTGTTTCCTGGTTTCTCTCAAGCCGCTTCAGCTCTTCCCAATTTTCGAGAACCTCATTTGTGTCAATTACTTTGGTGCCTTCAAATATGTGGGGGTGACGGTAGACCAATTTTTTGCAGATCGCATCCGCCACATCGTTTATGTTGAAGTTACCCGCTTCTTCCTCGATCCTGGAATGAAACATCACCTGAAGGAGCACATCACCAAGTTCTTCTTTTAAATGCTCCGGGTCTTTCTGGTCTATCGCTTCTGCCACTTCATATGCTTCTTCGATAAAATTGCGGCGGATGCTTTCATGGGTCTGTATTCTGTCCCATGGACATCCGTTTTCCGAACGCAAAAGCGCAACCAGTTTTTCCAAATCAACCAGATCATATTGCGCCTTTAATTCAAAATCTAACATATTTTTTCAGCCTCCGCAAGCAATTTCAACAATTTTTTCTTATTTTAACCGTAAAAACTTTGCAATTTTATCTCCTTTCGGTATAAAAGTGAGATCTTCCTTCGTGATTGCCTTTAAAATGACAATCATTATCAGGTAAATCACTATAGCAGTAAGAATCGACAAGCTCATTGCGGTCAGCATAGGCAGTCTTCCGTCCGGTAAAATACCAATTCCGGCAAATAGTCTTTGCAGGGCATAGTAAGACAGATAAGCCGATAAGCCCATCACACAGGTTGCAATGATCGGTTTGACGAATATCTTAGAGAGCGCCGGCCTTTCCGGGATAACCAAATAGATATTTATGATGTTGATCAGACTGATTACGAGATAGCATATCAACGTTCCGAGCGCGGCGCCGCGAACACCGATATTAGGATCGGATGTCAGTACCCATGTTATCGCAATTTTAATTATACCTCCAACTGCCATTGTATAAACCGGAAATCGTTCATAGCCATATGCCTGCAGTATAGCAATCGTAATCAGTGTAAGACAGACAAAGAATGAGGCAACGCCTAAAATCGCAAGCAGCACAGGCCCATCGGAATGGCTGCCCGGATAAAGCACATTGACGATCGGGTATGACAAAACAGCAAGTCCCACGCCGGCCGGCAGTGCAAGCAGGCTGGTCAGCTTCAAAGAAGCTTCAGTGACTCTTTTCGCCTCCATATGGTTTTTAATTGCGACAAGCGCGGATATTGCCGGTATTACACTGATCGTTACCGGTACGATAAATGCCGAGGGCAGGTTAAAAATTGTTTGGACTTTTGAGTAAACACCGTAATACACCTTTGCCTGCTCATATGAAAAACCAGCGGCCTCCTGAAGACGATTCAAGATCAATTTCGTGTCAATCAGCGTTAGAATACTGAGGATTGAGGATCCTATCGCAACCGGAACGGCAATTTTCACAAGATTCATCAGCGTCGCTTTCCGGGACAGGGGCGTATCCCTGATCAAAGCAGCCGGGGCTCTTTCCTTATCCATCCGGTACTTGTATATCATGATATAAACAAGTGCGAAAAACGAACCGATAGAAACACCGGCAATGGCGCCGGCCGACGCGTAAGGAAGACCCATGCCGCTGCTCAGCAACCACCAAGCCAAAACCAGTCCAAAAACCAGCTTGCACAGCACCTCGATAATCTGTGAAACCGAGGTTGGGATCATATTTGACAAGCCCTGTGTATAGCCTCTGAAAGCCGACATCAGGCAAACAAGCACAACAGAGGGCGCAAGCGCACTGATGCTTGCTGCGGCTTCGATATCGTCCATTGCTCCGGCAAGCTGTTTCGGGAACAGCATCATAATCACGCTTGCTGTCAACCCAAGCACAAAAAATGCCAAGCGGGCAACCTGAAACGTCCGTTTGACCTGCACCGGCCTACCCTCCGCATTGGCGGAGGCGATCATGCGCGACAGTGCAACCGGAAGCCCTGCGGTTGAGATGGACAATAGCAGGTTGTAGATGTTATAGGCTACTGAAAAATGCGCATACCCCTCGTCGCCGAGTATGTTTCCGAGAGGTATTTTGTATATGGCCCCCATGACCTTCACCAAGGCTACCGTTACGGCCAAAATCGCCGCGCCCTGAAGAAAGTTTTGTTTTTTATTCTTAATCAAAAGGATACGTCCTTTCCGGGGTATTAAAGCTCAGAACCGCATTTTTTACAAAATTTATCGTCTTTTCCGCAGATTGACTGGCAGACAGGGCATTCAACCGATCCTTTCAGTATTCCGATTCTTTCTTTATACAATACGATATCGTTCAACTTTTGTTCAATGCCGGAAATAAGCGATTCAATTTCATTGTCGTCAGCTTCTCTGCCATTATGTACTGCGTAAACCAGTTCACCGAGTTTTCTGAAATCAAGGTCAATTTCACTGTTGATATCAAATATTTTCATGTTCAGCTTGGCAATTTCCACGGTGTCTCCCGTTTTTCTGCCGGCCTGTTTTAACGTGTATTCTGCGGCAGCGCCCATATCAATCGCCCTTTTCTTAAGCTTGTCAAACAGTTTCCTGACATTGTCGTCCACGCTGACCCTTCCTTTCTTGCTTTTATTGACAGATCTGCAAAAACGCCTTGATGTTTCCGGACAATATCCGTCTGTTTTCATCATCTTTTAAACCGAGCGTTAAAAAGTTCTGCACCTCTCTTTGGTAATCCCATAAGGGATAATCCGTACCAAAAAAGCATCTATCGATACCGAGCATCCGCATATGCTCTTTGGCTGCCTCTTTCCCGAGCAATGCCAAAGTGCTGCTCGTGTCAAACCATACATTCGGCTTTATGAGGTATTCCTTTACTTCGTCCCATACCTTAAAACCGCCAAGATGGGCTGCGATGGCCCGAAGGTGTTTAAAGTCACCGAGAATCTTGCTCAGACGCCGGGGATGGGAATAATCGTATCTGTCGTCTCCGATATGGAATAAAATCGGAAGCCTGTCTTCCACCATGTCATATATACTATATGCTTCCGGAGCGTCAACATTGAACCGCTGAAAGTCCGGATGCAGCTTTATTCCGCGCAAACCCAGATTTATGATCCTGTCTATCTCGCATCCGATGTCTTCCATCATCGGGTGCAATGTGCCGAAACCGTAAAATTCCGGATGCAGCGCGCACTCTTCAGCAATAAAGTCGTTGATGCTTTGAACCTGTTCCGGTGTCGTCGCGACAGAACAGACCAAAAAGCCTTTCACTCCGCATGCCTTTCCATTTGTAACAAGCTCATCGACGCTGCCGTTATGCCTTGGCGGAAGCCTGTAAAATCTACCGATGTTCTGCGAAGCTTTCATTGAAATCTTCATCGGATAAATATGCGTATGCGCGTCGATAATATCATAATCCTCTAATATTGATTCTGTGTTGGTCATTTGGTCAATATTCCCTCGATTTAACCTGCCAGAATTGATATCGAGAGTATACCACCCGAATCCTTTTTTTGCAAGTAAAGTGTCAGATAATCCGCAATATGCGATTACAGTTACAATGAGCAAATGCGACCGTGTGCAATTTTAGTACCTGCGCATATAATACAATAAATCTGCCGACACCTTGCGGTACAATGGAGGTAACTATGTGCGGAATTGCTGGTGAAATAGATTTAACAGGCCGGGTGCGACCTGACCGAAAGCCGGTTTATGAGAAAATGCAACAAACGCTGGAGAAAAGAGGGCCTGATCAAAAAGGTATGTATCTGAGCGATTGCGCGACGTTGATTCATACCAGGCTGAGCGTCATTGATATCGAAAGAGGAAAACAACCGATGATGCTTGTTTGCGGCGAAAAAGAATATGCATTGGTTTATAACGGCGAATTGTATAACACCGATGAGCTCAGGCGCGAGCTCATCGAATTCGGACACAGTTTTCAGGGTTATTCGGATACCGAGGTACTTGTGCATGCATATGCCCAGTGGCAGGATAACTGCGTGAATAAGCTAAATGGCATATTTGCGTTTGCAATCTGGGAAAAGCATGCCAAGCGGCTGTTTATCGCCAGAGACCGCATGGGCGTAAAGCCGTTTTTCTACGCGGTGGAAAACAGGTGCTTTTTATTTGCATCCGAAATCAAGGCGTTGCTTGCGCATCCTTTTGTCAAACCCGAAATCGACCGGAATTCCGTAGCGGAAATCATGTTCATCGGTCCTGGCCGGACACCCGGCTGCGGCGTTTTCCGCCAGATTCATGAGCTTGCGCCGGCAACCTGCGGGTTTTATTCGGAAAGCGGCCTCAATACCCGCGTTTACTGGTCCTTAATCGACAAGGTGCATACGGACAGTTTTGAGAATACGGTTGAAACCGTCCGATCTCTTGTCCTTGATGCCATCACGCGTCAGTTCGTATCCGATGTTCCGGTAGCGACATTTCTGTCCGGCGGCCTGGACTCCAGCATCATATCCGCCGTTGCGGACCGCTATTTTCATCAAGCCGGAAAAAAGCTGCACACCTTTTCGGTTGACTACGCGGATAATGAACGCTATTTTCAAAAGAGCAAGTTTCAGCCAAACAGTGACAGCGGCTATATAAAAATCATGAACGAGCATTTACACGCCGAGCATCACCTGATTATCCTTGATGCCGAAGAACTGGCAGATGCGCTTTATGACGCGGTAGAAGCCCGGGATCTGCCCGGTATGGCAGATGTCGACTCCTCCTTGCTGCTGTTTTGCCGGGAAATCAAAAAATATGCGACCGTTGCGCTCTCCGGCGAGTGCGCCGATGAGATATTTGGGGGTTACCCCTGGTTTCGCGACAAAGAAATCCGCGATCGGGACGGTTTTCCCTGGGCGCAGTCCACAGCCTACCGCGTGGGTTTTCTGCGTCCCGAATGGTTAAACAGGATTGATGCGTATGCCTATGTCGATGAGCGCTATGCAAAAACGCTTGCGGAAACAAATGTCCTTCCGGAAAACCTCAGTGAGAAACGCATGAAAGAGATGGTTAATCTTAATTACCTGTGGTTCATGCAGACACTTGCGGACCGAAAAGACCGCATGAGTATGTACTGCGGACTGGAGGTCAGAGTCCCATACTGCGATTACAGAATAGTCGAATATTTGTATACGGTACCATGGGCATTTAAGGATTGGCAGGGCTATGAAAAGGGACTGCTGCGCAAGGCAATGGAAGGTATTGTGCCTGATCAGGTACTTTGGCGAAAAAAGAGTCCTTATCCGAAAACCCATAACCCGGCCTATCTGAACACCGTATCCAAAAGACTGAGGGATGTTCTTGCCGATCCCTGCGCGCCCGTTTTACAAATAGTGAAAAAAGAAGCGCTTGAGGCGCTCCTGTCGAGCAGCAATCCTGTTCCCTGGTACGGCCAGCTGATGACAACCCCCCAGACGATCGCCTATTTTCTGCAGATCGACCACTGGATGCGGAAATATAATGTTCAGATAGTCGAGTAATCGGCAGATAAGCTGTCTATATGCAATTGTATGAGACCAAGATAATCACACTTCGGTAAACTTTCGTCGGCAGCTATTAAAAGCGTGATGGATTGAAAAGACAGCCTCCCGGCCGCTTATGCCCAGGCTGTCTTTCTGCAGGAATTCTTTTGAAGCACGCTCACATGATCTGCAAAGCCCTTTTGTAGAGCGGATCATACTCGCATCCGCAGCTGCCGCACTCATTGTCTGCCTGTTTTATTGCAGCAATCAGTTCTTCCGCGTTTTTTCCGCCGCTCAGCCATGCTTTCGACGGCTCCGCAATCAGATCCCAGCCTGATTCGGCAAATTTTGATATGATTTTCGTCAGTTCGTCGCGGTTGCTGTTATCCATTCTGATTAACCTCCTTGTATTATCGCAGTTGTGCCTTATCTGCTTTTAGCATACGTAAAATCTGATTCGGCTTCGGCGGCGTTCCGTACAGCAGTACACCGAGCCTGTAGATTTTTGCCGCCAGAATTCCGACGCCGATGGTGCTGATAATCAAAATCGCAATCGAAGCCGTGATCTGCCAGGCCACGACCTCACCCATAGCAATCCTTGTGAACATGGCCATCGGTGAGGTGAACGGGATAAATGAGCAAAGAACCATCAGCGGGCTATCTACCTTACCTCCGGACATCGAGAACATCACAACCATAAACGCGATGACGAACAGGAATGTCACCGGCAGAACAATCGTAGACAGTTCCTCCATCCTGCTGACCAGACTGGCAAGGGAAGCGTACAAAAAGGCATAGAGCAAAAAGCCCAAGATGAAAAACAAAAGCGTATACAGCAGCATTGATATCGGCATCGCAAAGATGGACTGCACAATTGCGCTGTCCGTATAATATGGCGCGTTCAGATTATAAAATAAATACGCCGTACCGAGCACCAAAACAAGCTGCAGCATCCCGGCAAGACTTGCGCCCAGTACCTTACCGAACATCAGGCTTTTCGGATTGGCAGAGGTAATGAGCAATTCCATTGCACGCGAGCTTTTTTCCGTCGCAACGCTGGACGCCACCATCTGACCGTAAACGATAATCGCAAAATAGAGCAAAAAGATCAAAATATAAGTATAGAAGAAGTTTTGCATCTGATCCTTGCCTTCCGATGTCATTTTTACCGTTCCTGTAACAAAAGCGTTTAAAATCGTATCGGCATCGGCTTCCGACACGCCGTAAGCAGCCAGCCTTTGCTGCCTGTAACGCGTGAGCAATGCGTTTTCAAATGTATAAGCAAAGCTGTCATTCATCGGTATATTGCGAGCGATTCGCGTATACACAAGCGGCCCTGTAAGAACGATTGCCGAATTATACTCGCCCGATTCCACCTTTTTTTCAGCTTCCGAAACACTTATATTCAAGCTGACAAACCGATACTTACCTAGGGCGGGTACAGCGTTAAAGTACAAGGCGGCGTCGGATTGTCCACCTGATTCGTCAATGAGTGCGATCTGCACTCTTTCAGCGGCAGTATCCCCGCCGGTTCCCGATATTTGCTCTTTCGCAAACAGTTCGGATATCCTGGGCCAGGACAGAACAACGGCGACAATCAGCATAAGTCCGATCGTCAGGATCAGGAAGGATTTTCGCTTGGCATAATTTCCGAATTCAAAATCGAATATCGTCTTCAACTGTTTCATACTCTCTCTCCTGTCTGCATATCGTCGCCTGTGTACTGCACAAATATGTCTTCGAGCGTAGGTTCATATACCCCGATGCTGTCCAGATCGAAATTCTGAGCGGCAAGCGCTCCTATCAGCTTGTTTTTCTGATCCGGACCTTTAAGGCTTATAATCAACTCATCGCGTTTTTTGCGCGTTTGACCGACGAGATCCCGCAGCCTTGCTAAGCAGAAATTCTCAATAACATCGTTTTGCATGGACCTGACCGTTATGATGCTGCGATCATAAGAGCGCTTGATATCACGGATTTGTCCGTCCAATACGATCTTTCCCTGATGTAAGATCGCAATTGAGTCGCAGAACTCTTCCACATAGTTCATCTGATGACTGGAAAACAAGACAATCTTGCCGTCTTGGATCAACTCTTGAACGACATCCTTAAGCATAGAAGCGTTTACCGGATCAAGCCCCGAAAACGGCTCGTCGAGAATGATCAGCTTTGGATCTGCAATCAGGGAAGCCATGAGCTGAATCTTCTGCTGATTGCCTTTGCTCAGGGTTATAAGCTTTTTATTCGCGTATTCCTGCATTTCGAGTCTTTTCATCCAGTGTGCTATCGAGGCTTTGGCGTCTTTCGCCTTCATACCCCGAAGCCGGGCTAAATATATAAGCTGTTCGCCGATCACATGTTTTGGATATAGTCCGCGGTCTTCCGGCAGATAGCCAACGGACAGCTTGTCTTTGTCAAGTGGCCTTCCGTTAACGGTTACATATCCGGAATTAGGCGGAAACACGCCCATGATGATCCGGATCGTCGTTGTCTTTCCTGCGCCGTTCCTGCCGAGAAGCCCCAGCGCACTTCCGCTGGTCGCCTTAAAATTGACACCTTCCAGCACTTTGTTCTCACCGAAGCTTTTCGTTATTTCACTGACTGATAATTCCATTCATTATCCTCTTTTCCATATATACAACATGGGCTTGCTTCAATAAACCCTGCTTTTTTGTTTTGGTTCTTTGCTATCGTTCAATTCCGGTAAAACCGGCTGTTTTTTTGATTTTTTTGTCTTCTTCACCCTATACCAGTACTGATAGGAGTAGGAAAAACCGAGCTTTTTATACAAAGCGATTGCAGATATATTTGATGCAACCACCTGCAGATAGGATTCCTTCGCACCACATTGAACGGCTCTGCCAAGCAGCGCTGCGCATATCTCAAAGCCACAGCCTCTGCCTCTGTATTCCGGAGCGACGACAATATCATACAAACCGGCAAAACCTCTTTCAATCACACACAAACCGCAGGCAATTACCTTACCGTCCTGAACCGTCTGTGCGCAAAGAACCTCATTTGAAATGCTTTCCAGCATCCCGGCAGCAGCTCCGGCGTTTAGCGGATCGCCAATTTCATTGAGTCTTAAAAACTCGCCACACCATTCCTGATTTACGTAATTTTGAATATGTATATTCGCTGCAGCCGCCTGATGCGCAAGGGATTTTTTTATATAGAGGAATGTTGGCTTCGCCACCTCATAGCCTCTGGTACCTAAATATTCATCCAGTCCGGGTTCGGAGGCGTCCGTTAATTTGAATATCGTGGGCAGCTGCTGCTTATGATACAACTTTTCGCATAAGCTCACCTTCCTTACATAAGGCAGACGCGACGGATACAGCGGGCTAACCGAATTTGCTCTGTTTGTGTAGCCGCCGGAAAACCGCAGAATCCATCCATCTAACAGCTGTGTCCTCAGAGCAGGGTGCGCGTTCATCGACAGCTCTTCATATAAAATAATCGCGTTCTTATTCATGGCTTCTCCCCTTTTTGTGATAATCTTATGTGTTTCATGATAAAACAAGTAAAAAAGTCGAAGCCTCTTAATAGTGACTTCGACCGTTCATCCAAAAACATCGCACAAGCCATTATCTTGAATAAAGCGGCTGAAGTCCGTCCGGCCACAGGTCGGCGGAGGAGCTGTGCTTCATGATCAAGATAGCGGTTATGTCATTCATAAGCGTTGCATTCCCTTCCGATTTTCTGTATAATACTACCAAACCCGAGTCAAAAAGTCAATCATTTCCGGCGTAAATTTCTCTGACCGAGTCATCATCATGCAGCAAAGTTTCCTGGCGCTTCACGCATTTCACAATCGGCACAAAAGATATTGACTGACAGGTCCTCTTGTGCTACACTAACGACAAATGAATAGCTTGTGTTTATGCACAATGTGTGCTGGTATCTTGCGATACCAAGGGAACGCGGATGAAATTTCCGGACTATCCCAGTAACCGTGAAGCGGATGAAACGGCACAATGTCACTGTCATATGATGGGAAGACGCCGAAGTAAGATGATGCCAAGTCGGGAGACCTGTTTACACATGAACACCCTGGGGTTGGGATTATGCTACACATAGGACATCTATGTATATTTTAGTTGCTCCTCAGCCTTTGGGGAGCAGCTTTTTTGTGCTCCTTCTCAATCTATTCATTGAACATTTGAAAGGAGTTTCACCATGAAACAAGGAAAGTTCGCACTGCTATTGGCCATTCTGCTTGTGTTTTACCTTTTCTCGGGCTGCGCAAAGGACGCGAAAGACAACCCGGGAGCCGCAGCATCGCTTACCGTTACCGACATGAGAGGACGCGAGGTTATATTCGACAAGCCCATCGAAAAGGTTGTAACGCTGACCGCTGCCGACTGCGAAATTTTATTTGCCATCGGGGCAGGAAACATGCTTGTCGGCCGCGGTGAATTCTGCGACTATCCCAAAGAAGCCGCGCAGGTGCCGTCCGTCCAGTCCGGTTCGGAAACCAATATCGAACAGATCATCGCACTCGAGCCGCAGGTTGTGATCATGGGCGATATGGCGCAATCCGTTGAGCAGGTTGAAGCTCTGGAGAATGCCGGTATCAAGGTTGTCGTTACTGATGCCGACGACATCGATGGCGTTTACACGGCTATAACGTTAATCGGTGAGATTTCCGGTAAAAACCAAGAGGCGGCAGATTTGATTGACGATATGAAAAGCATCTTTACCGAGATTTCCGAAAAAGCGTCCGGAGACGGTACGAAAACGATTTATTTTGAAGTTTCACCGCTGGAATTCGGTCTCTGGGCGGCAGGCACCGGCACGTTTATGGATGAGATCGCTAATATGCTCGGGCTGAAAAACGCGTTTTCCGATATATCCGGCTGGGGTGAAGTATCTCAGGAGCAGGTCATTGAACGCAGCCCGGATTATATTGTGACCACAATGATGTATTTTGGCGAGGGTCCCGAGCCTGTCGATGAAATATTAGGACGCGATGGCTGGCAGGATATCACCGCTCTTAAGAACGACGGTATCATTAACTCTGACGGCGACATGATGACCCGTCCCGGCCCCCGTCTTGCCGAAGCGGCAAAAGCGCTTTACACCTTTATTTACGAAAACGACGGCGCTTAGTACAAAAACAGCGGCAATTGTCCCGGTCATCGCACCGATACGGAATGTATTTCGCCGATTCGGCGTTGTGAGGTAGAGTATGAAAATCAAGTCCGACAGTTTCCGGATTGCCGAATATGCCGCTTTTCTGCTGATTATGCTGGCAACGCTGGTGCTATGCGTATGCGTCGGAAGCGTGAACATACCTGTGAAGGATACGCTGACCGCGATATGGAACACCATATTCAGTCTGCCCGTTCCGGAAGGTATTTCGCAGCCGATTATTATTTTTGTAAGGCTGCCTCAGGTTCTCTGCGTCGCGCTCATCGGCGCCGCTCTTTCCCTTTGCGGCTGCGCAATGCAGGGGTTGCTGCGCAACCCGCTCGCAGACGGCTCCACACTCGGCGTTTCCTCGGGTGCAAGCTTGGGCGCGGTACTGGCCATTGCATTTGGCATAACGATACCGGGCATCCCCTTTGCCGGAACTATGGTCATGGCCACGCTATTCGCTTTTTGCTCGCTGGTTCTTATTCTTGCGCTTGCGTATAAGCTCGATTATTCTCTTTCCACCAATACGATCATTTTAATCGGCGTTGTCTTTTCCATGTTTGCAAACAGTGTGATGAGCCTGATCATTACATTCGCGGGAGAGAAGGTCAGGACCATCATGTTCTGGTCAATGGGTTCTCTTTCAGGCAGCAGTTATACTTATGCGCTGATTTTACTTGGCGCACTCATCTTGTTCGGGACGTTCATATTTTATAACGCCCGTGAGCTCAACGCGTTTGCCATCGGGGAAGACAATGCCAGAAACATCGGCGTGAATGTCAAAAGAGTCAAACTGACGATCATGATCGCGGTATCCGGACTCATCGGCGTCTGTGTATCCATCGGCGGCACCATCGGCTTTGTCGGGCTTGTTATGCCGCATATGACGCGCATGATCATCGGCCCGAATCATAAAAAGCTTTTACCTTTAACGCTGATATCGGGCGCGACTTTTTTGATGCTGGCCGATCTTGTGGCACGTGTTCTGCTGCGTCCTCTTGAGCTTCCAATCGGCGTTGTTACCTCGTTTGTCGGCTCGGTCGTCTTCGTCTATATCTTCTATATCATGAGAAAGGCGAAATGAATGATGCTTGAAGTCAGAAACCTCACGGTCCGGTACGGCAGTCTTACAATCGTTCGCGACATATCCTTTGGCGTTACGCCGGAACAGTGGCTGATGGTCGTAGGGCCAAACGGTGCGGGCAAAAGCACGATCGTCAGTGCAATTTCGCAGGGCATCCCATATGCGGGGACAATTTTGTTTCAGGACAGGGATATCGCCAAATTCAAACCCCCGCAGCTCGCCCGCAACATCGGTTTCTTAACCCAGAGCCATTCAGTCGGCTATTCGTTTACCGTTGAAGAGATCGTAAAACTCGGCCGCTATGCGTATTCCTCCGGTATTTTTCGAACGACCGATAAGGAGGACGACGATAAGATAGAAGCAGCCTTGGAGATAACGGGCATGAAACCCTTCCGGAAACAGTCTGTACTGACCTTATCGGGCGGAGAACTGCAGCGGACCTTTCTCGCGCAGCTTCTCGCACAGGATCCGAAGCTGCTGGTTTTGGACGAACCTACAAACCATCTGGACCTGGTTTACCAAAAACAGATGTTTGAACTGATCAGGCAGTGGATAAAGGACACAGGCCGGGCCGTCATTTCCGTGGTTCACGACCTAAACCTGGCAAAAACCTATGGCACCAATGCCGTACTGCTTGATAAGGGTGCTATCGTCTCCGGCGGGCCGACAGGCGACGTGTTGAACGCCGAAAATCTTGAAGCTGTGTATTCGATGGATGTCTACGGGTGGATGCGTGCAATGCTAAAGCAATGGGAAAAGTGATAGGATGACAATACACACCTTTTCAAGCGGCGATGTACTGGAGAGATATGAAAAATCACTCGTCATCCGCTTCGCCGGGCCGCGCAATGTGCTGAGCACCGCTCCGCACAACGGCGGCTACACCGAAAATCTAAAATACGTATTTAATCAGGACTGCAAGACAGATAGCGGCAAGGAGCAGATCCTGAAGGCCCCGACATATGCCGAACATATCCGGGTTATCGCATCCGAGCTGGGACTGGATCCCCTATATGCATGTGGAATTATTACCGCTGCGGACATGTTAAATGCCTGTGTCGTGACCGAAACCTACGCTAAAACGTCCGTGACCGCCGTCGTGACAGGCGGAATCGATGTCAACGGAGGCAGGGTCGGCGATCCGACAGACCAGCATGAGCCCGAAGTGTCTGAAAACCCGCCGGCCGGAACCATCAATATCATGCTGCACATTAACGCCAATCTCCCGGCGGGAACCCTTGCGCGAGCACTCGTCACCTGTACGGAAGCAAAAACCGCTGCTCTGCAGGAGCTTTTGGCTCCCAGCGTTTATTCCAGCGGCATTGCAACAGGCTCCGGCACAGACAGCACAATCATTATTTCAAATCCCGAATCCGCCGTTTATCTGACCTGGGCCGGTAAACACGCAAAGCTCGGTGAACTGATCGGACGCGCGGTTAAAACGGCGGTAAAAGAAGCCTTGTTTCTTCAGACCGGACTTTGTGCCGAAAGCCAGCTGGATCTATTCAGCCGGATCGGGCGGTACGGCGTAACAAAAAAATCCATTCTCAGCGCCGCCTTAGACAGCGCGGACACTAACGGGAAGCTCGATCTTCTGGCAAAACAGGAAAATCTCGTCGTTTATACCTCTCTTTTCGTGCATCTGCTCGACCAGCTCCAATGGGGCCTGATCGGTCCGGCTGCGGCATACGAGGCGGCTCGGACGCTTTTAAGCTGCATGGGAATGGACAGCAGCTGCTTGCCGAAGGCTTGCACAAAGGAAACGGAAGCCGAAATGATCTCCGCATACATCCACGGGATCCTGTCTTTGCTTGAATGAGCGTTCAAACCCGGTAAGAATAAGATTAAAAACGCCCGCCTTTTTAGAATAAGGCGGGCGTTCAGCGTGAAAAACCTTTCACGCTGTGAACATAATATCACAACTATTTGTGCTGCCGATTTGCGGCGGAATGGAGGTTTTTATGGCTATTGTCATAGGTGAATTTTTCATAATAGAGCGCCTGTATGGCCTTTAAACATATTGCTTATGCTGCTTCATTTTTAATGGTAAACAGCATAAGCTGATTTCGCACCGCCCCATTCGACAACCGTAAAGCCGGTTCTTTGAAACGGCTGTAACTCCTGAGCCTTGATTTTTACCGGTTTTCCGAGGGGTGAATAGGCCATGAATACCCTCAGTACACTGTCGGGTTCCGGTCTGACCGTCAATTTCACGTTATCGGTATATGCGTACGTTTGGAAACTGATCAGATTATACGCATTGTCTTTCATAAGTGGCACCCAGTAATCGATAAACCCGCTCGTTTCCTGCTCGTTTAGCCCAAGAAAGGTCAGCTTTTCCCGTAAAAAACCGGGCGTTTCCTCACCCTCGATACAGAAGCCTTCGCTCAGATCAAACCGGATATCGGAATCGGCCTCCCAGAACAGGTAAGGATATGTCTGCCCGTCGCTCCCTATAAGCGTTCCGTCGGGAAAGGCCGTAACGGTCCAGCCGTTAACATATTCGGGAACAGAGCAGGTCAGGGGACCCTCGAGCTCCAGCGTCACCGTTACCTCTGTTGCCTTAGCGGGATAAAGGTAGATGACCGGTTTGGCCAATATCTGGTTTGCTTCATTGGCTACGCCGATATACTTCGCCCGAATATGTGTTACCGAATCGACGATAACCGGATCGTCATTATAATAAACCGTCAGCGAATTCCCTTCCCGGAACTCCTCGTAAAGCTCTCCGCGCACGTTATATCGCTTATCGGGATCCTCGATTGACACCGCGGTGAAATATTTTTCCGATATTTCGGTGATGACCAGGCATACACTGTCGTACTCTGAGAGGTCCATACCCTGCATAGCCCAAGGGACGGCAAAGCCTCCGCAACCTGCCGAAATGCCAATCAGCAAAAGAAAGATGAGCGCAATCACGCATGCTTTTTCCAGCATTTCCTTGCCTCCTTTACCGACTATTTACCAATATTCTCCTTTGCTTAGGATACCATACATACGGGACTGAATCAACCAAAGAATACGCAGACAACAGGAAGTAAGTTGACATACAGAAGGTTTTTACAAAGCATAAGGCCCGACCATGG